>Ga0079996_118782_pt1 | contig 21854 bp, 28 predicted proteins | sample PerSpoAPS_AMetaG_FD_69199 | JGI IMG/M metagenome (GOLD analysis project Ga0079996, IMG submission 69199) | Thermal spring microbial communities from Yellowstone National Park, Wyoming, USA - Perpetual Spouter A (PS_A) MetaG (SPADES assembly)... | ecosystem: Environmental > Aquatic > Thermal... | reverse complement strand
AGAAAATATTTTTGATTACTTTATAAAAAGGCAAGGCAATTAAAGATGTCATAAGAAATGAAACTAATATAGGCAATATTAACCTTTTATTTTTTAAAATATATTTAGAGTATAAAAAAATAATAGATAAAATTGCTCCAGATTGTATAAAAATTTCGAAAAATTTTATAAAATCATCTTGTGGTATATTTAAAATTTTTGAAGCCAAAATTAAATGTGCAGTTGATGAAATGGGCAAAAATTCTGCCAAACCTTCAATTATTCCTAAAAATATTGAATTGATAAGATTCATTTTTTATAATTTTTATTTTAACATCAAATATTTTTAGTTTATAATAAAAATATTAAGGTCATTTCTAAAGTAAAATTTATTTTTAAAAATGCTCAAGGACTATTATTATAATTAATATTTTAAGTCAGTTAGTTACTCAACATCGATCTTTGTGGAGAATTCAGAAATATTATTTGAATAATGCTAACGGTTGTAAAAGATGTTAAGATTTTTTCAAGAAATTGGCAAATGATAAACAAAGACATATCCAAGATTTATTGAAATTATGGAAGGAGCATTCCTATTAATTTTGTTATTACTGCCATTTATAACATTTGCCCATTGCCCTTTATGTGTGGGAGGAGTTTTAGTTTTGACATTTTTAGGTTATGAAATTGGAGTTAAGAGAATAGTTTTGGGATTTTTAACCGGTGCTTTAGCTGTTGCTTTTGGTGAATGGTTAAATAGGCTTATTAAAAGAAAAATTTTTAAAGGTCAAGATTTTTTAATTATTGCTTTAACATTTATTTTGACTTATTTACCAGTCAAGAGTTATATTTTTAATTACTACTCTTTATATTTCCATAATTTAGGCATTAACACACCAATTTTGATTGATAAATCTTTGATTTCAGGAATTTTTGGTGGATTTTTAGTTTATATTGCTCCTTTTATTAGTAAATTTATTACTCAAAAAATAGGCAAGACAATTTTATTTCAAAGAATAATTGTGACCTTAATCTTACTTATAATTTTTGGATTAATTTTACAATTTATCTAAACACAAATTAATCACGAATAGAACGAATCAAACACGAATTTTTCTTCTATTTTAGACGATCTTTAATTTTGGTAGAAATAGAAAATTTACTTTGAATGTTGAACATCAAAATATATTAAGGTCTGTTAAAAAAGCTATAGCTTCTTAAATGGACATTTAATTTTTCTTTTAAAGGATTAAATGAATTTGTGATAAATTCTTTACCATTTGAGATAAATTCGTGTATAAATAAATTCGTAGTATAATTAAATTATGGATATAAAATCATCTAAAGAATTGATAGAAAAAATTAATGAACTTAAAGAAAAAGTGGTTGATCTTTCTGCAGATGAAGATTTGGCACTGGCAGTGATGAATTTAATTAGCATGGAAGAACATCTTTATTTTACTGCTGAAAAAACAGGTAAAGATGAATATTTTGATTTGCTTAATCAAGTAAGAGAAATAAGAAAGAAGATGATGGAAAAGTTAGTTGGTAAGCCTGAAGGAGAACTTTGGTGCTTTATAAAACATACGCTATCTGCCACAATGAGACTTATTGAAGTAGGGACAAAACTTCAAAATCAAAGTAAAAAAGATGAAGCTAAAGAAGTTTTTGATTTAGCTTATGAACTTTTTAATATCTTTTGGGGAATAAAGTTGAATATTATACCCGCGGATAAATACGGATTTGAAACGGATAAATTCGGATTCGGAACGGATAAATACGGATATAAAATAAATAAAAATCCGCATATGTCCGTTTCAGATCCTCATAAATCCGTAGGTCCGCAAGAATCCGTTCCAAATCAGAGTAAATTCGCTTGGTTAAAAAATTTAATTGAAAAAATAATAGATTGCTGCAAAGAATAATTTTCTAACTCTAAAATTTGACAAAGATACCCTACGGGGGTATAATTTTATTATGATGAAAAAATATGTTTGTCCAATGCAAGGAATATTTATGGAAATTTAGTTTTTAGTCGATATAATTGTATAATAGTTTAAAAGAAAAATGGATAAAACATTGAAAATAACAATCATTGTCGGAATTTTAATTTTTTCTTTTTCTACTCTTTGGTTTGTTTATGAATATAGTAAGTCAAGGCCGGAGTTAAGAACATTTTCTGTTTCAGGTGAAGGAAAAGAAATTGTTGTGCCAAATATTGCTGAAATTAGAATTGGAGTTATTAGCGAAGGTTTGGATTTGACTACGCTTCAAAAAGAAAATTCTGAAAAAATGAATAGAATTATAAATTTTCTAAAAAAGAAGGGAATTGATGAAAAAGATATTCAAACAGAAAATTATTCGGTGAGTCCAAAATATGATTATTCAAAATATCCTTATAAAATTGTTGGTTACACAATTAGTCAAGATTTGAAAGTTAAAGTTAGAGATTTAAGTAAGATTGGAGAAGTTTTGTCGCAAGCATTAAATTATGGAGCTAATAATGTTTCTGGCCCAAATTTTACTGTTGATGATAAAGAAGTTTATTTAGAAAAGGCAAGAGAAAAAGCAATTAAAAATGCCAAAGAAAAAGCAGAAAAAATTGCCAAAATAGCTGGGTTTAAATTAGGAAAAATTGTAAGTATAACAGAATCAAGTCCTTTTGAGCCTATTCCGGTTATGTTAAAAGAAAGTGGAGAAGGAAGTCCATTAATTTCTCAACCTCAAATAGAACCAGGCTCACAAGAAATAAAAGTTCAAGTTACTATTACTTATGAAATTAAATAATTGATAATAAAAATGAATTATATAATTTTAGCTTTACTTTCTGCTTTAACTGCAAGTTTAGTGGCTATATTTGGGAAATTAGGATTAAAAAACGTTGATCCTACAATAGCAACAACAATAAGATCTTTGATTATGGCTGGATTTTTAGTAATTGTAAGTTTATTTTTGAAAAAATTTGAAAATTTCTCTTTAAATCTTTTTACTTCTAAAGATTGGTTTTTAATTATCTTAGCAGGAATTTCTGGGGCTCTTTCTTGGCTTTTTTATTTTTGGGCACTCAAATTTGGTCCAGCATCTCATGTATCAGTTATTGATAGATTAAGTTTAGTTTTTGTAATTTTACTTTCGGCTTTAATTTTAGGAGAGACTTTTAATTTAAAAGTTTTTGTAGGAATGGTTTTAATAGTTATTGGTGCTATATTAATAGTTTTAGGTAAATGATTGATTTTCATGCACATTTAGATGACGAAAAAATTTTACCTTTTTTAGATGAAATTATAAAAAGAGCTAAAGACGAAGGTGTAGGTTTAATTATTTCTCCAAGTGTAAATTTAGATTCTGCGCTTAAAATAATTGAAATCTCTAAAAAATTTGAAAATGTTTTACCTATGATAGGGATTCATCCATCTGAAATTGATAATTTTAGAAATGAAGATTTATATCAACTAGAGGATTTTATTAAAAAAGAAAAAATAATTGGCATAGGTGAAATTGGCTTGGATTATACTTATAAAACAGATAAAAATAAACAAAAAGAAATTTTTGAAAAACAGCTTCAATTAGCAGAAAAATATAAATTACCTGTAGTTTTGCATATAAGGGGAACTTTTAAGGATATTTTTGAAATTTTGAAAAATTTTAAAGTTGTACCTATTTGGCATTCTTGCACAGGTGATTTAGAAGAGGTAGAAAAATTTTTAGAAATCGGAGGCTTTATTTCTTTTTCTGGAATAATAACTTTTAAAAATGCTAATAGACTGAGAGAAATTGTAAAAATTGTTCCTTTAGAAAGAATATTTTTAGAAACTGACTCTCCTTATTTAACGCCTGAACCTTATCGGGGTAAAATTAATGAGCCAGCTTACGTTAAATTTATTTATCAACAGGTTGCTGAAATAAAAAATATAGAAATTGAAAAAATCGAAGATTTTATAGAGAATAATTTTAAGAATTTGTTTTATGTTGTATGAATAAAAAGTAACATAACAAAAAGTGCAAAGAAATAATAAAAAACCTATCAGAAAAATTTTCTAAGTTTGAAATGAAAATTGCTAGAAAAAGCGCGGTAGTAGTTTTGAGTTATTATCGGCAACCAAATTTTAAGGAGGTTTTATGGGGGTTAAAAACAGAAGATGGAAGATTTTTATTAGGCAGACTTCTTAGAGGTATTCAAATTTTTGTAGAATATAAAACTGATCTTTTTATTTTACCTGGTTATTCTTCAAGAGTGATGAAAAAGATTTTGGAAGAAAAAATAGAAGAAATTCATAATTATATACCAAAATTTGATAAAAAAGAGAAAGAAAGACTTTTTCTTAGTTTACTATTAGAAGAAAATTCAAAAACCACAGAAGAAGAAATAGTAAATGTAGGTAAAATATTAAAAGAACATAATGTTGAAACAGTTTTTCTAGTTACAAGTCCTGATCATATAGCAAGGGCTATTGTTTTAGCAGAATCTTACTTTTGGAAGGAAATGCCCTATTTAAAAATTTTAGGAGTTCCTTCTCAAGTAAAATACTCTTTAAATTCTTCTGATGAATTTGACTATGGTACTATTTTTGAACCAAGGATTACAGAAATAATGCCGAGTATAAAAAATTTGCTTAAAACAGTTATAGAAAGTTTTAGAGAAAATAAAATAGAAGCTGTTAAATATTTAGATAAGAAACTTTCAAATTTTTTAAAAAAGCTTAATAAACAAGAAAAATAAGCATAATAAAAAACAAATTAAAAATCTCAGATTTTGAAATAGAAATGTCATTTTATAAAATTACAGTAAATAACGAAAATTGAAGAGACACCAGGTGAATTAAATAGATGGAAAATTTTTAGTATGAATCCTTTTGAAAGAAAAGCAAAATTAGATGCAAAAGAAAGCATTCTTGGAGGATTTGAACTGCGAGGTGAATATGTTTTAGAAATTATTGATGGAGAAAGCACAGTTGAAAACCCAAGAGTTTTGAAAAGTTGGAGTTTTAAACTTCCATAAAAATTTTAATGTGATTAAGTAAAATAATATCATGAATTTTCCCAAAGAAGTCGGTCTACTTTTATTTGGAGGTGGAGCAGCATTAGCTTATTTAATTGCTTTTCTTTTATTTTTGTCATTAATTAGGCGAAAAAAGAAAAGATCCTTGATAAAAGTACTCTTTATTATCACTTTAATTATTATATTTGTTTTAGCCGGCCTCTTTTCTACATTTATTTTCCTTCTAATAAAATCTGAAACATTATTTCTACCTATAAAATTCCAGTAAAAATATACCTTATAAATTTTTTATAGAAATTTTAATTTGCTATAATCTCTTTATGAAAATTGCTTTAGTTCAATTTGAAACAAAAATTGGGCAAGATTTTTCAGAGATTTCGAAGAGAGTCATTAATTTTATCAAAAGAGCTAAGAAGAAAAATTGTAGCCTTATTTGTTTTCCAGAAGAGTTTTGGTTTGGGCCTTTAGATTATTATTCAAATACAAAAATAGAAGAAATTGTAAGTAAGATAACACCACAAATCATTAATTTTTTTCAGAAGCAAGCGAAAAATTATTCAATTAATATTATTCCTGGAAGTTTTATAGTTAAAGAAAATAATCGTTATTTCAATCAAACATTGATTATTAATAAAAAAGGCAAAATTGCCTTGACTCATAAAAAACAAAAATTAGTTCCTTTTGGTTTTGAAGGGAAAAACGTTACGCCTGGAAATGATGACTTGAAAGTTGTAAAAATTGATGAAATTAATGTTAGTGTTTTAATTTGTAGAGAACTTTTTTATTCTTATCTTTTTAAAGAGCTTAGAGAAAAAGGAGTCGAAATTATTTTTATTCCTTCATTTTGGTCAAAACGTTCAAGCGATTATTTAAGACATAATCTAAAAAATAAAATTAAAGTATGGTCAGAAATGAAAGTAATCGATGCTTTATGTCAAGCTCGTGCTTTTGAAAATGAAGTGGCAATTTGTTTTTGCAATGCTAGCGGAAAGTTAAAAGATAAAAATGAATTTGATGTTTTAGCTGGAAGAACTCAGGTTTGTATACCTTTTTATGGCTGTATAAAAAATTTGAAACAAAACAAAGAAGGAATGATTGTTTTTAATTTTGATAAATCAATAATTGAAGATTCAAGAAAAGCTTATAAGTTGTTTGAGTAAATTTTCTTTATAAGATTACTGGCAAATCATCATTTTCTAAGATAACACTTTTTCTTTTTTCATCAAAATAGATTTGAATGGCTTTAATTTTTACTCCTTTATTTTTGGCAATTTTTAAAAGTTCATAAATTTTTGGATCAGCGTTTTTGTTTGGAGAAAAAGCAGAAATATTTTTCATTCCAGCAATAAAAAGAATGATCGGGAAATACCTGCCCGAATTATGACCGAATGTTTTACCTGAATCCTGACCGAATTTTAAATTTTTATTCGGTTCTTTATTTGGGTAATTTATTCGGTCGGTTATTCGGGTAGACTGTATATTAATCAATTCCTTAATATGCTTTTGACCCCTAACCGATGGACAGTCCGGATACATAGCAAAATTTTTATATTTCATCACCGCACTTTTTACTTCAATAAGATATTTTTTGTTTTTGCGCTCAATTAAATAATCAATGATGGAGATTTTACTTTGATGTTTCCCGGATAAATTACCCTGATGTTTACCGGATACATCCGTTCTAAATCCGGGTGCAATATCCGGTTTATATCCGGGTAGATTTGAATTATTTATCCTGAAATTTCTTTTTAAAATTTTTGCTCCTTTAAGCCAAGAAATATATCCTTTTTCTAAAGCAATCTCGAAACATTTCATTTGTAGTTGGGTATCAATAATTGAGTAAATATTTTTGCTTTCTTTGATCATCGAGAGTCTAAATTTTAATTTATTTTCAATTGGCAAAAACAAACCAACCCTTCCTTTCTTTAAAAAATCTTCTAATCTTCCAGTATTATTTAAATGAGCTAAAATAGGTTTATTTTTAATTTTTCCTTTTACAACAAATTTATTTAACCTTTCAATAATTATCCCTTTCTCATAATTTTCTATTTTTGCCAAAATTTTCATTTTTTAATTATAATTAACTTATGGAACCAAAAATAATCCCCATTTATCATGCTTCTTTAATTTTAGATTGGGGAAAGATTATTTATGTTGATCCTGCGTGGAATATAGATTTATATAAAGATAAACCTTCTCCTGATTTAGTTTTACTTACGGATATTCATTTTGATCATTTAAATGTTGATGTTTTGAAAAGTTTAAAAGGAGAATTTTTAATTATGGCTCCAAAGGCTGTTTATGATGAACTTCCTTTAGATTTAAAGCAAAAAACAAAAATTTTAAATAATTTTGAAGAGACAAATTTTGAAGATTTTAAAATTTTAGCTTTGCCAATGTATAATATTACTCCTGAAAGACTAGAGTTTCATCCCAAAGGAAGAGGTAACGGTTATTTAATTGAAAAAGATAATTTTAGAGTTTATATTGCTGGAGATACTGAAGATATTCCTGAAATGAGAAATTTAAAAAATATTGACATTGCTTTTTTGCCAATGAATCTTCCTTGGACAATGTCAGTTGAACAAGCAACTTCAGCAGTTTTAGAATTTAAACCTAAAAAAGTTTATCCTTATCATTATCGAGGTGAAAAAGGTTTTAGTGATATAAGTAAATTTAAAGAATTAGTTGAAAAAGAAAATAAAGGCATTGAAGTAATTTTGCTTAATTGGTATGAGTAAATTTAAATATTTGATAATCTTTGCTTTGGTTTATTTTTTCTCGCCCAATGGTCTTTCTTCTTTACCAAATTTATCAATTAGCTATCTTTTAAAGGATGTTTTTAAATTAACAGCAACACAAGCTGCTTATTTTGGTGCTATTTCTATTTTAGGATGGGCAATAAAGCCTTTATGGGGATTGATTTCTGATTTATTTCCAATTAAAGGTTCAAGAAGAAAGAATTATCTTATTTTAACAAGCCTTGTTGCTTCTTTTTGCTGGCTTATCTTAGCTTTAACTTCAAATTATAATGTTTGGCTTTTACTTTTAATTTTAACTTTTTCATCTTTTGCTTATGCTTTTCAGGATGTAGTGACTGATGCTTATATGGTTGAGATTGGTAAAAAAGAAAATAAATTAAGAGAATTTCAGTCAGTTCAATGGATGGCAGTTTCAATTGCACAAATTATTACTGGCTTTGCTGGAGGACTGGCAGCACAAAAATTAGCTTATCAAACAACATTTGGTATTGCTTTTTTCTTTCCATTTACGGTTGCTTTAATCACTTATCTTCTTTTGAGAGATGATCCAGAGGCTATTTTGAAATTTCAAGAATTCAAACAAGTTTTTAAATCAGCAATTTTAAATAAAGAATTTTTATTAGTTACTTTCTTTTTATTTTTATGGAATTTTTCTCCTTCTTATGGAATACCATTTTTCTATTATATGGTTGATGAGCTTAAATTTTCAAAAATTTTAATTGGCACATTAAATTCAATTTCTGCTATTGGTTCAGCCTTAGGAGCAATGATTTTTGGAAGTTTTTTAAGAGGAGTCAATTTTAAAAAACTTCTGATTTTTAGTATTTTAATTGGAGGCTTAGGAACATTCTTTAGCTTAATTTATCTTTTAGATTTTGTGAAAAATAATCAACCTTTAGCTATTGCTTTATCTGTTTTTGATAGAATAGCTTTTGGAGCTTTAGGGATGATAGCTTTTCTAACAATGCTTACTTTTGCTGCACAAAAAACAGAATCATTAGTTGCTGGTAGTATGTTTGCTTTTTTGACTTCAATAATTAATTTAGGTTCAATTGGTTCAGGCTTTTTAGGGGGCTATTTATATTCAAAAATTGGTCTGGGTCCATTAATTGTTGTTTCTGGCTTAACTTCTCTTATGATTTTAATTTTTGTACCCTTTTTGAAAATTGAAAAATAATTTATTTTTAAGTTAAAATTAATAACAGAAATCGCTTTTAAATTTTTAAAATCTAAAATATGAAAATAAATTATAAATCTGTAGTAATAACGTTCATTTTAACCTCAATAATTATATCTCTTTTTTTATCTTCATTTTTCAAAAGTGAAAAGAAACAAGAAATAAAAGAAGTAATTGATAAAGTAAGAAGTTATGATTTAAAGTTTGATGCAAATTATATAGATAGAATAAATTTATCTCCAAATGGTAAATATGGATATGCTGTTTTTAAAAAAGATAACAAATACTACGTTCAAATCAACAATCAAACCTATGGTCCTTATGATGTGGTTTTATGATCCTAAATTCTCTAACGATGGCTCAAAATATGGATGGGAGTTTGGAAAAGATTGTGAATATCAGAAAGGACTTTATATATGCAACAAATACTACGTTCAACTCAACAATCAAACATATGGTCCTTATGATAAAACCAAATTTACTTTCACTAAAGATAATAAAGTTTATATAATCTATGTTAAAGATAACAAAATGACAATTGAACAAATAGATTAAGAATAAAGTTTTTAATATAATAAACAGATAATTTTAGATTCATAAGTGACTCCGAAAATGAAAAAAATTTTAGGAGTGAATAAGAATGTTTTTTATTTGAGTATGGTTTTGATTAACTTTTTAGCAGTATTTTCGGAGGTTTAATTTGGTCTAAATTCGGTTTTACTTTTGTCTTTCTTATAGGAGGTTTATTAATTTTTTGTTCTCTATTTATTTTAAGTTTTTCTTTTAGAGATAATTTATAATTAGATATATCTTGAAAAATAATAAATACCGTCGAAATTAAATTATTATTTTTTAAAAATGGCAGGATTTGATCAATACCACGAACCACCAGAAGAATTAAAAGAAGAAATTAGAGATTTTGCAAGAATAATCGCTTCTTTAATTGAAGAAGCCGAAGCAATTAATTGGTATCAGCAAAGAATTTCTGTTACCAAAGATCCCGAAGTTAGAAAAATAATGGAACATGCTCAAGAAGAAGAATTTGAACATTTTGCTATAGATTTGGAATGGCTTACAAGAAAATTACCAAAATGGAGAGAAGTCTTAAAAGCTATTTTGTTTAAAGAAGGAGATATTTTAGAAAATGCAGAAAAATGGGAGAAAACAAAGGAATAAAAATAGCTATTTCTGGTTTGACTGCTTCAGGAAAATCAACGTTAGCTAAAAATTTAGCGGATTATTTTAATATAAAAAAATATTCTGCAGGAGAAATTTTTAGAAATTATGCAAGAGAAAGAGGGTTAGATATAGAAAAATTGAGTTTAGAGGCTGAAGAAAAACTTGATAAAATTGCAGATGAAGAAACAAAAAGGATATGCAGCTTTGAAGATAATTTTGTCATTGAAGGCAGATTAACAATTTATTTTTGTGAAAACGCTTTTAAAATTTACATTTATGCTGATAAAGAAATAAGAGCGAAAAGATTAGCATTAAGAGAAAATTTAAATTTTAATGAAGCTTTGAAAAGATTAGAAAAAAGAGATTTGTATGACTTAGATAGATATAAAAAGATTTACAAAATAGAAGATTATGAAAGAGAAATGAAAAAGATAGCGAATTTAATTATAGATAGCTCGGATTTAAGCATTGAAGAAGTTTTTAATATTTCTCTTTTAAAGTTGAAAGAATTTTTTAAGATAAATGATTAAAGAAAAACTATTGCAATCAAATTTTTATAAATTCGAATATATGATAGATGGCAAAAAAGTAGGCAGAGCTTTTCTTTTTATAATTTATAATAATCTTCATCAAAAACCATATGGACTTTTAGAAGATGTCTTTGTTGAAGAAGAATATCGAGGCAGAGGTATTGGTAAAGAGTTAGTAAAACAAGTTATTAAGAAAGCAAAGGAAATAGGTTGCTATAAATTAATTGCTACAAGTAGATTTGAAAGAGAAATAGTGCATAAGTTATATGAAAGTTTAGGATTTAAAAAATGGGGATATGAGTTTAGATTAGATTTGGAATAATCTGCTGGAGAATCTAAAATGTGTTATAATAATTTATATAAAGATTACCGAAATTATATAACTACATTGCGGGGTGGTGGAGTAGTACCACGTCCCGAGTTTCATAAACTCGGGAAGACGCAGATGCAAATCCGGATAAAACATTGCGGGGTGGTGGAGTAGTACCACGTCCCGAGTTTCATAAACTCGGGAAGACGCAGATGCAAATCCGGATAAAACATTGCGGGGTGGTGGAGTAGTACCACGCGGGTCTCATAAGCCCGAGACGCCGGTGCAAATCCGGCCCCCGCAACAAAGAAATGTTTTACGTTTATATACTTTATTCACCATCTTTGGATAAATTTTATATAGGGCACACTAAAAACTTGGAAGACACATTGAAACGTCATAATACACATCGATCGGGGTTTAGGAAATTTACCAAAAGAGCTTCTGACTGGAAATTAGTCTATTTTGAGATTTTTAAAGACAAAATTAAAGCGATTAAAAGGGAAAAAGAAATCAAACGTAAAAAATCAAGGAGCTATATAGAAAAATTAATTTCTGATAAAATAATGATAAAATAATTATAAAAGAGGAATAGTACCACGTCCCGAGTTTCATAAACTCGGGAAGACGCCGGTACAAATCCGGCCCCCGCAACAAAGGTCAATTATTAAATTAACAAAATTAAAATGACTAATATCTACATTTTACTTCTTTCAAGATTAATTTTAGGTTTTTATTTTATTTTTAATACTTTCAATCATTTTCGCAATTTAAATTCTTTAGCAGGTTGGGTTCAAAGTAAAAACCTTCCAGCACCCAAATTACTTGTAATTTTATCTGGTCTTTTTCTTTTAGTTGGAGGAGTAACTATCTTACTTGGCATTTACGTCGAAATAGGTGTTTTAGCATTAACTTTATTCTTCTTACCAGTGACATTTTTGATGCACGATTTTTGGAAAGAAACAGATCCTCAAATGAGAATGATGCAAATGATAAATTTTATGAAAAATTTAGCTTTATGGGCAGCAATTTTAGCTTTACTTTTTGTTCCACAACCCTGGCCATTTAGTTTAGGATACTAATTAATGAAAATAGTTATTTTAGGAGGAGGTTTTGGTGGCGTTTATACTTTAAAATATTTACATAAGTTTTTTCATACCCGCGGATTAACACGGATTTCAACACGGATAAACGCGGATGTTAAGTTGGTTTTGGTTAATAAGAAAAATTATTTTTTGTTTACTCCACTTTTGCATGAATTTGCTACTGGAAGCGTTTCTTTAGAAAATTTAGTTGAACCAATAAGAGAAATTATAAGATGTTGTGATTATGAATTTGTTCATGGAGAAATAAAAAGAATTGATTTAGAAAAAAGAATTGTTGAATTAAATGAAGGTGAATTAGATTATGATTACTTAGTTATTGCTCTTGGTTCAAAAACAAATTTTTATGATATTCCTGGAGCAGAAGAAAATAGTTTTACTTTGAAATCTTTAGATGATGCCATAAGACTTAGAAATCATTTTATTCATATGTTTGAAAAGTACGCAAACGATATCTACCCGAATAACCTACCGAATAAACTACCCGAATCAAGCGACCGAATATTCGGTCAAAATTCGGGTAATACATTCGGTCCTCATTCGGGTGATAAAAATATATTCTGTTCTAATTTGGGTAATAATCCGCATTCATCCGCGGAGTTAACTTTTGTTATTGTTGGTGGTGGAGCTACTGGAGTTGAGCTTGCTGGAGAAATGTCAGATTACTTTTATAAAACTTTTTCTAAATTTTATCCAAAAGAAATTATTTCTAAAGTAAAAATTATTCTAATAGAGCGAGGAAATGAACTGATACAACAATTTTCGCCAAAATTAAGAAAAATAGCATTTGAAGTTTTGAGAAAGAAAAATATTGAGGTTATTTTAGGAAAAGGAGTAAAAGAAGTTGGTAAAGATTTTATTAAGTTAGATGATGAAACTATCATAAAAACAAAAACAGTTATTTGGACAGCTGGAGTTGAGCCAAACTTACCAGAAATTGTAGGAAATGTAGAAAAAGACAGTAAAGGGAGATTAGTTGTTAATGAATATTTGCAAGTTAAAAATTATGATAATGTTTTCGGAGTTGGCGATGTTTGCTGTTTTTTTCAAAATCAAAAACCTCTGCCTCAACTTGCTCAAGTGGCAGTAAGACAAGCAGGATGTGCTTCTAAAAATATTTTCAATTTAATTCAAAATAAGCCCTTAGAAAAATTTGTTTATAAGCATCAAGGAGATTTGATTTCTTTAGGAAGATTCTTTGCTGTTGGCGAAATTAAAAACTTCACTTTTTCAGGATTTTTTGCTTGGATCTTATGGCGAGGAGTTTATCTTTCTAAATTGATCTCTAACAAAGACAAAATTAAAACCTTCATCGATTGGCTTTTAGACCTTTTCTATCCAAGAAATATTACTGAAATATAAAATGCCAGAACTTCCTGAAGTAGAAACAATCAAAAGATATTTAGAAAAAGATTTAATTGGAAGAAAAATTAAGGACGTGAAAATTTTAAACAAGAAAAGTTTTCTTGGAGACAAAAAGAAAATTTTAAATTCTAAAATTGTAAAAATTGAAAGGAGGGGAAAGATGTTGATTTTTAAACTTACCACGGATAAATACGGATTTGGAACGGATAATAACGGATTGACTGCGGATAAATACGGATTTGGAACGGATAATAACGGATTATATATGAAACAATTAACTGAAATAAATTATCTGTATAAATCCGTTCTTAATCCTCATAAATCTGCGAATGATTATCCGTATAAATCAGTTTTAAAATCCGCGCCTATCCGTTGGTTGATTTTCCATTTGAAGCTGACGGGGCAGCTTCTTTTTCTCAATTTTTTAAGAAATTCAGAAATTAAAAAACACACAAGAGTCATTTTTATTTTGGATAAAGGATTTTTGATTTTTAATGATGCGAGAAAATTTGGTTGGGTAAAGGTTTTGGATGATGAAGATTTAAGTAATGAACTATCTAAAATTGGCAAAGAGCCTTTTGATTTAAATTTTAAATATTTAAAAGGAATTTTTTCAAAAACAAAAAGACCAATAAAAATTGTTTTGATGGATCAAGAAAAAATTGCAGGCCTTGGAAATATTTATGCAAATGAAGCTTTATTTTTAGCCAAAATTCATCCATTAAAACCAGCAAACAAACTCAAAGATAGTGAAATAAAGAACCTTCTTTCAGCTATAAAAAAAGTAATCAAAAAAGCTATCAAGCTTCAAGGAACAAGTTTTAGATTTTATGTTAAACCAGATGAAAGCAAAGGAAGTTATCAAGAAGAATTTTTAGTTTATCAAAGAAAAAATGAAAAATGTTTAAGATGCAAAAGTAAAATTAAATATATTAAAATTGGTGGTAGAGGAACTTTTTATTGTCCGAGATGTCAAAAGAATGTAGATTGATGCTGGTCAAGTTTATAAATTCTTTTTATATTATAAATTATAATAAAACTTAAAATACCATTATTTACATCCATAGGAATGGGCACATTTTTTCAAAGATTCTTTCCGAGTGGGGGAGAGAGGAGGAAAAAATTGCCAAAACGATTTACAGAAAATTACTGGTTTGAACTTGGAGAAAGGCTATATCGGGAGTCTGGGGGGATAATACCTGATCCTCTTCAAATTAGGGCACAAGTTTTAATAGAAGCTCTTGGTCTTCCCTCAGGACCGTATTCAGCAATAGAAATTGATCCTAAAACAAAAAGAAGAGCCAATCCAGAAAAAGATAGAATTATTGCTGAGTACTTAACTAATCATCCGGGTGTTGAAGTTGAAGAAGGCGTTATCTCTCTTGATTTTAGAGACATTTATCCTAATGGTTTACCGCAAGAACTAAAAGAAGTTTTAGATCCAGATACAATAGCAATAATGGAAATAGAATACAATCATCTAAAAAATGCCAGAATTAAATTTGAAAAAACTAACGATAAATTTGATGCCGATGTTCCTGTTCACTACTTTCGTCTTCCAGGGGGGATTGATCTTTTTATGAGAGGATACGTACATGTTCCCCAATGGCAAAAAAAACATGGTGAATATTTAAGAGAAGCCAACCGACATGCCAAAATTATTGCTATAGAAGGGTATCGTCAAGTACCATTTGGAAAAAGTTTATACTGGCTTTGGATTTGTGAATGGGAATGGGAATATGCACAAAGAGTGGGCTATGAGGTTTTAATAAAAGAAGCAGTAATAGCTGGTTTCAATGGTTTCTTTACTGAAATAGATGCAAGAGATATATCAAAGATTGACTTTGAAAGTATCTACATCAAAGAATTATCTGATAACTTTTTTAAAGCCTACTTTGAATTTTTAGAAAGAGAACATCCATCTTTAGCAAATGCTGTTGGTTCATCTAAAAATTTAAAAGAGATTTTAATAAAGCAATCGTCAACGTTAGGAGGAATAGAACAAAGAAGAAAGACAGTTTTTAAATACGGTAAAAGATACTTTCCCTACCCCTACCTTACTAAAAAAGGAGAAACCTCGTTCGAGCCGACATTTTTTGAGTTTGGCCAACATCTTTTTAGCGATGCTCTAGCTGCCATTAAACTTCTCTTAATTGCAAAATTAATGTCTGATGGGCATTTACCAAAGGGGCCAATTATAGATTATCAAGGAGCAGGCCATCTTTCGAGTAAATCTTTTTTTCTTAAATATCCACAATATGCAATGGAAGTAGTTTTAAGAACAATTAATGAATTGATGGCAGGTAAAGTAGAAAATCTCCCCCAAATTTATGAAGTTTTTCGTAAACCAAATTGGGCTGAGATTATAAAAGAAATAACCAGACTTGTTTTTAAAAAGCCAGAAGATAATCCCTCAATACCTATAGATAGAAGACAACTTTTAGATTACCCTATTGATTTTTTAGCAATATACGGTATTAATCCTGAAGCTATTATGCCAACTGATGAAGAGATAAGAAGGACTATAGAAAGATTGAAATCAATCCACAAGACACGAATAATAAAGTAGTTCGTGGTAAATTTATAAAAATCATAATGGAAGGCATAGTTCTTTTTAATAAACCAAAAAATTATACTTCTTATCAAATTGTTGAGTTTTTTAAAAATAGAACTAAGAAAAAAGTTGGTCATGGAGGAACATTGGATCCTTTGGCAGAAGGGCTTTTAATTTTAGGTATTGGTGAATATACAAAAGAATTAAATAAATTTTTAAAAGAAAGCATTAAAACTTATATTGCAGAAATTGTTTTGGGAGCAAGATCAACAACTTATGATAGAGAAGGAAAGATTTACCCGAATGATGACCGAATAATTTACCCGAATACAGACCGAATAAAAGAATTAATAAACTCTTTTGTTGGAGAAATTGAGCAAATACCACCACCTTTTTCAGCAGTTAAAATTAAAGGAAAACCAGCTTATCTTTTAGCAAGAAAAGGAGAGAAAGTTGAGTTAAAACCAAGAAAAGTGAAAATTTATGAAATAAGAATTTTAAATTATAATTGGCCCACACTCAAGATCGAAGTTACCTGTTCTTCTGGAACTTATATTAGATCTTTAGCAAATGATATAGGAGAAAAATTAGGGTGTGGAGGTTATTTAAATGAACTTAAAAGAACAAGGATTAATGAATTTAAAGTAGAAGAAGCTTTGACTTTTGAAGATATTGAAAATAATTTTTTAGAATTTTATGCTAAAGTTTACGGAAGGGTTCAAGGGGTTGGTTATCGTTATTTTGTAAAAGAAAAAGCACAAATCTTAAATCTTTTTGGTTATGTCAAAAATTTGGAAGACGGCACTGTTGAAGTTTTAGCACAGGGCAGGGAAGAAAATTTACAAAAATTAATTGAAGAATTAAAAAAGGGGCCATATTTAGCAAAAGTTGAAAAAATAGATATAATTTTTAGAAAACCTTTAGAAATTTTTAGAAATTTTGAAATTAAAAAATAAAGATCTTTTATTATAATTTAATATTACTGGAAGACTGCCAACCAATGTTGCTGATTTGATTTTAGGATGAAAAACATAGAAAATAGGTTTGAAGAAGGAGAAAAATTAGATAGAGGAGAAAAATTAGTTATTGAAAGTTTGCCTAATAAAAGAATTTATAATCCATCTGCACCATTTAAGATTGAAGAGAATTTTTATTTATTTTGTCGAGTTGAAGATAGAACGAATGGAACTTCAGAAGCAAGACTTTTTCAGCAAAAAGGAAATGAGTGGATATTAGTAAAAAATTATCCAACTTTTAATTTAGAAGATCCATTTATAACTTTTTTAAATGATGGTATTTTATTTGGAGGAGTTGATGTTGAATGGAAAAATGGGAAAGTAAAATTTTTGAGAACAAATTTTTATTATGGAAAAGATATTTTTGCTCTTGATCCACAAAAACCCTTTGCTCAAGGACCATTAAATATGAAAGACATAAGAATAGTTCAATTAAAAAATGGTTTGGGAGTTTTTACTCGACCACAAGGAGGAGAGTTTCTAAGAGGCAGAATTTGTTATTTAGAAATAGAAAAAATTGAAGATTTAAAGAATGAAAAAATTTTTTCTCAAGGAAGATTAATAGATTTACCTTTAGAAGATAAAGAATGGGTTGGTACTAATGATGTTTATTTATTGGATGATGAGCATTTGGGGATTTTGGCTCATTTTGCCTTTCAAGATAAAGATGGCAATTTACATTATCAAGTCATAACCTTTGTTTTTAATCGAAAAAATTTTAAAGTAAAAAGTTTAAAAATTATTGCCAGAAGAAGTGATTTTCCTTTAGGCCCATTTAAAGAGGAAAGATTAGAAGATGTTGTTTTCCCCGGAGGTTTTTGGAGGGAGAAAGATTATTATTTGCTTTATTGTGGTTTAAGCGATGAAGAAATTGGCGTTTTAAAAATCAAAAATCCTTTTGTGATATAATAATAAAAATGATTGAAGAACTTCATGAGGAAAAAGTAAAATTTTTAGAAGAGAAAGCTAACGAAATAAGACAATTAATTATTGAAATGCTACTTGAAGCTGGTTCAGGTCATTCTGCTGGACCACTAGGTATGGCAGATATTTTTTCAGCTTTTTATTTTCATATCTTAAGACACAATCCCCAAAATCCTAATTGGCCAGATAGAGATAGGTTAATTTTATCTAATGGTCATATTTGTCCTGTTCGTTATGCTGCTATGGCACTTGCTGGTTATTTCCCAATCGAAGAACTTAAAACTTTAAGAAAAATTAATTCTCGTCTTCAAGGTCATCCACATAGAACATCTCTTCCAGGAGTAGAAACAAGTTCAGGTCCACTTGGTGAAGGAATTTCTCAGGCCATCGGCATTGCTTATGCAGGAATTTTAGATAAAAAAGATTATCATGTTTATTGCATTACTTCTGATGGAGAGCATCAAGAAGGAAATACTTGGGAAGCTTTTATGTGGCTTGGTAATAATCCTTTACCAAATTTAACAATTATTATTGATAGAAACTATATTCAAATTGATGGATTTACTGAAGATGTAATGCCGCTTGAACCGTTAAAACAAAAATTAGAAGCATTCAAACTTCATGTTTTAGAAGTTGATGGTCATAATATTCGAGCTTTTGTTGATGCTATTCGAGAAGCACAATCTGAATGGAGAAGAACATCAGTTATTATTGCTTATACTATTCCAGGAAAAGGAGTAAGTTTTATGGAAAAGAAATTTGAATGGCATGGCAAACCACCAAATAAAGAAGAAGCAAAGAAAGCATTAGATGAATTAAGAACATTAGGAGGTAAAATAATTAGCGAGCATCAATAACCGCGGATGAACACAGATACAACGCGGATTAACGCTGATAGATGTTATTGAAGCGGATAAACGCGGATTTTAACGTTGTTTAATGTCTTGGTTTTATGATATAATTTACTTATGAGCAACATAATAATTTCTAAAAAAGATTTAAAAGTTTTAATAAAAGAAAGCGTCAAGGAAGTTTTAGAACAAGAAATAATGAGATTGAGGGCTTTAATGTTACCCTATGTTTCTAAGGCTGAACAAAAAGATATTGAAAGACGTTATAAAAAACCAATTCATCGAGCCGTTAGAAGAATGAGTTTTAATATATAAAAAAAAATATTTTTGTCAGATTATCCAATGGTAACAGTATTTAACGCAAAAAATAAATTAAAAGAGCTAAATATAGTTACTTCGAAAAAATTAGATATAGGTTATGAGAGAACTTGCAATTGTCCGCCATCTCATATCAATTGTTTAACTCCTAAAGAATGGGTAAAGGGCCAGGTTGCTATTTGGGAGTTATATTATGAAAAAAGGGATATTCGTGATAAAGATATTCATCCAGCTGTTTTTCCGATTGCCTTACCTAAAAAATGTATAGAACTTTTTACTCATAAAGGAGAATTAGTATTAGATCCATTTGTTGGTATTGGTACTACACTAATTGCGGCTAAGGATTTAGGAAGAAATGCAGTAGGTTTTGATTTAAATAAAAAGTATATAGATTTTGCCAATAAAAGACTTAAAGAATCAGGTAATAGCTTATTTGTGGAAGAAACAAAACAAATAGCGATTTGCGATGATGCGATAAATATTCCAAAATATCTTAAAGAAGAAACAGTAGCTTTATGTGTAACTTCTCCTCCTTATGCTAATATGTTAAATCGGGAAAGATTGAACAAAAGCTTTCGAAGTGATTTAAGGAAAAATAAGTATTATAAAAAAAATCAACAATACTCTAATCATCCTCGAGATTTAGGAAATATGGGGATTAAAGAGTATATAAAAGCTTTAACTGAAATTTATAAAGGCATCTTCCCTTTGCTAAAACCAAAAGCTCACAATGTTATCAATATTAACGATTTATGGGAAAACAACCGACGTTATCCTCTTCATTGTTACATCATAGATGCAATGGAAAAAATAGGATTTGAACTTAGAAATATTATTATCTGGGATAAAAGAAATTTAGTCAATAAAGTTGGAATATTTGGTTATCCTAGTAACTATATAACTTTAAGCACAACTTTTGAGTATATTCTCGATTTTTGGAAACCATGAAGGACTATTATGAGATAATTAAGAAGCTAAAAGAAATAAAAAAGATGGGCTATATAAAAACAAGAAGAGCGGGTAATACCGGGGTTGGGAAAACATTAGAAGATTTGTTGGGAATAAAAGAGAACAATATCCCTGGTCCCAATGCCCATATGATTGAATTGAAAGCAGCAAGGAAAAACGCCTCAAGCATGTTAACTTTATTTACTAAATCACCATTACCTCCCAAGGCAAATTCTGTTTTGTTGGAGAGATTCGGTTATCCTTCTAAGCGTGGTAATGATAAAAAGGAGTTACATACTACTGTCTCTGCGGTCAAATTTAATACACTTAAAGGTAAACCATGCTTTAAGATTGCTATTGTAAAAGATAGAATTAATCTAATAACAATTAAGAATGAAATAGTTGGATATTGGGATAGAGAAACGCTTAAAAAATCGTTTGAGAAGAAAATGCCAATGTTGTTATATGTCAAAGCAGATTCACGTGGTACTGGTGTGGAAGAAGAGTTTTGGTACAATGAGGCATGGCTATTAAAAGGTTTTGATTTTGAGAATTTTGTTAAATTATTAAAAGAAGGAACAATTTTGGTTGATATAAGAATAGGTCAATATCCTAATGGCAGAGTACATGATCATGGAACAGCTTTTAGAGTTTTGCCTACAAAATTAGATTTATGTTTTCTGTTTAGAAAAAGAATCTTATAGACCGGTATGAACCTTAATAATCAGTGCTTATTAAAAATTTTAAAAGCTTAATCTTGACGTCAAAACTTATCTAAAAAACACGTTCGTGTTTTATATGTAAGTAAAATTTGTTGCCTATTTATCATATTCGTTGCTATTCGTGCCCATAATTACTAAATCACACTAAAATACACAAAAAATCCAAATACACGAAAACACAGGAAAAATATTTTGTATTGTTTAGTGTGTTATATTTACTTTTTGTGTTTTTTCGTGTCTCATGAATATTTTCGTGTTTTTTCGTGTTATTATAATGTTCGTGTTGTTTAGTATATTTATAGTATAATTTAATTAGAAATGATTGATTTAGCAAAAAGAAAACAGCTTTTGGTTGCTTTTATATTAATTGTCTTTTTATTTTTTATCACTTTTAAACCTCAAACAAAAGCTGATTTTGTTTATTTTTATCCGCAAACTTGTTTGGGAAGTTTTGTAAATCCTGAAAAAGCGCAAGGAGAAAGGGAAGTGAATAGTCCTGATCTTATTAATGAATTAAATTCTGCTGTTTATTATAGCGGTTTTAAAGAAATTTATTGTGGAAATTTTCAAGGACCAATTAAAGAAGGAGAAATCAAAAAAGTTACTTTACATTTTAATTGGGTAATCACAAAAGAATTAAGAGAAAAACCAATCATTGAATCAACAAGCTCAGAAAGTTTAATTGAAAAAATTATTCCTTCAAAAACAATTGAAATCAATGTAGCGACGTCGGACGTCCCCATAAATGAAACACAAAACAACACGAACACTAATGATACACTAAACAACACGAAAAATGACACAAATGGCAACGAATCACAAATAGCAACAAGTTCTCAGATTTTTAAATTTATTAATTTTGTTTTTGCTCAGGAAGAGACACTAAACAACACTAACAATAAAGAAACACAAAATAACACGAACGAAAATGAAATAAACACGAATAGCAACGAAATTAATAACACGAATAGCAACGAATTGATATCGCCTTCATCAAAAACTCTTTTTGATATTCACTATACTTTAGATGGCCAAAATTGGAATTATTTAGGAAGCGTTAACGAAAATAATTGGCAAAACTTAAGTTTTGATATTCCTGTAAATAACTGGCTCGACA
>Ga0079996_112617_pt1 | contig 22002 bp, 22 predicted proteins | sample PerSpoAPS_AMetaG_FD_69199 | JGI IMG/M metagenome (GOLD analysis project Ga0079996, IMG submission 69199) | Thermal spring microbial communities from Yellowstone National Park, Wyoming, USA - Perpetual Spouter A (PS_A) MetaG (SPADES assembly)... | ecosystem: Environmental > Aquatic > Thermal... | reverse complement strand
CTATGTGATGAATTGAACCAATGCCTACATATCCTTCAATGGCTGAATCAGAATAGATGTAGCGAAGGAAATCTTCTCTTTCTTCATTTCCAATAGCAAGAATTTTTGTTCTTGGATCATCAGGATTGATTTGCTCATAGCTTTTCTTCAAGCCTAGTATTTTCTCAAAGAATCGAACTAACTCATGATCTACAATAGTTATAGGTGATGCATGGTCGAAAGCAATTAACTTCATATCTGAGCTTATCTCTCTGACTTCCTTCTCATTTCTCATCGTCTCATTCAAATATTCTTCATCGATCTTCTCGTTTAATTTGACTTTAATTTCTATCAAAACACCGTCAGGATCTTTAAAATATATTGAAGCACCATTGAATCTATGATATATTTTTGTTACAGGAATATTGTTGTATTTAAGCCAAGATCTCCATTTAATTAAGACTTCCAAAGAATTAACAAGATATGAAAGGTGATGAGGAGAACCTAAACCTGCATATCCTTCATCTAAGAAGGGCCATTCAAAAAATGTTATCGTTGAACCGACTGTTTTATTTTCGTTTGCATAAAATGCATGTCTATGGAAAATATCATCCTGATTTACACTTAGCTTTACTTGTTTCAATCCCAGAATTTTTGTATAAAACCATGAATTGACTTGGTAATTTCTTGTTACGAGTGTTATATGATGCAAGCCTTTTATCAAAAATTCCACCATAAAGTTGGTAATGTATCCTAAATAAAAGTATTACGCTTCTTCACTTTAGTTTTATTTCAAAATCTCAAGAATTAACTAGCAAATAAATCTAACTTTATTCATATTTGTTTTCCCAGTTTAGTCCTTACATAAAGATAATTTCATTTGGTTTGCAAAGGAGAAGAATTTTTTTGGTCACTTATTCTAAAGCAACAAATAATTCAATAGTTGTTCTACGCCCTAATTCATCATCCATGTTGATAATTGGATGATGAAAAATTAAGAAAAGGAAATTACTTGATCTTGATAAGAGAGCTGTTCACTTCTATTTGCTGCCATAGAAATTGATGGAAAAGATTTCGTTACATGTTATAACGATATTATTAACGTTCAAAATGAGCTTAACGTTGACGTTCTAACTAAATGAAATAAAAGCCTCTTATTTTGGTTTGGTTAAATGAATCGATGCTTCGATATAATAGACATCATAATCTCCCAATTTATCTGGCAACAATTTCTCTGGATCTTCACATTTTCCCTTCTCTATAGCAACCATTATGTAAGGCTCTCCATGTTTCCAGCCTATCCAGTAACCAGTTATAATTCCAGGATGAGATCTTAGAATTCCTTCATATTTTTTAAGATCTTCCAAAGCCTTCTTATACTTCTCTTCATCAAAATCATACTTTGAAGCATTAATCCAATCAAAGTTAGCTTTTTTCATACACTCTATTTATATTTCTTCAATATATAAAACTTGATAAAAGTTCTTTTTCTAGCCAAATTTGCTAATGTTTTCATTCTTCGCTACTAAAAGTCGAAGTAATGTTCAATATCAATTTTTTTAACAAATTACTTTATTTAACCTTTATTTTCGAATTAAAAGTAATTCATGGAGAACTCATACCATAAATTTTAAGTGTAAGCTTTTATAGTTTTTTTAATAAATTTATTATGGGTGTTGTGGAAGTAGAAAAGATTTCAAGATTGGAAGGAAGGATTGAAGAGTTGTCTAAAAGGGTAGACGATATAAAAAGTGATATTAATTCTTTGCGAAACGAAGTAATAGCTACAAGGAATGAACTTAACAGCAGAATAGATTCTATAAATAATTCTCTAAATAATAGAATAGATTCTCTGAGAAATGAAATGAGGAATGAAATAAGCAGCTTAAGAAGAGAAATAAATGATTTAAGGAATGATATGAATAGTAGAATAAATAGTCTTGAAAACAGAATTAACAGTCTTGAAAATAGGATAGAAAATAGGATAAATGGACTTGACAGAAAGCTGGATAGCAGATTCCTCACGCTTTTGACCATTCAAATATCGATGTGGGTTACCATAATTTTAACAATATTATTCAAATAAATTTTTGAAATAATTATTAAAATTTTTAATTTAATTATTTTTTATTTTAACTTTCAATTTTATTATTATTATTATCTTCTCAGCAACCTCTATTAAAGATTTCAAATCTTCGCCATGATATTCAGCAACTTCATATCTTGAAGTAATATATGTGTCTTCAATTCTTATTAACTGTTCCGTATGTTCTGCAATTAATTCATTTACCCTTTTAGATAAATCCTCATATTCATTTTACTTCAAATCTTTGACAAGTAACTCAATAGTCCTCTTATGCCATATCCTTTATACGCTTTCCGAACAATTCAAAAAAGACTGCTTAATATACAATGATGGTTTATTAATTTAGAAGCTAAACTTGAACAAACTTCTATATCCAAACTTAACCGACTTCCTCCCCTCCATGAATGACGAGAGCTCCCCTCAATTGATTCTGAGCTACATCTCGCATATGAGTGGCGGTCGAGAGGTTCAGAAAACTCTCTCATTTAAATTAATTATTGCAATAATATCACGATCATTTTCATAACCGCAATTACATTTATACAAACGATATGATATTTCATTTTTTTACATTCAGGAAATTTATTGAAGAATAAGCAGAATAACTTTTTTACCAACAACTCATGCTTCTTTGCTTGCCAATCGATCCAATATTGAATCTTTATATATTGCATTAAATAAAGTTTATTCCTAAAATCTTTATGAAGTTTCTTAACTTTTTTAATCCTAAAATGATTAAAAGTATAAATAATCTTTTTTGCTTCGACAAAAACTGCATGCCGAAGTAATCACCTTAGATAATTTAGATAATAAAAATTAACTTTATATTATAGATAATAAATATTAGAATGATGCCTACTCTATTAATTAAGAATGTTTCAGAAGAATTGTTGAAGGAACTTAAGAAAATTAAAGCTGAAGCAGGATGCAGAACGTGGGCAGAGCTATTGGAGTATCTTGTAAAAATTAAAGTTAATAAGCAAATAGTGATAATAGATGAAAAATATAGAGAGAAGGCTAAGAAAGCTGTTGATGAATTTCTTAGTATGAGCGAAGAAGTAACAAGAAAATGGAAGGAAGGGAGCGTTTTGGAAGAATTCAGAAAAGCTAGAGGTCATGAACAAAAGAATTTTAACACTTGATTCCAATATTTTTATAGCAGCATTAAAGCAAGATGAAAAATACAGTAATGATTGCGCTAATCTTTTACGTAAAGCTGTGGAATATTTCATATTAGTTGAACCTAGCATAGTTTATCAAGAAGTATGCGGAGTTTTAGCTAGGAAAGTAGGAATCGAAGCTTCAAGAAAAGCCGAGAGATTTTTGGATACAATTCTTTATGATGAGTTAATAATCAATTGTGATAAAAGGTTTTGCATGGAAGCATATACTTTATGTTATGAATACGGAATATATCCAATAGATGCTTTATATCTTAAAACAGCTTTAGATTTTAACTCAATATTAATTTCTTTAGATGAAGAAAATTTTATAAGAAAAATTAAAATTAAAAATCCTTCAATTAAAGCTTATCATGTTTCTGAATTTAAAATTGATATCTTATGATCAGAAAGATATGATGTGCCATCTCTACTATAATAACAGACTTAAAAAATAAAAGCGTATTGAACTTGATAAAACTAGATAATAGATTTCTTTGGGTATTAGGAGTTCAAATAACGATATGAGTCACTATAATTTTAGCAATATTATAAGATAAAATAAAAAAAGATAATTTTTTAATTTAAATTAAAAAATTTAAAATAATTTGAATGATTTAACTATAGATAAAGAGAATTGTTGATAATATGGTGCCTTCTCAAATAGGTTCGTAGTCTTTAGGCTTATAAAGATCCCATTTCCAGTAAAAATAATGAAGGTTTATCCTTCTCTACGAGAACCTTCTCTTTACCCTTTCTTATCCATACTATTTCAAATAGAGTAGATTGGCTTTCCATTAAGTTCGCCTATTTTTCTAAGCTTCGGTTCAGTAGATAGATCAATGTTAAGAGACGCTGCAACCTCAATAATTCCTTTAGCTTTATCAATGAATTGCAATAACTTGTTTATGTGAATTTTCTTCTTGGAAGGCTCAACAGCTAATATTTTGAACATGTATTCAGATAAGCCAGTTGCGATAAGCCTGTATGCTCCCGTAAGATTATATGTTTTAATTTTAAATTCCGTAGCACGTTCTTTGAAATATTGATTAACCGCATCAATTTCGCCTATTTCAAGCATTTTCAATACATTTTCTATTTCCATACGTAGTGAGTTAAGATCTTTAATATCGATCATAGATGGTTTAATCTTAAACATGACCGACTCTATCTCATAATATCCTTTTTCTGTTAATCCTATTAATGGATTCCTTTTACCTATTCTTATGATTAAGCCTTTTGCTTCTAATTTTCTTAAAGTATAATATGCTGTAATTTTATTTAGATTTAATTCTTTAATTAAATCTGAGAAATAAACAGGTTCTCCTTTTTCTTTTAACCATTTTAAATTTCAATTGGTGCAACTGTTAAATGCTTTTTATATTTCATAGCTACGTCTCTTACTGAAAGCAATTGACCTTTAACATATACTTTTTGTTTTACAGAAATGGCTTCCAATGGAATTTTAGATGTCATTGCACTACTTATTATACTACATTAATATTAAAAAACTTGAAGTATCTGCTTAAAAAATTGTTTATACACCTTAATAAGGAAACTATAGCTCATTAATCTAGATATTCAAGGTTTTATAGCTTTTTTAATTTATATGGGCGTTGTGGAAGCAGAGAGAATTTCCAGATAGAAGGAAGAGTTTAAGAAAAATTTGGAAAAGAATGATGATTTTAAAGCGATATTAACTCATTGCGTAGTGATAGTTACAAAATTAAATGAAGAGTGAAATAAATAATTTAAGAATAATAAAATAAAACTTGGTAAAACTGGATAATAATTTCTTGGACTTTAAGGATTCAAATAACAACTTGGATTACTATAATTTTAACAATATTATAAAAAATATAAATTGAGAATTTTTAATTTTTAAATAAATTAAAAATTTTTGAAATAAAAAATAATTTGAATTATTAAAAAAATCTTTATTTTTATGCTTTCTCAACAAGAGCTCTTGCTAATTCGCTTACAAATAAACTTAAATTAGCTTCACTGATCTTTTCGGTTTCCTTAAGAAGAAGATATCTACGAGCGCTGAGGTTTAAAAGTTCAATTCTTTCAGTTAATCTTCCCTTTTGTGATGCTAAAAATAATAGTTTAACGTATCTTAAAGCTTCTTCGATATATGGCAAATCAGCTTTTTTTCTTTGGGTTATGATTCCATATTTTAAAGCAGGTATCAATAAATCATCGTTGAGTCTATCTTTGTAGCCTTTTACTTCCTTTACTTCTTTTTTATAGAATTTTTCTTTGAATTTTATAACTTCCAACAAATCTTCCATAAGATAATACAGAGTACGTAAAGGTATAAAGAAATCTGCTACAGGAGATGCAGGGTTTACACCCTTTGGCTCGCTTATTGCTATTAGATATAGGTTAACGTTTTTGACCGCTTCCTCTGGCAAATTTATTAGAAGCCAAAGAATTAAAGCTTCTACTGGATAAATAGCTGGTAGGTTTTGTTTGTTTGCCTCATCTTCTATTAAGTCTTGTAAAGGTATTCTTATTTCTTTTATCTTCGGTATTAAAAATCCTCGTATTTCACTTGATGATGGAGGAAATACCAGCACTGTAATGTTTTCCATTCCCATTCTGAACCTTAGGCATCTAGCGTTAATATATCCTGCAAGTAGGATCATTAGCATATGCAGACTAGCGCTGTATCCAATTTTATGCCTGCCATCGAAGTAGGCTCCTCTTGTATATCCGTAGAATTCTATGTTGAAGATGGAAGGTAAGGAATAAGTACCTATGGCGAAAGGATACAAAGAATTGTTCATGTCAAAAATTGAATATTGCCTGTTTTCAAGTTTCCTTACATATTCTTGAAACATTTCATCTATGTCTGCTGCTTCGCTTAAACCTAGCTCCTTCTTAGCTTTTTTTATTATCTTTTCATCATTGCCTGAAAGAGGTATTAAAGGTTTATATTTATATTTATCTTTTACTTTGCTTATTCTTTGACTAATTATTTCAAAGGCTTCTTTATAATTTTTAACTATATTATAAGAAGATATTTGAATATGATCATTATAGGGAACAATGTCTACAGTTGTAGGTAATAGTTCTAAGAAGCTATAAACGTAGTATCTAATTATTCCTTGATCTGGTAAACCTATTTTGAGTTTTTCCTCACTCATTTCCTATCGCCTCATATAATTCTCTTATGAATATCTTTCTGCTTTCAGATATATTTGTTCTTCTATTTTCATAAGAATCTAAATTGTCACCTATACAAATTGCTGCGTATATTAAATTATAGAGCTTTAAGTACTTGTATTTTCTATTCATCATTATATTCCTCATTTCTTTTAAGAAATCTAAAGCTTCTTGAGAAGTAATAGAAGATTTATAGTTTAATTTTATCTTATATTTTGATATAAGTACTTCAAAATCTTTCCAATATTTATTGAAACTCCACTTCCTGTTTTTAACACTATTCATTAAATCATCAATATCTCTTCCCGCTATGTGGAATAAAATAGCCAGTGTAAGTATTCTCTTAGCATTAAAATCTAATTCGTAATCTTCGATACCTTTAAGTTGCTTGTAAGCATAGTAAGCTGAAGGAATTTCGTGTAAATAAAAACTGCTTTCATCTTTACAAGTACATCTTTCATCAAAAGATTCTTGATATTCATCTGCTACTTTGCCTAGGTCATGTAAAATGCATGCAACCTTTATCAATTTTTCAATATTTTCTGCATTGATATCTAGATCTAAAGCTTTAAGTCTTCTGCTCATAGTTTCAAAGCTATATTTCATTCTTAAAGCTTTCTTAAGCGTGTTTTCAGTATGTTCAATAAGTGACTGTCCTTCAAAAGCACAAGGTTTTGAAATAATTCGTGAAAAGCTAACATTTATCTCTTCTTTCTTCTTTTCTTTTTCTTCAGAAATTATATCGGGAAGTTTGAAACCTATTATATTAATATATTCATCTTCAGGAATTGCAATTCCTTGGTAACCTTTATATAAAAAGTATATTGGGAGTGAGAAGGATTTAGATGTTATTTGACTTAACTCTTCTTCTTTTAATGGGTTGATTTCAAACTTTTCATTAACTACCATTTTATATTTACTTAATAATGAGATAGCATCTTTCTCATCTACAGGTATTGCAAATTCTTTATTCAAACGTTTTTCACTAAAACAACTTATTATGCCGAAGTTTTCAGTTAATCCCTTATGATGCACTATTATTTTTTTAGCTTCTTCATAACTAAATATAGGGAATGTATCAAGCTTAAGTAAAGCATCTTTCAGATCCTCATCAATTTTAAAAAGTTCGCCAAAATTATTTTTATTATACACACTCTCGATAGACTCATTTATAAACTCAAATGTTAGTTCTTCACTGTTTCTTATGACTTCTAATGTTTTTTCTGTAATATCTTTATCATAAGGAGCCGCATATTCAATTTTAGAAGAGACATAAATATCTCCTTCTTTTTCTTCAAATCTACAAACCCTTCCTGCCCTTTGAATAAGCCTGTCAATAGGACATGCATCTGTTATTAATATATCATAGCTAATGTTAAGGCCTGCTTCAACTACTTGGGTAGCTACAAGAATTTTAGGCTTCGATATTTTCATTTCTCTTGCAAATTTTCTTCTCAAAATCTCAGGAACTTTACCATGTAAAAGCACCACTTCCTCTTTGTTAAGAATAGAATTGTATATTCGTTTTGCTTTTTCAACAGTGTTAACAACAATTAATATACTCTTATTTCTGTCTATATTATTCAAAATTTCCAGTATATCTTGATCCACTAAATGTAATCTTTTTCTCTTCTCCTCAAGTTTTTTATCGAATTCAGAATCCACACCTTTTCTATATTCTACTCTCTCAATTATCGCACCTACATTTTTAACTTCTTCTTCTAGTTTGTTAAGTAATTCGTTTGGCATTGTCGCACTCATAACAATTACTGGAACGCCAGAGCTGACAAGGGAAATGATGGCAGCTATTACGGATGTAAAGGCTTTCCCTTCTTTTGAAATGCTACCCAAACCTGTAAATAAATGAAATTCATCGAAAACGATTATCGAAGTATATATCATTGCTCTTGGAAATTCAGAGTGAGATGTATCATACTTAAATATTTTACTTAATTCGTGTGCTGGTGCTTTAAAGAAATTTAATAAAAATGTATCTAATGTGGTTATTATGCACTTCTTGGCAAAAAAGGGGGAGCCAGGCGATAATAAATGTTGTACCGCTAAATCGTTGGAAATTAATTTGTCTTTCTCAAGTTCTGAGAAAATATCATCTGCGATGCTTCTCATAGGTAAAACATGGATGACTCTGGAAAAGTAAGGATAACCCTTCAATGTTGCTCTTGCTAATACGTTTGTAATCGTAGTTTTACCGTATCCTGTAGGCAAACGTGCGATTAAAACAAATTTTCCTTCTTCGTTTAGAAGCTTATCTAACTTATTAAGAATTTCCTTAATAAAATATCTAGGTTTCCAATTTTTCTCTTTACACAAATCCTCGTAAATTGAACAAAGCATCATTTTTTTACTATAAGTACTTCATTATCTTCTTTAACATGGTATGCAACAGCTTGATCTGATAGTTCTACTTCTATCTCTTTGCTTTCTATAGGAGCTTTATTTCCAGGAATTACGTAATCAACCGGCTTTCTGGGATAATCCCTTCCCCAACCACCTTCCCAAAAAGTTTCTATATAATAGTTGCCGCTTATATCAGTAGCAAGTTCTTTGGGAAAATAAAATATTGTTTTAACCCTTCTTTCTTCTAACTTTTTAGCATCCAATATTTCAGCATTGTTGATTGAGACTATTGATTCTTTGCTTCCTATTCTAGTTATGTTCCATGCAGCAAGAACAATTTTATTTAAGTTGTCACCAAATACCTCAGTTACTCTTTTTTCGTTTAATAAATAAGCAATTACGAATTCACCTGGAAAATAAGTCTTGCCTACTTGTATTGCACCCGTTCTATATTCAGGTAAAAATCTTCTTTCAATTTCAGTAACGATTCCTTTCTTTTTTAATGTATCTACTATAGGTTTAATCTTACTTATAGCACTGTTAATTAAATTCTCTTTTTTCTTTAATTCCTCTTCGCTGAGCTGTTCTTTAATTAACCGTTTCTTTTTAGCTTCTAAAACACGTTTAATGGTTGATGGAGATGATTCAACATAGCCCTCTTCTCTTATTACTTCGAATAATAATTTTTCTTCGTCACTTAAACCTGGAATCTCTTCTGCGCTTTTAGTTAAATATTCAGGGCTTATTCTTAAATTTTTAATAACTTCTTGAAAATGTAAAGTAACATATTTATTAATATCTTCAACAGAGAAACCTCTAAAGTTAGGTTTAAAATAAGCTGAGACCGCTAGGAAAAAATCTTCTAATATAACTGCTGGGCTAACGAATTTTTTATCTTTTATGAAAATTTCTCCGTTGCTTTTTAAAATGCCTAAACTAAAAATGGAAGCAGCAATAGCTCCTATTAGGCTAGTTGGAGGAAATATAGAATAAGAAGATTGCATTTTGCTTGTTTCTGGATATCTATTCCAAAAACCCCAATGAAGTTCTCCTTCGATTCTTAGTACTTTCATAATTATTTGTTCTATGCTTGCATAGCCTTTTCTATTACCTTGCTTAACACTTCTTCTACAGTGTTATAAGTTTTCAATCCTTTAGTTGCTTCTTCCTTATCAAAGATATAAACTTCTATATCTGAATCTGATACTTTAAAGCCTAAACGATTTAATGATTCTAAAAATTTGTTTTTCCTTTCTATGGTAGCATTTATATAATTTTTACTGTTACCTGGACTGGCAATGAAATAGTAATCTTTAGTATACGTAGCTACGAGTGATACGATTTCGGTATTCGGTAAAAACCTTGATCTTTTAGCTCCAAAAGCAAGTGAAGAGAAGAAGTTAAGTAAAGCTACTAAAGCTCCTTTGACTCTTTTTTCTCTTTGAGCCGCAAGCTCCTTTTCTTTCTTTTCATCTTTAACTCCAAAGTTAGTTGAAGGAACACCTATTTTATTAAGGTTTAAAGTAAACGTAAAAGTGTAAAGGGCAGATGCTACTTCAACATTGTATGGCTGTTGATAAGGATTCATTTTAGAAGGTGCAAATCTCATATGGAACTGAGATTCAAGTGCAGAAGCTTCTCCTTCATATATTGCAGGAATCGCATAGCCTACTTGGAAACATGAAGTTCTCTTTACAGGAATTCCTGCAGGACATAAGAAGCCACCAACATCACATACATAATCCTTTAAGAGAATATCAACTTCAACTCTCCTTATTTCATTTTCATCCTTAGCAGGCTGTATCTTCTCTTCAGTTAATAATTCTTCGGCGCTGAACTTTAAAAATTCAAACCTTCTGCTACGTTCACTAAGAGGCAATCCCAATTTTTCTGCTTGTTCAACTAAAAGTTCCTGATAATAATGAGCAAGGGATTCGCCAGAAAGTACAGGAACAAATCTTATAGTATAACCATTACCAGCTGGAATCACTACTGGGGCAGTTCTATGTCTTGAAAGATTGCCTATCGTTTCTACACCGCTTAGACTTTCAGTATTTATTAAAGCCCTACAAACTATACTTACGAACCCTTTCATGCTAAACCACCTCCTCCAACTATAACACTGCTAGATTTTTTACTTTTCTTTCCAGATTCTACTACACTCGCAACGAGACCCATTGCTGAGGCACCTATTATTCTAGCTGTTCTTATGTCATTCAAAGAATCTGTAAGGAATTCATCGATATCTGAAGAGGATGGCAATGCACCGTAAAATTCGTAATAATAATCTTCACCTACATCTACAATTATATAGGGCTTAGTTTCCTTTTTTTCTTCTTTAATTTCTTCTTTTAAAATTCCTTTTAATTTTTCTTGCTTTAATAAAGCTTCAGCTATTCTAGAAACTTCATATATTGTTTTTTGTACAGCATCTATGCTTACTGCATTATTAAGTCTATCAAGCAAAGTGTAGTGGCCCATTGCTAAGGCAACGCTGGTAAGTAGATTTCTTACTCTTACATGCTTCCTTATTATATCCTCTTTTCTCTCGGCCATAGTTAACTAATATTTTTTAAATTTATAAATTTAACGTTTCATAGAAATGAAAAATTTTTCCTTGAATTAAAACAATGCATAACCCATGTTCGTTAATTTATATCGTTTTGTTTCATTATCATATTCCACGATTCCTTCCTTCATAAGTTCTTTTAACCTTCTCCACACCGTTGTTCTTCCTACAGCTTTTTCTCCGCCTAATTTTTTTAGTATTTCACCTGCTTTAAGCGCCCCCTCTTTAAGCATTTTTACTATTTCTAAAGAAAGAGGATCGATTTGCTTAGCGAAAAATATTTTGCTAGGTAATGAAACCTGAAATGAAGAATCTTCGCTTATCATCACTATTTCGCAGTTAATTCTTTCGCTTGCAATAACTGAAAGAATATAAGATAAAAGAATTCTTTGACCTCCGCTTAAGTTGAATATTATTTCAGATTGCCCTTTAATATTTTCTAATATTATGTTTCTAATTTCTGAAATAGCAGAAAAAGGATCTTCGATATTAATTGTGTATTTTTCAATTTTAAGCGGCATGCTCATGAAAGTAGTTTTCAGTGTAGTAAATGCATCTTCAACTCTAGGGTCCGCGCTCGAAGTAAAAACTAATAACTTAGCCTCCTCCTTTATGCCTCTTCTTAAGATATCTCTGAGTATGAACTTCTCATCAAAACCCAGCGTTGCAAATATTATCACAAATTATCATTTAATTTTTCTTTTGGATAAATAAATTTTTATCTAGATTTTTTTAGTTTCATGCTAAAAACTTGTTTTACTATTACGAAACCGAAATTTATTAAGAATAAAGGAATAAAATGTATTAACCATGTTTTTTATTGATCGTTTGGATTTAGACAGGAATCTCCAAATATTAAGAGAAGAATTGGAATCGAGGGGAGGAATCTCCGAGGATTTAAGAGGATGGTCATGGAATAAAAATTCACGAGTTAGACCTTTAGGTGAATTCAAGCTTCCTGTAAGCGAAGTTACTCATCGCTATTGTCCAACATACAGAGATATTTATTTAAAAAGGATTGCAAAAGTTAGCGCTCCTCCAAGTCTTAAAACTGTAAGAGGAATAGCATACCATGAAGTTTTTCATGAAGCTAGCTTTAAGGTAAAGCAGTTTATATACAGCAATAGAATTATAAGCGGGGGTGAGCTAATAAATGAATTTTTTCCAAAGCTGGAAGATTACGTTGAAAGGATTGTTAATTTAACGGAAAATAAAACCTTTAAGCTTAATCAAGTTGATCGTGATCTTATTAAAAGGGAATGCTATATTCTTTACAGATTTTTAATAATTCAGGCTGCTTCCAAAATAGACTATGCTTTATCAAAATATAGATTCATAAATCAAGAGTCTTTGGTAAATGAAGTCTTGCCTTCGATATCTGAAATGAAAGTAGATGGTAGTCTTGTTGGTTTTTCAAAAGAACTTAGCGTCGATATTTATACGCCTTTTAATGCAATCGCAGATATAAAGACTGGTGATGTTAGAAGTTTCCACAAACATATACTTGCTGCCTATGCTTTAGCTATTGAATCAAGCGAAAGAATACCAATAGATTTTGGTATGATAATTTATGTTAAAATTGATCTTGAAAGACAAGTTCCTTATTTTAAAATTGATTATTTCATAATAGGAGATGAGCTTAGAATTGAGACACTTGAATTTAGAGATAAAAGCTTTGAAATATTAACTGTTGCAAAGGATCCAGGAAAGCCTTTGCATTGCCCAGACTTCTGTCCTTATTTCTCATATTGTAATCCCCAGCTAGCTAAAGCCTTGGAATATGGCTAGGTTATTATTGAACGATTATGGTGTATTTCTTGGATTAAAAAGAGGATACTTTTATGTTAAAAAGGGAAATGATAAGGCTACCTTCGCTCCTTCGCAAATTGAGCAAATTATAGTTTTAACAGGCGGAGCATCAATATCGAGTGCTGCAATAAGACAAGCTTTGAAATTCAACATACCAATTTCATTTCACTTAAGCGATGGGAGATTTTTGGGAATGATAAAAAGAATAGGATCAGCGAATGTTTTGTTAAGGAAAAAGCAGTATGAAGCAAGATTAAATGAAAAAGGTATTGAAATAGCTAGAAAGGTTGCGATGGCAAAAGTTTACAATCAAAGGAGCATTTTGAGCCAGTATTTAAGGTCTAAAGATCTTGATGATGAGAAGAAAAATGAAATACAGGATGCAATAAGTAAAATGGGTTATTACATTGAGGAAATAAAGAAACTTTATCTGCAAAGTGATATAATAAAGGCTGAAGCTGAAGCTGCTAAGCTTTACTGGAATTGCTTCAAATATTTTGTTAAAGCTGAATTTAAAGGAAGAAAAAAGAGATTTGATGAACCAAAGGATCCTGTTAATATTTGCTTAAATTATGGTTATTCAATATTGGGCTCCCAGGTATGGCATGCTGTTGAATTAAAAGGTCTAGATCCTTATGCAGGCTTTTTACATGTAGATAATCCGAGAAGGCCTGCTTTAGTAATGGATCTTATGGAAGAGTTTAGGCAAGTTGTAGTAGATAGAGTTGTTATAAGATTCATAAATTCATTGGATAATTTTAACATAACAGAGAAAGGATTTTTGAAAAGGGAATACAGGAAGAAGCTAGTGACAATGATATTCCAAAGATTGGAAGAGAAAATTACATTTGAAGAAAGAAGAATGCCTATAATTTCTCATATTCATAATCAAGTTACAAAGCTTGCTGAATTCTTAATGGATCGTAGAAAAAATTATACTCCGTTTTTGGAAAAATGAACTATACCCTAGTAATCTATGATATTCCTGATGACAATCTTAGAAATAAAGTAAGTGATGCATGCAAAAGGTTCGGTCTTGAGGCTCTTCAAAGAAGTGCCTATGGTGGGTTCATAAGTTCGGGAATAAGAAAGGAACTTATAGCAGTTTTGCAGAGACTTTTGAAGAACAATGAAGGTAACATAAAAATTTATACAATATGTAAATATGATCTTAAATACTTAGTTGATATAGGTGAGCCTGTATTTGAAAAGAAAGGAAAGGAATATTTGGTATGAATAAATAAAAAATTTCTCTTATGAGTGAAGACGAAGAATTTATTCCTGTTTATTATATAAAAAGATATCATTTTTGCCCAAGGACTGTCTATTTCGAAGCTGTTCTAGGATATAAGGAATATAAGAAAGAATATATGGAAGAAGGTGAGGAAGAGCATGAAAGAGAAGAGAAAAGAATTAAGAAAAGAAAGAATATTTTTCCTTATTCTAATCAGGAAATTTTAGAATCATGGAATGGATTGTATTTGAAATCTGAGAAGCTAGGAATTGCAGGAAAGTTAGATTCTGTAATTAGAACAAATAAAGGAACTTACTTAATTGAAAGGAAAAATACCTATGGCTACAAAAAACCAAATAGAGACCATTTGTATCAAGCTGTAGCTTATGCAATGCTTGCAGAGGAAAATTTAAATATAAAGATAGATTATGTTAAGATCCATTATTTAAAAAATAACAAGATTTTTACTGTAAAGTTAAGTCAGGATTTAAGGAAACATGTAGTTTGGACTATAGAGAGAATAAAAGAAATTATTGAAAAAGCTTATCTTTATCCTTTTGTTAAAAAGCCTTACTGTGAAGGATGCGGGTTTGCAGATATTTGCAAATATTTTAGATAATTTTAGAAATTTTTTAAAATTAATTTAATTTATTTCAATTTAATTGGTTTTTATTATCATGCGGATGACCATTCGGGAGCTATGTCAAAATTTTATTATCCGACACGGAAAAATTTATAAGCCCAGAATCGGATTAATAATTAAATAAAAAGTCCCGCGTGGATATCCGAAAACAAAGCGGAAAATCACGCGGGCGGGTATCCCATAAAGGGAATTGAAAGTATTCATTTAACGCAGAATTATTGTAAATTTCATTTACTGTATCCCATAAAGGGAATTGAAAGTTACTATGATACTGATACTTATATACAAATCGCCTCTAGTATCCCATAAAGGGAATTGAAAGTCAATTTTGCATTGAGTATATTATCTATTGAAATAGGGTATCCCATAAAGGGAATTGAAAGGAAAAGTCCAAGACTATATATACTAAATACACTAATGTATCCCATAAAGGGAATTGAAAGAATAGAATTAAAAATATGGTTATAATTATCAGCTTCATTGTATCCCATAAAGGGAATTGAAAGCTCAAAACTTAGATTAGGATAATAAGCATTTAATTGAATGTATCCCATAAAGGGAATTGAAAGTTGATAATATAAGCCTCAGTATCAAAAACTAAAATGTTTTGTATCCCATAAAGGGAATTGAAAGATTTTCATTCGGGCATTAAAACTTATATTTCTTATAGAGTATCCCATAAAGGGAATTGAAAGTTTTTTTCAATTCTCTTTAAAATCATATACACAATGTATCCCATAAAGGGAATTGAAAGTTTATCATAGTCTTAAAACCTTTTAAGTGTAGGTAAGTATCCCATAAAGGGAATTGAAAGATAACTTAACTTTTCAACTTCATTAAAATAATTATCGTATCCCATAAAGGGAATTGAAAGTTATTGCTTAAAGCATGGATATTTAGAAAAAGTTGAAGAGTATCCCATAAAGGGAATTGAAAGTCTGAGTGGGCTTATAAGAAAAAGTAAAAAAATTAATAGTATCCCATAAAGGGAATTGAAAGAGAATTTAAAAAGACAGGTAATTGGAAGGAAATTTAAAGTTGTATCCCATAAAGGGAATTGAAAGAAAATATAACAATTTTTTATATGCAGATATATATTTGTATCCCATAAAGGGAATTGAAAGAGCGTCTAAGCTAATTCTTTCTACAATATCAGTTATTGTAGGTATCCCATAAAGGGAATTGAAAGCTTAACAAAAGTTGAAAGTTTAAAGCCTTATATTAATGGTATCCCATAAAGGGAATTGAAAGTAATACTGAAATTGTAAAATTGGAAGCATACTCATAAGTATCCCATAAAGGGAATTGAAAGTTAAAAGTTAAAGGAAGTGCATTATCGTAATTAAAAGTATCCCATAAAGGGAATTGAAAGAAGTAAAATAGCAATCCAAATGCAAAGGGTATAAACAATGTATCCCATAAAGGGAATTGAAAGTTTTATATAAAAAATAAGGTTCAACATTTTGATTTGGTTCTGTATCCCATAAAGGGAATTGAAAGTTATTATTACAAGTATAACATTCAATAGGAAAGCTAATTTGTTGTATCCCATAAAGGGAATTGAAAGTTTTACCATAGTGTTTTTTTAGCCAATTGGTTAATGCACCTTGCTGTATCCCATAAAGGGAATTGAAAGCAAATTTGAAATTGCTTTTTGTATCCAAGTGTTTGCTTCTGTATCCCATAAAGGGAATTGAAAGATATGTATTGTTGCCTTAGGCATTTTATCAAAATTTATGTATCCCATAAAGGGAATTGAAAGAAATAGAAATTGGAAAGCTATCCAAATTGCATTTATAATGTATCCCATAAAGGGAATTGAAAGAATGAAATATTATACTGTTTGAAAAATGGTTATATTGAAGTATCCCATAAAGGGAATTGAAAGTTGGAAATCGCAAATTGTAATAGTGGAAATTATTAGAGCCGAAGTATCCCATAAAGGGAATTGAAAGATTTAATTTTCTTGTACTTGCCCTAGATTCAAGCCAGTATCCCATAAAGGGAATTGAAAGTTGTGAATTCATACCATTAAATCTTTATATTTTACTTTAGTATCCCATAAAGGGAATTGAAAGTCAACTGTGGTTAATCCTTCTTGCTCTATTATTTCAATGTATCCCATAAAGGGAATTGAAAGAAACAAAAATTGAAAAGCTAACCAAATTCCATTAATCACAGTATCCCATAAAGGGAATTGAAAGTATTTAAATAATTGAATGTTTAAATATTTAAATATGTTAAGTATCCCATAAAGGGAATTGAAAGTTTTAGTATTTTTATCTAAAAATTCTTTTATTAGGCGTATCCCATAAAGGGAATTGAAAGTTATATCCTTTATATTATATTCCAATAAGCAATAAATTTGTATCCCATAAAGGGAATTGAAAGACAATATAGTTATTAATATTAGCCTCATTATTTGTTTTGGTATCCCATAAAGGGAATTGAAAGTTGTGAGTAGAACGTATATTTTTATGTTTTTGATAAAGTATCCCATAAAGGGAATTGAAAGTAGGAACATTATTTTGGTTTTTATTTGCGTTTATTTCCGTATCCCATAAAGGGAATTGAAAGAAGTGAATATGTTAATAGTGAATTAGGAAATTTAAAGCAGTATCCCATAAAGGGAATTGAAAGATTGTTCTTTTGATTAACAAAACAAATTGATACCATATTTGTATCCCATAAAGGGAATTGAAAGTAAGCTTAATAACAAAAATAGGGTATGCAAAATTATTAAGTATCCCATAAAGGGAATTGAAAGAATCCCGTTATTATAAAGCTAGTATCCTTTAGTTCGCTGGTATCCCATAAAGGGAATTGAAAGCTTAATTATATTTAGTAATCCTGAAAGTTTTAAATCATGTATCCCATAAAGGGAATTGAAAGTTTACCTCTTGGCTTTACGATTGTAGCTCTAACGAATTTACGTATCCCATAAAGGGAATTGAAAGTTTTTTGAAATACTTCTTTTTAATCATTTAGCTATTTAATGTATCCCATAAAGGGAATTGAAAGTGCCAATAAAGAAGAATGGAATAATATACCAATGGAAGTATCCCATAAAGGGAATTGAAAGATTTTTCTTGAATAGTTAGAATTTGGTTTTGGATATTGTATCCCATAAAGGGAATTGAAAGAGTAATTTAGACATAGTTATGTTATTCTTTAAACAAGTATCCCATAAAGGGAATTGAAAGCAGTTATTATTGCATTTAGAAAGGCTATTATGGAATTAGTATCCCATAAAGGGAATTGAAAGAAAATTACTATAATCTTTATGATACACGTGAAATAGTTGTATCCCATAAAGGGAATTGAAAGATTCCGTATAAAATTTGGAGAAATGGAAGCCTATTAGTATCCCATAAAGGGAATTGAAAGAAACACTAAGGCAAAACAATACCCAACTTAACTTGCCAGGTATCCCATAAAGGGAATTGAAAGTGTGATAAAATATTTCTATTTAAATTATGATTTTCGTATCCCATAAAGGGAATTGAAAGTAATCTTAAAATCTTTAACGTTAAGTTTCAAGAGTTCAAAGTATCCCATAAAGGGAATTGAAAGAATATATTCTGCTGATACAAGTGCATGGAATCCTGCAGTGTATCCCATAAAGGGAATTGAAAGTTATTATGGTATAGAATAAACATGGTAAGTCATAAAAGGTATCCCATAAAGGGAATTGAAAGTTTAATGAGGTTTTTAAAATCATGAATAAAAATATTCCTGTATCCCATAAAGGGAATTGAAAGTTTTAATTTTTTAAGTTCTTCATTTAGCCATACTAAGTATGTATCCCATAAAGGGAATTGAAAGTTTTCTATTTACAAAACAAAAAACCTGTGTGATTTATGGTATCCCATAAAGGGAATTGAAAGTTAAAACATCTTATACATAATTTATTTTCTAGTAAGTATCCCATAAAGGGAATTGAAAGGAAATTTGATTTCACTCGAATGAATGTATTTTATAAAGTATCCCATAAAGGGAATTGAAAGACTTATAAAGTATGGTATTTTTACGCACCAAGTGATTGTATGTATCCCATAAAGGGAATTGAAAGTGCTTTAGACAATTTTCGCACGCATAAATGCAATTTATTTGTATCCCATAAAGGGAATTGAAAGTGCATATTCATAATCGTAATAACCTTTAGCTAATCTCAGTATCCCATAAAGGGAATTGAAAGATATAAGCCTCACTATCAAAAATTAAAACATTTTTTATAAGTATCCCATAAAGGGAATTGAAAGTCAAAAACTATAACTTCTTCCTTTTTTCCAATATGTATCCCATAAAGGGAATTGAAAGTGCTTAATTTGCTAGAAAAATTTGGATTTAATATAATAGAGTATCCCATAAAGGGAATTGAAAGTAAGTGCATACGCTACATCACTGTGTATCTCTAGCGGTAAAGTATCCCATAAAGGGAATTGAAAGTAAACCTTATTATCAATTTCCATAGTCAAAAAGAGGGGTATCCCATAAAGGGAATTGAAAGCGCCTGTTGCTTTAATTTTGCTTCTGCAATTTTGTCAGCGTATCCCATAAAGGGAATTGAAAGAAGGTATAAGAAGTGTTTTTTCAGATTCGTTTTAAGAGGTATCCCATAAAGGGAATTGAAAGCTATCAGCAAAGTCTACGAGAAAAAGCTAATAGAATAAGGTATCCCATAAAGGGAATTGAAAGGAATTAATATGGTTAGCTATAAAAGATTAAGTCGAAATGTATCCCATAAAGGGAATTGAAAGTTTAGAATGATAAGCTGACCAACTATTTCCTTTGTATTTGTATCCCATAAAGGGAATTGAAAGTTTAAACTTCTTTGTTTAATAAATTGAGCTCTTGATAAGGTGTATCCCATAAAGGGAATTGAAAGATATAGCTATTGCGTAAAAGCTATATAGCCTATTTATTCTATAGTATCCCATAAAGGGAATTGAAAGTAACAAAATATAAGCTTTGGTTATATCAGCAAAGTTTAAGTATCCCATAAAGGGAATTGAAAGCCAAGTTCAATGTTTGGACTTGGGGGACTTTTAGAAGGTGTATCCCATAAAGGGAATTGAAAGGAATTTCAGTATGGAATTTATGAGCTTAAATGCCTTAAAGGTATCCCATAAAGGGAATTGAAAGTAGTTTGGAAAAAGTTAAAAAATTGTCAAAAACCTGGTATCCCATAAAGGGAATTGAAAGACTAAAAAGGAGATACATGAACTTTATCAAAAAGCATATGTATCCCATAAAGGGAATTGAAAGAAAAGTTGAAATACCTTATCAAAATTTTGAAGAATTAGTGTATCCCATAAAGGGAATTGAAAGCCAAATATTCTTCTATCTTGCCCATATGCTAATAATGTGTATCCCATAAAGGGAATTGAAAGTTTTCACTCATCTTCTTTCACCTTTTCAATTTTTTCTATGTATCCCATAAAGGGAATTGAAAGAGTTAGACTATGAATGTAAAACTGCTAGTTCATATACGTATCCCATAAAGGGAATTGAAAGTTGCGAGCAGGCTCTACTGTCGTATCAATTTCTTCTTTGTATCCCATAAAGGGAATTGAAAGATTACAGGTTTTTTGGGAGGCTTTTCAGGCGTCTTTGTAGGTATCCCATAAAGGGAATTGAAAGTGGCATATTCATATATTCATAAAGCTTTAGCCTTGCGTGTATCCCATAAAGGGAATTGAAAGAGTATTGGTTTCACTATTTCTTGCAATTGTCTTAGTATCCCATAAAGGGAATTGAAAGACACTTGAAGATAATTGTGAAGTAAATATAAAGTGCAAATGTATCCCATAAAGGGAATTGAAAGTTTTTTTCAATTTGTTCTATTGGTTTTTCTTCAAAAACGTATCCCATAAAGGGAATTGAAAGTTTACTATAATAATATTAGTATGGGCAAAGTTCAATTGAGTATCCCATAAAGGGAATTGAAAGTTTTCTACTTTGAAAGATAATATAACTTATAATTCTATGTATCCCATAAAGGGAATTGAAAGGGATATTTATCAATCAATTGTTCAAGTGAATAGTTAAGCGTATCCCATAAAGGGAATTGAAAGTGGCTACAAGGAGCTTTATTTGATCTTGGTTTTGCAGGTATCCCATAAAGGGAATTGAAAGTGATGAAAGTGGGTGGCATATAAAACACTACTTTATAAGTATCCCATAAAGGGAATTGAAAGTCTCGTCCGCATATGCTACAAGTTAATTTAGTAGCTTTGTATCCCATAAAGGGAATTGAAAGTTGATTGAAATGCAAACTTGAGCTCTTCATCTGAAGCAGTATCCCATAAAGGGAATTGAAAGTTCACCTACCAAACTACCTAAAACACCAAAGGCATATGTATCCCATAAAGGGAATTGAAAGACTTATGGAACTGGAGGTTTGGAAATAGCAAACATAGGTATCCCATAAAGGGAATTGAAAGTAATTTGGAAAAATTTAAACTCAATGTTATACACACATTTTGTATCCCATAAAGGGAATTGAAAGCATCTAGCAATTTAAAGAAGCAATTTTCGCACAAAGCTAGTATCCCATAAAGGGAATTGAAAGATTAAATATTACATATGGCGGTGCTCCTCCGTTTATAAATACGTATCCCATAAAGGGAATTGAAAGTTGACACGATGGTTAAAAAAACATTTTGGCAAAAAAGTATCCCATAAAGGGAATTGAAAGTTAGCTTTAATTTTTTATTATGCTACAAAAAGATTTAAATGTATCCCATAAAGGGAATTGAAAGTGAGAATGAATCTATTTTATAAAAACATAACAATTGTATAGTATCCCATAAAGGGAATTGAAAGGGTAATTCAAAAGACATTTCTGCTTCGACATTTACTTTATTTGTGTATCCCATAAAGGGAATTGAAAGATGATTGCTCAACAACTATTTTGGCTGGCCAGCGTTTCGGAAAAACTAGTTCTTGGTTTTAGTCTAAAACTCATAAGAGATTGAAAGCTTTTAATGA
>Ga0079996_113584_pt1 | contig 22657 bp, 20 predicted proteins | sample PerSpoAPS_AMetaG_FD_69199 | JGI IMG/M metagenome (GOLD analysis project Ga0079996, IMG submission 69199) | Thermal spring microbial communities from Yellowstone National Park, Wyoming, USA - Perpetual Spouter A (PS_A) MetaG (SPADES assembly)... | ecosystem: Environmental > Aquatic > Thermal... | reverse complement strand
TTTTTTTACCTTAAAAACCTCTCACCTGTATTTTCTACATCATAATTTTCTTCTTTTTTGACTTTCTTAAACTTTTTATTGAAATTATAACTTACTTGAAGAGCAATATAAGGATATGGAATTCTATTAAATTTATAAGCATAGTAATTATCTTTATTTACGGTAATATTGAATTTATAAATTTTGAATGGGTCGTTAAACACTAAGGAGAATGTGTAATTTTTTATTTGGGTCATAAGAGCTAATTGAGAATAAATTTGCTCTCCTATCCTTCCCCAATAATAATCATAACGAGGAGTATAATATAAATTCCCTTGAAGAGCAAAGAATAAGAGAAAAGCTTGAATTGAGCTATTGATTTCATAAGTTGTAAGTGAAATGTTTTCATAGGAATAATTATAAACACTTGAATTTAAACTTAATGTTAATATCTGAATGGGAGTATAATTTATATTTAATGAAAAGCCGAAATTTCTACCTTCATTTACATTTATATATTCCTTTACACTTACATTAAATGTATCATAAGGATATTCATTAACATCAAGTATTTGTATTGTTCTTGTAAAGTAAATTTCAGGAGTTATTGAGATTTTTTCAAAGTTTAAATTTAAACCAATTGACGCACTATTTGAATATTCAGGCAAAAGTGTTGGATTCCCTTTTTCCATCTCATCAAATGATTGATAGTGATATAATGGCAATAATTGATAATCAGAAGGTCTCCATATTCCATTTCTATATCCTAAATATATTGAATGATTTGAAAAGTTATATGAGAAATTTAAGGAAGGAAAGATATTTGTATATTCTCTTTTTATAGTATCTGCTCTTATTTGTGTATTTTCAACTCTTAAACCCAATTTATATTGAATATTCTTATAATTAGAGGAAAATTCCAAATAACCAGCATTAACAATTCTTTTTGTGGATATAAAATAACTTGGAAGATATGGAAATTTTGGATTTGAAATTGTATTAAAGTCAAAACTAATAAAGTAATTACTTATACTGCCCTTATATCCAAATGAAAATTTATCCTTCTTTATATCTATTTGACCATAAAATTTCTCACTTGGTTTTTCAGTAATAATTTTTACACCACCATTAGATGATGAATCCTTTATTTCATCATATAATTTGTGATTTTTTGAATAATATCCTAAAATTTTAATGTTCTTATATGTGTAATCAGATGTTAAATAAAAGGATTGAAAATTCTCATTAAAATTGTAATTTCTAGTATAATTTATACCTGAAATTGTTTGGTTATATTGATTTTCTCCTTCTCTATTGGAAATTCTTCCACCTGTTTCAAAATTAAAATTATTATAACTAATGCCAAAAGTAGGAATAAGTGAAAGAGAGGAAAATTTAGTATTAGCATCTTCAAATATAGTATCTTTTTGAAATATCTTTTGCCCTTCATAATATGATTTACTTATTGTTTTTCCACCTTTTAATTTTATATAGGTAGATAAATTGCCCATTTTTAAACCATAAAATATATTAGGACTAATTGTCCCATAACTATCCATATTTACATTTACATTAACACTATATCCATAATCTTTTTGTTTTTTTAATATGACATTTATAATGGCATTTCCTTCTGCATCAAATTCTGCTGACGGATTTGTTATTACTTCAATATATTCTATTTGACTTGCTGGTATATCTTTTAAACTTAAATTAGTAGGTTTTCCATCTACAAAAACAATATATCTATCACTATTTTTTATTTTTACATTCCCATCAGGACTTACTGATACACCTGGTACATTTCTTAAAACATCAACAGCACTTCCACTCCTTGCTATTATATCATTACTTGGTGATACAATTTTTCTATCTACTTCATATCTTACTCTTGGAGCAGTTGCCTTTACTTCTTGCTCTTTTAATTCTATTCCTGATGGTTTTAATGTTATTGTTATACTTGTATCTTTATTTATTGTTAAATTTATCTTTTGCTTTTCATATCCTATAAAGTGAGCATATAAAATGTATTCACCAGGCTTTATATCCTTTATTATGAAATTTCCCTTTTCATCTGTATATGTTCCTGTTATGAGAATTGTATCTTTATATAGCATTATAGCAGTATATCCCATAGGCTCAGATGTTGTTTCATCTAAAACCTTCCCACTTATAACAAGGGAAATAATAAAGTTTATCATATCTTTACCTCCTCCTTTTTCAGTTCTATAATTTTGTCAAAGAATTTTATATATTCATTTATAATTAAGTCATGGGTTGTTAAAAGAAGGGTTTTTTGTTTTGTTTCATTTAATATCATTTCTATAAGTTTTCTTTTGTCCTCTATATCTACACTTTCTAATGGCTCATCTAATAAATAAACATCAGCAGGTTTTGATAAGGCTAATGCTACTGAAAGTTTTTTCAATTGTCCTGTTGATAATTCGGATGGTTTCTTATTTAAATCTAAATTTAGCTCATTTAACATATTCAAAAGCTTTTCCCTTTGAAAAACAATTATATTTAAATACTCTTTGATAGGCATATCTATAAGGTTTATTGTGGAAATGGAAATGTCTTTTATCGTTCTTATAGTGCCTTTTTGAGGCTCTAAAAATCCCGATATAATATAAAGTAATGTCGTTTTACCCGTTCCATTTGCTCCAAAAATTAAAACCTTTTCACCTCTTTTTATTCTTAATGAGAAATTCTGAAAAACTTTATAATTATCATAAGAAAATTCTATATCTTTTAATTCTATAATATCTGAAAATATAATGTGTTTTGGCTCAAATTTTTGATTTTTAAATGCTTCTATTCTTTGAAGTTGCGAAATGCTTGAAAAGACTTGTGGAATTGATTCAAATAAAACTCTTATGTTCCAATAAAATGGATAAAAGGCATTAAGAAATCCTACAAAATCTCCAAATGTAATTCTCTTTATAAATAAAAGATAAGCGTTTATTATAATAAATGCTATTTGAACAATTACAGAAGCAATTTGAGAAACATAAGAAAAATTAGATTGCTTTTTTATGAGATTATAAATAGTACTTAAAAAGTTTTTTAGAATTGCTGATAATTGATTTTTAACTACATTATGAGTTTTGTTTGTATTTACAAAAATATAAGATGATATGAAGTTTCCTATTTTATTTCTTAATAAGGCTTCATATTCTAATTGTTTTTGAGTAAGCTCATGAATAGAAGGCTGAAATTTCTTGCTTAAAAAATATGAAATGATAATAAGTGGAAGTGCGGTAATGGCTGCGATAGGTGAAAGTATAAGCATAGCAATAAATCGGGCAGTTGTATTAAGAGTATAGCTTAATGTGTTTATAAATAAATCCAAGCTATTTATTATAGCAGATGTTGGCTCTTCATAAATTCTACTTATATAATATCCCTTATCTTTCTTTATTACTTCTGAATATGGCAGTTCATAAAACTTTTCTACAAATGCCTCTATTACATATTCCCTAATTTTATTTTTTAAAAATCCATCGTAAATTTGAATTATGTATTCAAGCAAAAGAGAGATAAATGAAAAAATAGTAATTAGAGAAAGTAAAATTACAAATTTCTTAAAATCACCTGCCATAATACCATAATCAAATAGGTATTTATTCAAAAGTGGCTCAAAGAATGAAAGGATTGGGAAAATTAAGCATATAATAAGAATTTTAATAAGGATAAAGAATTTAAATTTAAAAATAACTTCTTTTAAAAATCCCATAGTGTTCTCTCGTTTCTTTTATTATATAAGCGATGTAGAAAGTCTAATATACCAGATGAGCCATCTGCCCAATGAATTCCAATACTATCAAGATTACTCCTTGGATAAAATATACAACCATCTTTAAAAATAGCGTAAATTCTTAAACCTTCTAAAATTTTATAAATTTTTGTTTTATAATTTAATTTCAATTCTAAATCTAATAAACTTTCACCCAAGCCTGCAAGTCCATCTATTTGTGATGGAAATATCGTAAATGTCCTCTCTAAATCAGGTAAGATATTTTTTATATATTCTAAAATCCATTCTTCTTTTAAAATCTCATAAAACCTTACTAAAACACCTATTATACCAGCACTTCCATATTCTACATAAGGCAAAACTGTGGAACTATCCTCTTCTTGTGGAAATGTTAAATATCCATTTGTATTTACTCCATTTTCTAAATCTTGTTTTAATAAGTAAATAGCTAAATTCTTTATATCTTCATTTCTTAAAAATTCATATAATTTTATTAAAAATAATGCAACTCCACTTGCTCCATGACCATATCCAATCTCCTGAAATTTCAATTCTCTATTTTTTATAAATTCATAAACTTCAATAGCATTATTTAAAAATGTTTTGTCTTTTAACCTTTTATAAAACTTTAAATTTGTCAGTCCATATCCAGAAATACCATAAAACATATCTAAACTTTCATATAATAATGGACTTCTCTTTGCTTTATTTAATGCTTCTATTGCTAAATCATTTAAATTTAAATCTAAAAATGCCCAAGCTATTCCACTTAAACCTACATATAAACCAGGTGGATAATTTTCTAAACTTTGAGATTTTAAATATTCTTTAAAGTTTTCGCCTACAAGATTTAAAACATAGATTACTCCCAAATCCCCAAATGCGAAATTTAAATTCCCTTCCTTTTTCTTTTGAAATATCTTTATAATTCCCTTTTTTGTCTTTTCAATATAAGTTCTTAAATCCATTATTTTAACATTTTCTTTATAATTGACAATTCTTTTATTGGTTTTTAATATATTTACAGCTTCAATTGGTTTTATGCGGGATTTTGGCTCATATTTTATTAAATTTAAAATAACTTCTTTGAAAATTTTAGGAAAATGATAATCTTTTATAAGTTTATTTAAGAATTTTTTTCTTAATGTTGGAGCAATAAAAAATAGCGTATTGTTGGTAAATAATAGGGCTTGTAAAATTTCACCAAAGGCATAATAGTCATCTTCAAAAGTAGGTCTTTTATTTTTTCTCAATTGAGGTGAAGAAAATCCAGGTGTAAAAACATTATACCATTTATTATTGCCTATTATATAAGCACCCTCAAAGTCTATAAATTTTACATTAAGGGTTTGAGGATTGATAATAATATTATTGGGTGAAAAGTCTCCAAAAACAATATTATATTTATGAAGAATGGAAAGATGTTTTGCTATGTTTTCAGCAATAGTAATAAACTTCTCTAAATAATTCTGGAAATCCTTTTCGCTTGCTAATGGATTTAATATAGGGGCATTTATAGCTACAAAATTTCTTAAATTTATCCCTTCTAATTTCTCTTCTACTAAAAACCAATGCTCCCATTCTTGAAAAATTTCATAAGCTTTTGGTGCTACATTTTCATTTTCTAACATTTTTAAAATTTCATATTCCTTTTTTAATAAATAAACAGCATCTATACCATTTAAACTCATACTTACATAAGGTCTTGCTTCCTTTATTACTACTTCTTTATTTTCTAATAAATCATAAGCATTATAAATTCCACCATTATTTGAAAATTGAATTGCTGAAATTACTTTATATCTTTCATTAAGAATAATCTCTTCTTTTGGCGTTATTGTTTCATTACCAAATGGGTCTTTTATCCAAGGTGGTAGTGTATAAAATGGATGTCTAATATCATCATAATAACTTCCATCAGGTGCTTCAATAACATAAATCCTTTCACCTTTTACATTTATCCTTTCCATTTTCCAAAATCCACCATAGCGATAATATAAAACCTTACAATCCTTATATCTCATATCGGAAAGAATATAAGGACCTTCATAATGCTTTAAAGATTTATAAAGCTCTTCTAATAGTGCTTTAAAAACTTCTTCATTAGGTGGATATATTGTAATGAATTTTCCACTACTGCCTCTATTTGCCATTCTTGAATTCATGAATAGTAAATTTTTTAATTCTTTTAAAAATTTGAAATTAGAATTGTGTGAAACAATTATAGGAATTGAAGTTTTTAGAATTTCCTTAGCATTTAAAATTGTAGCACTAATATGAATTTTAAAACCTTGCTTTGGGAAATCATTTTTAGGATTAGAGCAAACAATCCAAATATTATCCATTTCTTCCATTTTCCAATCAGAAGGTAATAGTTTTTTAGCTAATAATTTAAATTTATAATTTACAGCCGTAGCTAAGCGAGGATTTGAGAGAATATTTCCTATCATTGTCTTTCTTTACTTTTTTACAACCAAATAAACTTATTGCTGAGCAAAAGGAGGCACTTATGACACTATTACCATTACTATTATTCTCATTCATCGCTTGTAGTGATAGAACATTTACCATCTTCTTCAACCTCCTTTTTTAATTTTTAAGAAAAAAAGGCTCATAATTTTATAGCAGGGGGGATAAACCCCCTATTTCCTCTAACTTTTTTCATTTCCACCCCCACAATGCCAGCTCAGTGTGGAACAGAAGCTCCAACTTATAGTACTTGCTCCACCAGGCTTATTCATATTCTCCCCTTTCATCGCTTGTAGTGATAGAACATTTACCATCTTCTTCAACCTCCTTTTTTAATTTTTAAGAAAAAAAGGCTCATATAATTCCATAGGATATAATTAACGAAAAAAGGGGTATAAAAGTTTCAATCTGAAATTCTTATAGCTCCAAGCATAATAAAATTAAATCGTTTTTTAAAAATGCTTAAAATTTCTTCCCCCCTTTGAATAGGAAGAACTCTTATGAAATATCTAAATGTAACTTCAACCTCATTCTCACCATCAACATACTCTAAAATTCCATCTTTACTGAATTCCATAGACTCAGATACAAAAAGTATGAAATGAGCATTCCCTGAGTATTCTCTAAAAAATTCCCTTACTTTTTCCAGTAGCAAAGTAGCAAGTTCCTCTCTAAGCTGTAAGAATATCTCTGGATTTAGCAAGTAGCCTCTCTCTTCAACCTCATCACTTACCTGCCATAAAAGGTTAAAAAATTTTTTTGAGATATTCATTACAAAATTTTAAAGGATGATTTAGCATTATTGATTTTATGTAGGGTTTAAATTTAGGCTTGATTTTAAGGTCGGTAAAATATGGGTATTTATAAAGCGAAGGCTTATTCTCAGGGCAGGTGAGAAGATAAAGTAATAATCTTAATTTCAGAATTATTGGACAGGGCAAGAAGTTTTTGCTTTGTCTGATAAATATCAAAATTTTAGGAAATTATTTATTTTAGGGGGGAATTTAAGGGGGGCGAAGTTTTAAGCGGAAGGCTTATTTTTAGAGTGGGTGGGGAAAATAAGAAATAATCTATATTTTAGAATTATTGGACAAAGCACTTTTTATGCTTTAAAATTTAAAGATGAAACAGATTACTGAAAAAATATATACTTATGAGGATTTAATTGAAAATAAGATACCAGAAGATGTTTTTGAAGTTATTGAAGGTATAGGAGTTGAAGGTATGGCTACAAGTTCTTATCACAATGGATGGGTTTCTGAATTGTTTTATTATTTAAGGAGATACTATGGTAAAAATTATAGGGTTTTAACTAACGAAACTTCTATTTTAATCAGTGAAAATCCACTTACTTATTTAAATGCCGATATCGTTTTAATTAGCAGGGAAAGGCTTCCAAGACTAACAAAAAACATATTAGAAATTCCACCTGATATAGTCTTTGAAATCGTAGTTAGCTATGAGCCAAATGTGGAATATAAAATGAAAGCATATAAAGAAATTGGTGTGTTAAAGCAATTTTGGATTTATCCTGAAAGCAGAAAAGTAATAGTAATTGACAAAGAAGGAAATAAAGTTGAATATCCATTTAATAAAAAAATTGAAATTATTGAAGGAAAGAAAATTCTCCTTTCACGCTTTAAAATTTAAAAATGAAACAGATTACTGAAAAAATATATACTTATGAGGATTTAATAGAAAATAAGATACCAGAAGAAGTTTTTGAAGTTATTGAAGGTATAGGAGTTGAAAGTATGGCTACAAGTTCTTTACATGGAGCTTGGGTAGGAGCAATTATAGATTATATGAGAAGAAACTTTAAGAATAATTACTACATATTAGGAGGAGAAATATCAATTTTAATAAATAAAGTCCCACTTACTTATTTAAATGCTGATATCGTTTTAATTAGGAGGGAAAGGCTTCCAAGACTAACAAAAAACATATTAGAAATTCCACCTGATATAGTCTTTGAAATCGTAGTTAGTTATGAGCCAAATGTGGAATATAAAATGAAAGCATATAAAGAAATTGGTGTGTTAAAGCAATTTTGGATTTATCCTGAAAGCAAAAAAGTAATAGTAATTGACAAAGAAGGAAATAAAGTTGAATATCCATTTAATAAGAAAATTGAAATAATTGAAGGAAAGAAAATTCTCCTTTCACGCTTTAAAATTTAAATGGAAAGAAAATTTTGACAAAACAAATTTTTATCCTTTAAAATTATCAGACTGCCCCAGTAGCTCAATGGGTAGAGCGGCGGGCTGTTAACCCGTAGGCTGCAGGTTCGAGTCCTGCCTGGGGCGTTATGTTAATTTTTTTTCTTATAGCTCAAAAGGGTGATACAAATAATATCTTATCAAAAATCATAGAAAACAAGAAACCCATTCTTGGAACTGAAAAAGCTGAACTAAAAATAGTAATTTTTGATGACCCTGATTGTCCATTTTGTAGAAGAAGTATGCCACTTGTAAAGCAATTATATGAAAACAATAAAGATAAAGTTGCTGTTTATATAAGATGGTTTCCATTAGATATACATCCAGATGCTAAAAGAAAAGCAATAATTTTAGCTTGCTCAAAAGACTATTTTAAAACAAAAGAAGAGTTAATAAATGGTAAAGATGCCAAACCTGATATTCAAAATTGTGATGGAGAGAAAATAGTAAAAGAAGATTTAGAATATGGCTATAAAATTGGTGTAAGTGGAACACCAACATTTATTATATTTACAAAAAGTGATACTGCTGGAATAAGTGGAGCACCACCTGATTATGAAACTCTAAAAAACACACTTTCAAAGAGGTTCAAAATTGACCTCAAGTGAAAAAATTTTTTCTGTTTTTTCTTTTAGTATCATGCTTAAAACTTGATAATTCAAATCCAAGTGTTCCAAATTATAATGTTATAGCTAATTTAGTAAGTGGTAATGATACTCAATATGTATTTTTTGATAAAACTTATAAGCCTTATGAGGAACATCATTATGGGCTTGAAGGTGCTAAAATTTTCGTATATAACAATAATGTAAATTATCAATTTAATTATCCAAAACTAATAGATACCATAAATTACTATTATAATGTTTTTAATCCAAATCCTAACGATAGTTTTTATTTGAAAATTATAACACCAACGAGTGAAACACTATTTTCAAAAACCTATATTCCCGGTGATTTCCAAATAATTCAACCTGCCAATGATGAAACCATTACAATTCCGTCTAATAAACTTGTTATTTGGACAAAAAGCTCAAATGCTTACATTTATAAAATTAATGTTTATAAAAAATTAAGAGATAGCACAAGAAAATTTGAAATTCCATATCTTTCAAACGATACATTTTCAGATATTCTTAAATATCCTTACTTTTTTCCTGATAGTGGATTATGGACTATTGCTATTATGGCAATAAATGAGCCACTTTATCAATATCTTAGTATTGGTAAAGGTAATATAGATAATGCGGTTGGTGTTTTTGGTGGTGTTGTTTTAAGGAAAGTAAGAATTTATGTTAAGTAGTTTATTTTTTATTTTGTTTTTCTTTGGATGTTATAATTATAATAAAACTGAAAATTTAAGAATTGTTTCATTAGTTCCATCAGCAACGGAAATAATTTATCTCTTGAATGCTGATAGTTTTTTAGTTGGAATAACTAATCAGGATAATTATAATAAATTTAAAGTTGGAGATATGCTAAATCCAGACTATGAAAAAATAATAAAATTGAAACCAAGTTTAGTTATTTTGACTTTGCCTTTACAAAAAAAAATTCTTGAGGAAATTTCAAAACTTAACCTTAATACCTTAATCATTAGCCCACAAAGTATTGATGATATTTTTAAAGATATTATAAAAATTGGGAAAATTTTAAATAAAGAGAAAAGAGCGTTATTTTTAGTTGATAGTTTAAAAAGTGTTTTAAGTGAGATAAAAAATAATTCTAAAAATCTTGAAAACAATAAAGTTTTTTATGAAATATGGGATAATCCTTTATGGACAGCAGGAAACAAGACATTTATAAATGACGTTTTAAAAATTTTAAATTTAAAAAATATATTTGATGATAGAGATGGATATTTTATCGTTAGTGAGGAAGAGGTAATTAAAAGAAATCCTGATATTATAATAATTGCCCATTCAAATGTTAAAATTAGTGATATAAAAAATCGTAAGTTTTGGCAAAATATAAATGCTGTAAAAAATAATAAAATTATTATTGTTGATGAGAATTCTTTTAATAAACCAAGTCCAAGTTTAATTGGAGCTATAAAATTTTTAAGCTCACAACTTTACTGAAAGGAGGAAAATATGAAAGAGCTTTTAAGGGATATTTTTAGGAAGAAAACATATGACCCTGACAAGACGCAGTTTGTAAGAAAACTTGGTGTTCTTGACCTTACAGGGATAGGTATAGGTGCTATTATAGGTGCTGGAATTTTCGTAATTACAGGGCAAGTTGCTGCTAATTATGCTGGTCCTGCTATTGTTTTATCGTTTATCCTTGCGGGATTAACTGTTCTTGTTAGCGCTCTTGTTTATGCCGAATTGAGTTCAAGATATCCAATTACTGGTAGTGCTTATAGTTATACTTATACTTCATTTGGGGAATTTTTGGCTTGGCTTGTTGGTTGGAATTTATTACTTGAATATGGAGTTTCGGTAGCAGCAGTAGCAAGTGGTTGGTCTGGATATTTTAGAGCATTATTAGAAAAAAGTGTTAATATTCATTTTCCTGATATTATTAGTGGTAAGGCTCCTATATTTTTAAACTTACATTTTGATTTAATAGCATTTCTTGTAGTTATTGCTGTTTTTATTTTGTTATTTATTGGAATAAAGGAAAGTTCAAGTGTTAATTTATTTATTGTTTTTATTAAATTATTTACACTTGGTTTATTTTTAGCGGTAGGTTTATTAATAGTTGGTATTGATTTGAATAATCTTAATCCTTTTATACCTGAGCCTTCAAAGAATTTTAAGGGTGAGGATGCTTATGGATGGTTTGGTATTTTAAGAGCTGCGAGTATTATTATTTTTGCTTATCTTGGATTTGATGCTGTTTCAACGGTTGCAGAAGAAGCGAAAGATCCAAGGAAAACTGTTCCCCTTGGTGTTTTGTTATCACTTATAATTAGCACATTTTTATATATTAGTGTTAGCTTTACATTGACAGCAATTGTCCCTTATAAGGAGTTAAATGTTTCAGATCCACTTGCCAAAGCTATGTACATGCATGGTCAAATTCTTGTTGGAAATATTATAGCTATTGGTGCTATAATAACAATTACAAGTGTTATGATTACAATGGGGCTTGGATTTACAAGGATTGCTTATGCATTAGCAAGGGATGGATTGCTTTTTAGTGCATTTTCAAAAGTCCATCCAAAGTTTAAAACACCTTATGTTTCAACAATAGCAGGAGCGATTTTACTTAGTATTTTAGCTGGTTTTATTCCATTAACTGAGCTTGCGGAGCTTGTAAATGTCGGAACATTATTTGCTTATTTTGTGGTTGGTCTTTCAGTTTTATATTTAAGAATAAAAAATGAACCTGGTGGCACATATAGAGTTCCTCTTCCTTGGATATTAATCCCTATAAATTTAGCTTTAATAATTTTTATAACCTCTGGTCTTCCACCATTAACTTGGATAAGATTTTTCGTTTGGCTTGCAATAGGAATTTTAATATACATATTTTATGGCTATCATAAGTCAAGAAAAGTTTGGAATTAAGGGTGAAGTTCATAAGCTGAAAGTTTGTTTTCGGGTGGAAGGCAGATAGAATAAGGCAAAAATTCGGGTCTTTTGAAGTTTTAGCCTTATTACTGAACTGGGTAGTAAAATAATGCTTTGTTCAATAAATAGTGTTAAGTTCTTGATAATCAGTAAGTTATGAAAAATTTTCTAAAACTATTGATTTTATGGGGAGACTATTAGGGGGGCGAAGTTTTAAGCGGAAGGCTTATTTTTGGGGTGGGGAAAATATAAATTGCTCATACTTTAAAATTTTCAATCTTGGGGAATGGCGTCTTCCCTTAACCGCCCACCAGAAGTGGGATGATGACGCCTAATTATGGAAAAACTGTGGTGGGAAATTTTCGTATGGTTAGCACTTGCATTTATTTCAAGTGTAAGCGCTTTTATTACTAATATCTCAGCTTCTCTTGTTGAGCTTATAGTTGGAATTGTTGCTGGAAATACTATAAAACCTCCAATTACAGATTGGGTAAGCTTTTTAGCAACTTTTGGAGCTGTTATATTGACATTCTTAGCAGGTGCTGAGCTTGAAAGTGAAGTTGTAAGAAGATATTGGAAAGAGTCTATTTTCATAGGTTTTATGGGTTTTCTTGCTCCATTTATTTTAGTTTCACTTATATCTTATTTTTTATTAAATTGGAATTTAAAGCAAGCTTTAATATCAGGTATAGCATTATCTACAACTTCGGTTGCTGTTGTTTATGCAGTAATGATTGAAAGTGGTTTGAACGAGACAAATCTTGGTAAAGTTATTCTTGCTGCATGTTTTGTAAATGATTTAGGAACAGTCATAGCATTAGGTCTTATTTTTACGAAATTTAATTTATGGTTCTATATATCTTCAATTCTTATGATTATTTTAATAGCTATTACTCCATTTATTTCAAGTGCTTTTTTCAAATGGGTTAAAAATCACCCATCAGAGCCAGAAGTAAAATTTATCTTTTTTATTGTTTCATTACTCGGGCTTTTAGCAGTAAAGGGACATTTAGAAGCAGTTTTGCCTGCTTATATAATAGGGGCAGTTTTGGCAAATCAGTTTATGAAAAACAAAGAATTAGTAAGGAGAATGAGGGCAACAACAATTTCAATTTTAACACCATTTTACTTTTTAAAGGCAGGTAGTTTAGTTGATTTAAAAATTGTTATTTCTTCAATAATTCTTGTAATTACATTTTCATTATCAAAAGTTATTGCTAAATTCTTAGGCATTTTCCCTCTTGGTTATTTGTTTAGATTTACACCAAGAATAAATGCTTATACTACTTTAATGATGAGTACAGGTTTAACATTTGGAACAATTTCAGCACTTTTTGGATTGCAAAATGGTATTATAAATAAAGAGCAATATTCAATTTTAGTTGTAAGTGTAATTTTAACAGCTATTATTCCAACAATGATTGCTAATAGTTTCTTTAAGCCTATATATAAACATGAAAAAGCTTTAAGAAGATTTAAAATAAGGAGGTGAAATATGTTTAGGAAAATCCTTGTAGGTTATGATGGCTCGGAAAGTTCAGAAAGCGCTTTTGAAAAGGCTATTGAATTAGCTCAAAAGTTTCAATCAAAAATTTATGTTCTAACCGTAGGAAGAATACCAGAATACATACAAACAATTGATGAAGTTGAAGAAGCAAAAACCCAAGCCAAAAAATTCTATTCTAAAATCCTACAAAAAGCAGAGGAAAAAATGAAATTAAAAAATTTGGATTATGAAATTTTATTGGAATTTGGAAAACCTTCCGATATTATAATAAAAGTAGCGGAAACCTTAAACATTGACTTAATTGTTCTTGGAACGAAAAAACATTCTTATTTAAAAAGGATACTTGGAGCAACTGTTGATAAAGTCGTAGATAATGCCCACTGCTCAGTTTTAGTTGTAAGGTAGTTAGAATTTTAGTTTTTGGTAAAGACCAAGATTTTAAAAAATTAACTCAATAATCTACAAATAATCAATTTCCTTTTTGATATTTTTTAACTTTTGCTTTATAATAAAAATTTTTCTTTTTTTAACCTCTTTTAATAAAATTTCACCCTTTTTAGTTAAATAGGCAACTTTTCTTGGTTTTCTCTTGCTATTAACCCTCTCACTTACTATTTCAATTAGTCCCTCATTTTGAAGATATTTTAAAATTTTTGAAATTAAATTTCTATATCCAAGTTTTTCTCCAAGTTGTCTAACACCTACTGACATTTTGCCTTCATTATTAAGCTCATAAATTGCTTTTAGAACTTTATAAACCATTTTTCTTTTTAATAAGACTTCAACGATGGACTTCAATTTCCAATTTCAAGAATTGGTGTATGCCCTTTTATCTCCTTAACTATTCCTCTTAAAAATGTTCCAGGCTTGAAAAATCCTTTAATTAGAACTGATATATTGTTAAATGTTTTACCTAAGCTATAACCTAAATCTTTTGAGCTATAACCTTCAACTAAAACTTCATATTCTTTGTTAATCATTAGTTTTCTTCTTTCAGAAATGGCTTTATTAACTTCATCTATAAGTTTTCTTAATCTTCTGCCTTTCGTTTCATTATCAATTTGTTCTTTAAACAAACTTGCAGGTGTTCCTTCTCTTGGTGAATATTTAAACATATAAGCACCATCATATTTTAGTATTCTTACTACTTCTAATGTTTCTTCAAAATCTTCTTCCGTTTCAGATGGAAATCCTACTATAATGTCCGTTGTAATGCTAACATCTTTAATAATATCTCTTATTGTTAAAGCTTGATAAATGTATTCTTCTTTTGTATATCCTCTATTCATTTTTTTGAGAATTCTATTAGAACCTGCTTGAAGTGGTAAGTGAATCCATCTAACAATTTTTTCAGATTGAGCAATCGTTTTAATTACCTTCATAGTCATATCTCTTGGATTTGGACTTGTAAATTTTATTCTTCTTATATATTTTGTTCCATCTTCAATTAGCTTTAATAAATCTGAAAAGTCATATTTTCCATCAAAATAGGAATCTACATTCTGACCAAGTAATATAATTTCAACAATTCCTTGTTCTTCAAGTTGTTTTATTTCCTCTAATATATCAGTTGCTTTTCTTGAAACTTCTCTTCCTCTTGTATAAGGAACAACACAGAAAGTGCAAAAATTATCACATCCATGCTGAATATTTACATAAGCTGAAAACTCACCTTCTTTAACTTTCCTACTTTTAAGTTGAAATATCCCTAAATCTTCACATATTGCTCTTTTTGTTTGCTTTCTTTCAAAATCTAATAAAATATCAATAATTTTTTCATAGCTTTTTGTTCCAATTACAATATCAGCTTTGGCGATTTTTAATAATTCTTCTCCTTTATGTTGTGCTAAACAACCAAGCATTACAATAGTTTTCTTTTTGTTTTTCATTTCTCTTGAATAATGAATAGCTTTTTCTTCCGCCTTTTTCCTAACAGAGCAAGTATTTATTAAAATGATTTCAGCATTTTTTTCATTTTCAACTTCAATATATCCTTCACTTAATAATTTTTGTCTTATAAGCTCACTATCAAGCTCATTCATCTGACAACCAAATGTCTTAATATAAAAGGTTCTCATAAAAGTTTTTAAATTTTAAAGCAGAATTGATTTGCCTTGTCTAACGGCTTAAAAATGCCCATTTTTCGGCAAGGGGGCGAAAGCCCCCTAACAAAACCCCCCAATAAAAGCTATATTCTCCAAAAATTTTCATAACTTATTGATTATCAAGGACTTAACATTACTTACTGGACAAAGCAGAATTGATTTAATAGGTGTCTTGTCCAATAATTCTGAAATTATTTATTTTTTTATATTTTGCCCGCCCACCCAAAAATAAGCCTTCGGCTTTAAAATACCCATTTTTATGCCTTGGGGGGCTTCGCCCCCCTTAAATTCCCCCGCAAAATAAATAATTTCCCTAAAATTTTGATAATTTGCTGATTATCAATCACTTAACATTATTTATTGGACAAAGCATTTAATAAGCCTTCGGTTTAAAACTTCGCCCTCCTTTAATCTCCCATCAAATCAATAGATTTAAAAATTTTTCATAACTTAATTTATTTCACTTTAAAATTATCAAACTATGAAAGTGATTAGAAGAATAGGTGAAATGATGGACTTATCTGAAAAGTATAGAAATGAAGGAAAAACAATAGGATTTGTTCCAACAATGGGTTATTTACATGAAGGACATTTATCATTATTTAGAATAGCGAGAAAAAAATCACATATATTAGTAGTTTCAATATTTGTTAATCCATTACAATTTGGACCAAATGAAGATTTCAAAGAATATCCAAGAGACCTTGAAAGAGATTTAAAACTCTGTGAAAAAGAAAATGTTGATATTGTATTTTTCCCTGATGAAAAAGAAATGTATCCTGAAAATTTTTCAACATTTGTTGAAGTTAAAAATTTAGACCAAGAATTGTGTGGTAAATTTAGACCTGGGCATTTCAGAGGTGTAGCAACAGTAGTTTTAAAACTTTTTAATATAGTAAAACCTCATTTAGCAGTATTTGGATTAAAAGATGCTCAGCAGTATTTTATAATAAAACGAATGGTAAGAGATTTAAATTTAGATATTCAAATTATACCAGGTCAAACAATTAGAGAAAATGATGGACTTGCTATGTCTTCAAGAAATGTTTATTTAAATGATGAAGAAAGAAAACAAGCAAGTGTTCTTTATAAATCCTTAATGCTTGCCAAAAAATTAATAGAAGATGGTGAAAGAAAATCCCAAAAAATCATTTCAGAAATGGAAAAATTCATAACCGAAAATGCTCCACTTTCTAAAATTCAATATATACAAATTGTAGATACAAAAGAATTAAAACCCTTAGAAATCCTTGAAGGAGAAGTTTTAATAGCATTAGCAGTATTCTTTGGTAAGACAAGACTTATAGACAATATCATTATTTCCTTAGATGGAAGCACAAATATAATATAATATGCTTTAAAATTTCAAACTTCAAAAAAACCTTTCGGAGGTGAAGGGTATGATTGAAATGAATGATAGTGAATTTTTAGAATTGATAAATAAACAGGTGAAAGAGGAGGCTCTAAAAGAAGGTGAGGTTGTAAAGGGTAAAATAATAAAAATCACACCAAAAGAGGTTTTTGTGGATATAGGAGGAAAGGCAGAAGGAATTCTGAAAATTGAAGAGCTGAAAGCTAATGAATATAAAGTTGGTGATGAAATAACTGTCTATATAGAAAAAGTAGATAGTAAAGAAGGAATAAAGTTATCAAAGCAAAAAGCAGATTTCGTTTTAAATTGGGAAAAAATAAAAAATGCTTATGAAAATAATGAAACTATTTATGCTAAGGTTTTAAGAGTTGTAAAAGGTGGATTAATGGTTGATGTTTTTGGTGTTGAAGCATTTTTACCTGGAAGTCAAATTGACAGAAAGAAAATAAGGAATTTCAATACATTTGTAGGAAAAGTTCTCCCTGTAAAAATTATAAAATTAAATCCACAAAAGAAAAATCTAATAGTTTCAAGACTTGAAGTTTTGGAGGAAGAAGAAGAACTCGCTAGGCAAAAACTTAACGAAATTAAAGTAGGAGATATTCTTGAAGGAACAATCAGTAATATAGCAGAATTTGGATTATTTGTAAATCTTGGAGGTATTGAAGGTTTAGTTCATATTTCAGAAATTTCATGGCACAGGGTTAATAGAATAGAGGATTTATATAAAGTTGGTGATAAAGTTAAGGTTCAAGTTATTGATATTGATAAAGATAGTAGAAAGATAACACTTTCAATAAAACGACTTCAACCACATCCTTGGCAAATTGTTGCTCAAAAATATCCTATTGGAAGTAGGGTGAAAGGTAAAGTTAAGAAAATTCTTGATTTTGGATTTTTTGTTGAGCTTGAGCCTGGTATTGATGGTCTTGTTCATATTTCTGAGATGAGATGGGGCAAACCACCTTCCCATCCATCAGAAATGGTAAGTGTTGGGCAAGAAGTTGAATTAGTAGTTTTAAATGTTGATGTTGAAAGAGAAAGGATATCTCTTGGTATGAAACAAACTCAACCTGATCCATGGGCTATTATTGAGGAAAAATATCCAATTGGCTCAATAGTAAAAGGTAAGGTTATAGATTTTAATTTAAATGGTGCTTTTGTTGAAATAGAACCTGAAATATATGGTTATATTCATGTTAGTAATATGTCTTGGACAAAAAAAATTAAATCTCCTTCTGAATTTTTAAGAAAAGGACAAAGAATAAAAGCATTAGTTAAAGAAATTGATAAAAAACAAAGAATAATAGAATTAAGCTTAAAAGATTTAACACCAAATCCATGGCCACAAATTTCAGAAACATTAAAACCAGATACAATTTTAAAAGCACCTATTTCAAAAATTACTGATAAGGGAATTATTGTGGATGTTTATGATGGAATTGAAGGTTTTGTTCCAATAGGTTATCTCCAAAGAAAAGGAAATCCAAAAGAAGTTTATAATGTTGGTGAAGAATTGAATTTAGCAGTCTTAAAAGTTGAGCCTGAAAGAAAAAGAATTTTACTTTCAGAAAGGCAGTATTATAGAATAATTGAAAAACAAAAACAAGAAGAATTAAAGAAGAAGCTAAAAGAAACGAAAGAACCAGCAAGAGTAAATCTTGGTGATATATTAAATAAGGAACTTTCCAAATTAAAAGAGCTAACTGAACTTGAAGAAGAGTGAAAATTTCCTAAATGAAATAAAAGAAAAGTATAAAAGCTATTTAAAACTATTAGAAAATAAAATAAAACAAGTATTTGAAGAAAAGGTTTTAATTCCTGACTTTATTACAAGAGGAAAACGATTAAGGGCGCTTTCTTTTATGATTATTTTAAAAAACTATAATTTTTTAAATGAAATGTCATTAAACATAGCAATTTCAATAGAGTTATTACATGCTTCATCCTTAATTCACGATGATATTATTGATAATGAAGAATTTAGAAGAGAATATCCGACACTAAATAAATTTTATGGAAATTCTGTCGCTGTTTTGAGTGGAGATTATGTTTTCATCAAATCACTTGAATTTGCTAATAAATTTCAAAATTTTCAAATTATTGATGAATTTATAAAAACTTCAAAAAATATGGTTAAAGGTGAATTAAAAGAGGAATTAATTTCAATAGATGAGAAGTTAAAAGAAGAAAACTATATTGAAATTATTTCAAATAAAACCGCTTCATTATTTGAATATGCCTTTTCAAGTTCAGCTATTATTATAAATGAAGATGTTGCTCATTTTAGAGAATTAGGGAAACTTCTTGGAATAGCTTATCAAATAATTGATGATTGTGAAGATTTCTTTGATGATATAAAAAAAGGCAAAATTACACTGCCTTTAATTTATCTTTATAAATTTGACAATAATGTTTTAATGTTTTTGAATGACTTTAATTATTTAAAGGAAAAAATTATTACAAGTGGAGCTATGGAAAATTCAGTAAATTTTGCCCTAAATTATCTAAATAGATTTCAAGAACTATTACCAAAAAATTTAAAAGATGATTTTGAAAACTATATAAATTATTTAAAACATAGAGCTTTTGAAAATATAAAATTTTAACTTTAAAAGATTCCTTAAACAGCACAATTGCTCTGTATGGTGGGCAAGTGTGAAAATAAAAAAATAAATTGACGATGTTATATTTTAATTTATCAAATTTAATTAGTCAATTTAAATTTAATAACTCATTCATTTCCAATAATTTGAAATTTAAACTATCTTACCTCTATCGTTTTTTCAACAAAAATTACTAATTTTTAAAATTTAATTTGTCATTTTAATTCTTATAAACTCTTCATTTTCAATAACTTGAATTTTTGATAAAATTTTCGTTTAACCTAAAAATTTCTTCTTTTGAAGATTTTTTAATTGTTAAAAATTAAAGAAAAATATATTTAAAACTAAATTTTCATAATCCGTTTATTTGTTAAACTTTTTCAATATACTTTCATAATTTGTCTGAATAATGAAAATTAGTTATAATTTTTAATGCCAAAACCTATATGAAAGTTAATAAATACTTACCAAGTTTTAATTTGTTTGAATTAAAGTTTTTCTATATCAGAGCTTCATTTGATAGTGTTCAGAAACCTACTTTCAAAACTTAAAAAATTTTATAAGTTATTGATAATCAATAATTTAAGTTTTTGAGTTATTTTTATAAGTTGTTGATTATCAATAATTTGTAAAACATAATTTGGCTAATTATGAATAGGTAGTTCTTCATTTCAGAAGGTGGGGGTGAGGTTTCCGAACAAGGAGGTTGAAAAATTAAAAATTTATGCTTTAAAATTTTGGCGCTGGACAACTTGCTATATACATTATCGTAAGGTGGTTAAGGGATAAGGGACGAGGCACGGGTTTTTATCGTCCCTATGAGGGGTTGAAACATAGTAATGTAGAGTTTATCACTAGCAGTTTGAACGTTTTTATCGTCCCTATGAGGGGTTGAAACAAATTTTGTTTTTGTCACCTTATTGTTGAGGGGGATATGAGTTTTTATCGTCCCTATGAGGGGTTGAAACACTGAAAAAACACAAATAAATAAAAATATGCTTGAAAGTTTTTATCGTCCCTATGAGGGGTTGAAACATCTTTCCAATGCATATTTTTCCATATCTTTAATTTCGTGTTTTTATCGTCCCTATGAGGGGTTGAAACTGTGATAGACCGACTTCAAGTAAGTAAAATCATCGAAGTTTTTATCGTCCCTATGAGGGGTTGAAACTGGTTCCGAATCTACTAGTGATAATTTTTTCTATCATTAGTTTTTATCGTCCCTATGAGGGGTTGAAACTGTTTTTCAGACCAGGATTTTGATAGCATAGATTTAGCAGGTTTTTATCGTCCCTATGAGGGGTTGAAACTATCCATACAACCCCTCCGAACACTTTATTGTTAAGATCAGTTTTTATCGTCCCTATGAGGGGTTGAAACTCAGATAAGAATATCTTTACCTTTATTTTCTGATCTTGTGTTTTTATCGTCCCTATGAGGGGTTGAAACAAAATTGTTTTCAAATCAAAAGTCCCTGCTATGAATATGTTTTTATCGTCCCTATGAGGGGTTGAAACCCTTCTTCCTTATCTCTCCTACCTTTTTCATATTTTGTTTTTATCGTCCCTATGAGGGGTTGAAACACTTTATTAACATCTAAACTAATTAAACTTAAATTATCGTTTTTATCGTCCCTATGAGGGGTTGAAACCATATTTTTTATTATTATCAAGAGAATGAGGAACTTGTTTTTATCGTCCCTATAAGGGGTTGAAACTCTCTTTCTTGCTTTATTTTCTTTACTTCATCGCTATTGTTTTTATCGTCCCTATAAGGGGTTGAAACATCTCTTTTACAACCCCCTTTTCTTTTTTCACCTTCGTTTTTATCGTCCCTATAAGGGGTTGAAACTCTCAGTATCAAAAACCATAAAGCATGTATCAAACTGGGTTTTTATCGTCCCTATAAGGGGTTGAAACTAATTCCTTGCTCCTTTAACATTTCATACACATAGTGTTTTTATCGTCCCTATAAGGGGTTGAAACAGATTTTCATCCATTATGTACTTTTTTCCATCAAGAAGTTTTTATCGTCCCTATAAGGGGTTGAAACTGTGCCCTCTTAATAAATTCATTTAAATCAAAGTCAGTTTTTATCGTCCCTATAAGGGGTTGAAACTTATTAAGGTCATAATAAATTGATAAGTTTCTATATGTTTTTATCGTCCCTATAAGGGGTTGAAACAACTTTTGATAAAACTAAACCACTCACATTAAACACGTTTTTATCGTCCCTATAAGGGGTTGAAACTTTTCTTGGCTATATTTGCTTTTACAAAAACATCGTTTTTATCGTCCCTATAAGGGATTGAATGATTTGTCCAATAAATAATTTTAAGTGATTGAAAAATGAGGTCTTTTGAAGTTGTGGTCTTTATTTTAGGAGAGGGGGACTAAGCGGAAGGCTTATTTGTAGGGTGAGTGGGGAAAACATAGTAAAATAAATAGTTTAAGAATTTCTGAAAAAATGCTTTGTCCAATAAATAGTGTTAAGTGGTTGATAATCAATAACTTATAAAAATTTCAGGAAATTATTGTTTTTTGGGGGACTATTAGGGGGGCGAAGTTTTAAGCCGTAGGCTTATTTTTAGGGCGGGTGGGAAAGTAAAGTAATAATCGTAATTTCAGAATTATTGGACAAGGCAATAAAAAATAAAGATTAAGCTTTAAACTTTCAATATGTCTCAAATTTTTGAAGTAGAATACTTTGAGGGCGATAAGTTAATTTTGAATATGGGACCTCAGCACCCTTCAACACATGGCGTTTTGAGATTAATTCTTACAATTTCAGGAGAAAACATTATTGATTGTAAGCCCGATATTGGATTTTTACATAGAGGAGTTGAAAAATTATGCGAAAGTTTAAATTATGTTCAAATTCCTCCAATACTTGAAAGAAATGATTATTTATCACCAATTAGTAATGCTTTATGCTTTGTTTTAGCACTTGAAAAAGTTGGAAATGTTGAAGTTCCAAGAAGAGCAAAGTACATTAGAACACTACTTGCTGAAATATCAAGGATAACATCACATATGATTGCTATTGGAACTTATGGTCTTGATTTAGGAGGGGCACTTGGAGGAGGAACAAGTGTATTTATGAGAGCATTTAGGATAAGAGAA
>Ga0079996_114102_pt1 | contig 22799 bp, 27 predicted proteins | sample PerSpoAPS_AMetaG_FD_69199 | JGI IMG/M metagenome (GOLD analysis project Ga0079996, IMG submission 69199) | Thermal spring microbial communities from Yellowstone National Park, Wyoming, USA - Perpetual Spouter A (PS_A) MetaG (SPADES assembly)... | ecosystem: Environmental > Aquatic > Thermal... | reverse complement strand
AACCATGGAGCAGATGGAGCCGAAAGAGAACCAGTTGCCCGAAACCAAAGAGGAAGCAGGGTCGGATGTTCCAGAACCAGAAGGAATGCTATTGGGTCAAGAACCACCACCAGACGAAACAACAGAACCGCCGCCAGAAGGAGAGACACCACCAGACGAAACAACAGAACCGCCGTCAGAAGGAGAGACATCACCAGACGAAACAACAGAACCGCCGTCAGAAGGAGAGACACCACCAGACGACCCGCCTTGCCCGTGTCCTTGTCCGTGCCCATGTGACGAGGAATGAGATGGTTCAGCGGATTGCACCCTCATTACTATCACTTGCCAGGCAAGAACAAGAAGAGGATAGGAGAACTAATTTCTGATTTTTTAACAAGCGGGGCGGATATTTTGCTCGCCCAAATGGACTTTTCCCTACCTACCATCAGAGACCCTCGCTTAAGCAATAAAGTCGTTATCTTTTTCGCTGATAACAAGGGCAACGAAAGTGAACGCTGGGCGAAAATAGAAGATCTCTCAAGTTCCCTGTCGGAAATTTGGGATGAAGTTATCGTTCTATGCCCAACCGATAAACGCCTTATCGACCTCGTAGGGCGAGCATTATCCCCCAGGAATGTCTTCCCGCTTTGGATGTGCTTGCCTTACACTTACCGACTTTACCAGCGGCGGATGAAGCCAGTTTACGGGGATTTCCTGATGGCATGGGTCGCTCATTATGGACGAGGGAAGTGGCTTATTGACGCTGCCGGCATTTTCATCAAGGTCCGAACGCAAAGTTGCGGCGATCCTGGCCCCAACCAATGGTGTTGGGAAATGCATTTTGAAAGTCGGGGGTTTCTGTGGGCAGCTTCTCACGATAGTATCAGCCGCGCCTTTATCACCGCTGCAGTTTCTCAGAAACCAGCAGTTATGCTCCGAACTGGCGCACAACTTTTTGATATTTACGGGAATATTGGCGGCGGGAGGTTCTACGAAAGCATTCTCCTCGCAGAGAAACCTTTCGAATGGCTCGCGTTGGCCCACCAAGTTCTCTCCAACCTCGATCTCGCCCGAGAATTCGGGCAACGCCTCCATCGCTTCTTCTACCAATACCGCGAGTTCTGGGAGTGGGAGATTTTGTGGCAGCGCTTTATCGACCAATTCGGGATAAAACCACCAAAGGATATGTCTCTCTTCCATTATTTGCCACCAAATTATTTCGTTCCTGAGCACTTCGATTCTGTGCAGACTTTTCCGCAGGGTCCTTGGTCTAGTGAACCCCTCTCCGTTAATTGGGGGACTGGGCTGGGGCTCTAGATAGAATTTATACGAATAAAATCTAACCTCGACTTTAAGTGGTAGTGGTTGGCTCCGGGGGCAGGACTCGAACCTGCAACCCGCGGGTTAACAGCCCGCCGCTCTGCCTGTTGAGCTACCCCGGAGCGTTGGCGTCATCGATCTCATTCATTCCCTTCTTCCGCTGCCTTTTCTCCCCATCGGGTCAGTCGTCTTATGGACGTTCTAATAGCCTCGATTGCGTTCCTCACGGGACTGGGCCTCTCAGGCTGTTGTTCCTTTTCAGCATATTCACGGACATCAGAGATGAACCTTTGTGCTGCGTCTATATGGTGTAGAATTCCCTTCTTGACCATTTGTATTTGATTGTCGTCCTTATAGGGATAATACGAAAACAACGACTCGGCTGCCTGTCTTATCTTTCCCAAGTTCTCCTGAATAGTAGATGTTAACTGCAGGAACTCTTGGCGGAAATTTTCATCTTCACTTACCAGCATCCACCAGTCTCTATTCTGCCGTACCTTCCCTGTAAGGGCCTGCCACGCATCCGAGAGTTTCTTGAAGGGAATTTGGACACCGCCAAAGTATATACGGTCAATAACTTTCTGTATTAGGAGGATGTCCTCGACAAGTCTTCTCTTCCCTTCTTGCTCAGCATCGGCGGCTGCCTCGCTGTAAATAACGTCGATTTTTTGCTTAAGCGCCTCCAGCGAGCTCACCACATTTTGGAGCCAGTCGAAATAACCGTCAATTTGTTGCTCAATGTGATAAGGTAGTCTTCCCATTTTTATCGGCCTCCCGTCTTTACCTTGCATTTTATACGTCAACTTTTTGCACCCACGAGTAGTATCGGTTAGCGATTTCCTCTACCCGCTTACGCCACTGCTCAATTGCCCAAGCATATTTTGCCCCGCCCGCGTAGTTTTCGGTGCGCTGACCCAAGTGCCAGCTGCTCAGCCCGCCTGCAATGGTGGAAGCGAGCGTAGCGACGTCAATGGCGGCAAGCAGGGCGACAGCCTCCTGGACATCTACAGGAGGGCGCATAATCGGCTCTGGGTCTTCTAAATCATAACCGAATGTGCCAACGAATGCCACATTGAGTGGTCCGCTGAAGAACCGCTTTGTTAGGGTAAGGTGATGGACGGGCGTGGCGGCAACCAGCGCTGGAGACATCGTTGCGTCGGGTGAAATCAAAAGCCAGCCGATAGGGACGACCATTCGCCCCGTCAGCCGATTGACGAACAATTGCCTTGTCGGGGACATCCCTTCCAGTGTCGGGTCTTGGTCAACGAAGACGATTTGGTCGCCCTCAAACCGCCAAGAAAGCCAGCCCGTCCCGACATAAACGACGACGATATCCAAGTTCTTGATAGGTCGGTAAGGAAGCTTCAATTCCCAGCCATCGACGCCGTCGACACGGCCGCGAACATTTGTCCGCCGCCCCATCGGGACGCGGATCATCGTCTCCCAGTGGGCGGTCATCCTCAGCAAAACCCACCTAAGTTCCTCGTCCGTAAGCGCCCGATCTAACTCTACATAGCGCAGAAAATAGCGAACGTGTTCTACAGACGCTAAGGGTTTTTCAACGGGAGGAAACACGACGACGGTCACCCGCCAGCATCTTTACCATAAAAACGTTGACATCCGCCGCATCGGCGGGCAGAGTTGCCATTTTCTCTATCAAGCTCAAGACGCGAGCGGCGAGGTGGGGATGTTCAATCCCTATCCTACATAATTTAATAAAGGAATTTCTATCCGTCTCGAGACACTTCTGCAGTAACGTTTTCCTCATCAATACTGCTCACCAAGAAAGAATTTTAAGATAATTGGGAGGCGTTGTTGGCGCACATTCCGTCGATTGAAACCCTAAAATTATACCTGGAGGTGTATCACAACAATGCGTGTTTTTATCTTGCGGAAGCAAGTCGGAGGGGGCGGCGTGTCAGTGGACGCCCTGCTTGAGGAGCTCAAAAATAGAGTAAGGTCCAGTTTAGAAGGAGTAGAAAATATGCCTTTTGAGAAGTTACTTGATTTTGCTAAGAAATTGGGTATAGACGTCAGTGATATAGAAGAACGAATTAAGGCAATAAGAGAGGCTGCTCGGAATTTACCTGAGGTGGAGGGTCCTGCTTACGGCCGCCTCTCCAAGCAAATGATGGGGGAAGAAGAGAACAGCCTCAGAGCAAAGGCTGATAAACTTGCAGCGGCTGCAAAGCAACTGGCTGAGCTCCTTCGCTCTTGTTCAAGCTGGGACGACCTCGCCAACCTATCGAGTGCAACGAAAGGGAAGATTGTTGAGACTGCAGAGACTTTGCGGAGCCTTTTAGATGAATTGGAATCTGCCCTTACGATGCTTGGTGTTTATGGTTCAACATATTGGGATAGAATTCGGCCTCGCGAGTGGGGAGGCGAGGGACCAAGTCTCGAGGAAATTGGCCGATCGGATATATGAGCTACAGTAGGCGCGAAAACAGAAGAAGACATGTGACGAAGGTTGTGTAGGAGATCAAATCCTGCAGTGTTGTTTCAAATGGCCCAAGTAGGAAGGCGGGGTCGAGTCCCATCTTTTCAAAAAGAAAGGGCATGAGTGTTGCCATCGTCGCTGAGGTTATCATCCCTGCTAAGAAAGAGCACAGCAAAACTGGAAATATCAGAAATTTACCGGTGATGAGCCAAGCGATACCGCCCATCGTTGCCCCGACGCTTAGCCCGCACATAAGGACAGCGAGCCATTCCCGCCACAATTCGTGCCGCAATCCTTGCCAAGTATTGGTTGCCAGCGCTCGGATAACCTGTGCCCCAACTTGTAACCCATGGTTCCCACATACCGCCGAAACCATCGGCGAGAAAACATAAAGGGCACTATAGGTGGCGATAACTTTATCGTAAAAAGAGAGTATCCCAGCCACACCAAGCTCAATTACCGCCGTCAGAAAAAGCGGGACGAAGCGGCGAAACCCAATTTGCCACCAAGTCATCCGTTTCGTCCGCTCGGCATCCTCGCTAATCCAAAACAATTGTTCCCGCAAATACTCTAACTCCCGCTCAATTTCTTGGCGGTCTACTGTGCCCTTGCGTCGGATTTTGCTAAGGATTTCTTCTACTTTTAGCGCTTCTGCCGCGACTTGCCGTCGAAGGTCAAAGATGTTGGGCTTTTGCACTTGCTCACTCGCTCCTCCAGCCGCGTTACCTTCTCTTTAAGCGCGCTCAGTCGGAGGAGCAACTCGTCAATCGTAGCGGCACGTTTATCAGGTAACGGATCCATCGCCACCATCACTCTCTTTGTTGGATGTGTCTACCTTGTCTTCTGCAAGCTTTTCCAAAATATCATAAAACCGCTCCAAAAGGAAGACGGTTTCGTTCGCTATGGTTAAAGTCGCCCGCATCGCTTCCTCTACCTGCCCCCGCCCAATCCCCCACGCTAATAGGAACCCAACGACGAACCCAGCAACGAAGATAAGAGCAAGCATATCCACCACCCCAACTGTAGATTTTAATAGATTTTGGACAGCTAAAATCGTTATGTAGGACGGAGGGAGGAGGATAACCATGAAGGTCGTTTTTTGGCAAAGCAATCACAAAGGCCCTCCTTTGAGGGTGATCTAGATAGGGCTTTTGAGGAGGAAAAGATAAGGAGAAAGCGGGAGCAATTAGAAGATGCAAAATCGCATATTGAGGTATGGACGAGTTTTATCACTAACGACTGGGAGGAGTTGAAATCTATATTAGAGGACATCGTGGACTTTGTTAATAAACTCCCCGACCCCGCGACAGTCACAGAAGAGGATGCAGCGTGGCTCGGCGATCAGGCTTATAGGCTGATTGATAGATTGGATAGTTGGCGTAATACATTTAACGATAGATGTGACGAAATCTTTGATATTTTAAGCAACATTGCTAATTATGTGCTTCCGCCGGGCGAAATGCCTTGGCCAAAAGAGGAAGAAAAGAAGAAGTCTTAATAACTTTCCTCTGGCTCGTCTATTATTGTGATGTGGCGAGGAATGTAGGTGCGTTTTAGCCATTTCTTTGCATACTCAACTATTGCTTTCTTCATTATGTCTTCTATTTCTCCTAAGGCGTTCCCGCTCTTCAGGTCAATTGTCTTCTTTTCGCCCCACTCCGTCGTTACCTCGGCGGTAATTTTCTTTACTTCATCAAAAGATACAATGCGATCAAAAAAGAAGGAATTAGCGTTAGAGGCTGCTTCTTGAAGGAGGCTTTCTACCTTTTTCCGGTCTTCCTTTCCTCCTGTCTTCAATATCCGAAGGAGCGCCTCGTATGCATTCCTGAAGATGTTTCTAATGACAAGCCAAGGCAATACCCCGCCCGATCTGGTAAACAGAGCCTCCTCCAGCTTTTTGTAGGTCATGGAAACCAACTGATTGTCATCCTCTCCGGTCTTCCGTTTAACCCAATCGCGGAATTCAGGGTCCTTCATAGCTAGCTGTATCACTTCGTCGGGGTCAAGGGGTCCTTGGAGGGCTTTCTCTATAAAGACGTCTTCGTCCACATAGGCGTTGTTGCGGAGGTTTGGATTGTCTATCACGATTTCCAAGACAACGGAGGCGGCGTCCCGAACATAACCTTCGTAGCCGCCAGCCATCTCCCACATCGTTAGGTAAAGATCGAAGACATCGTTTATGCCAGTTATTTCCTTAATCTTTTCATACGTCAGCTCGGGCTCCCGCCGAAGACGAAAGAACCAATCGGGGTCGTAATCCACCCTTCTGGGCTGTGTGGGAGGCCACATAAACTTGGCATAATCGTTGGCAACAGCCTCCGCACCTGCTTTGTTCGTCTTGAAGTAGAACTTTCCTATCCGCGTCAGCTCTTCTGTGTGAAATCCAGCGGACGACCCAAGCTCTCGGCTCCTTGCAATGAGATATAGGTTGGCTAAGTTCGTTCCGTGGTAAGCGACAAATTCTTTCTGAGGATGTGGACTGTCGACGGCTGACTCCTCGATTCCCTTTCGCAGAAAGACAACCCGCATTGGTGACCACCGCTGAGATTTTAAGCCGCCCTGGATGGTGCCGTGGGCGGGATTTGAACCCGCACGGGCGCTCTGCCCACTGGCTCCTAAGGCCAGCGCGTCTGCCAAGTTCCGCCACCACGGCCCTAACGGAATTTTACCTATATCGGGAATAAAGAGTTAATTTCGGCGCCGAAATTAACTCTAGTCTAGCGCTTACGAAGGATAAGGATATATTCGTGGGGATAGGCAATGAAGTCTGTCTCAGTTGCCTTTGCAAACTTACCAGTCTCTTGGTCACGGGTGGGAGGCAACATCCTCCTCGGGATTTCCCTCAAAATGGTTTGGTGCAACTCAAAGCCAAGCGCAAGCATTTGCTCAACGAACACTTGGGCGTTCAAAATTTCCACACCGCAAAGGCGCGTGTTTCCGATGACGATGCAGGCGTAACCACCACGCTTAAGCACTCGCCACATTTCAAGGAAGCACTCCTTCATCTCTGTGAAATAAACCGCTGCCTCCCGCGCCTTATCTGGGCGGCGCTCTTGAAGGGTTTCTACGATAGTCTGGGCGATTTGGCTGCCCATATTGATGGGCTTCCCCGAACATGCAGCCGTCCCAATAAATCGTCGACGAAATTCCTTAATGGTTGTTACGCCAAGTATATCTCCGTACCATAACATCGTTAGTTGGTGCAAATCGGCATATTCGTAAGAGGTTAGGTAGGGCGGGGAAGTGACGATAAGCTGGGTGGATGCATCGGGTAGGGGCAACTGGCGGGCATCTGCGCAATGTGGTTCGGCAACAACATCTTCTGCCTTCCGTTCCCTCAGTAGATCCAAAAATTGCTGGTTACCTTGAACCATAAACCGAACGTGCTTGAAGAAGGTGGTGATGGGGGAGGGAATCCGCTTGGACAGCACGCGCAGCGGCTTAATGGTCTTGTTGGACCACCAAGAGCATGGCTTGAGGATGTGCGAAAAGGCGCAACGAAAGAAGGTGCGAAGGTCATCGTCGGGTAGCGCCTCTACCGCCTGATAAATGAGCACCAGCTCCCTCTTCGCCTCTGGGGGAAACCAGTAATCTATCTGAGGCGATGTTGGCAAGGAAGGAGTGGCGCTAAGGTATGAAGATGGCGATGAGGATCCAAAAATGGATGGTACTTCCTTCCGTAAAGTATTTTCCAGCGAAGCGACCGCCCGTTGCAAACGAGGGGGGTCAATTGGTGTGACTTTCGCTTTCGTTATAAGGAAAGCAACTGGGTTAATATCCACGCCGAGAGATGGGCGGCGGTGCAACTTCGCTTCCACGAGGGTTGTCCCTGACCCCATAAACGGGTCAACGACCAAATCTCCCTCGTTGGAGAAAGAAGAAATGAGTCGAGCGGCTACCTGTGGTATGAATTTGGCTGGATACCGATGGTAGCCGTGCGTGGCGTAGTTAAGTTCCTGTCGGCGTAGTCCAGCAAAACTCCAAGTCGGATCCGGCGATATCTCCTTCTCAGAAAAGAAGGCAAACTTCGCCATGATTGCCCTTGTATAGTTTAACGCGGGAGGAAAAACCTTTAATACATTCTTCTACCTTAATGATTAGCTTTTTAAGTTCTTCGTCGGAAGTTTGCCCTTGTCGGGAGCGTTCGCAGATCGCCCGATAGGCAGTTGCAAAGCGCTGCTGAATTTCCATTGGCGGGATGGGCACAAGGATTTGGCGCAGCAATTGTTGCGGAACGGTGACAGTGCCTGTCCCTCGCTTGAGCCGTTCCAACTGCTGGCGGAAGAAACAGGTCTGGGCGTAAAGGGCAAAAAATTCAGGCAGCAGGGCGGACTTGAAGCGAAGGATGTAGAGGTAGTCGTCGGCGACCCCCGTTTCGTCGTCGTGTAAGACGACAGCAACGCGTCCGATACATCCCACACCAACCCGTACGAACAAGACATCGCCGACACGAGTGCGGGCTTGTGGCTTGTCCATCGGGCTGCCCTTCGCGACAAAGCGTCCGTCCCGCTTCAAGTCCACACCAAAAGGCGTGACGGTTTTGGCGGAGACGAAAGGAATGCCCGCTGGGGCAAATTGCCGTTGAGTGCCGTAAAGGGTGCTGCCGCATCGCATCTCCGAAAGCAACTCGCCCAACGGACGCATCGGGAAAACACAGGGGAGCGAAACTTCGTTCAAGTGCCAAAGGGGCGACAGATTGTCTTGCACGGGTTTACGACAGACGGAAGGTGCGGGTTGATTCGTTAAAAGTGCTTGGGCGATTTCCGATAGGTCTGTTTCCGTTTCGGCGTGAGCGAACAAGACGATAGCGTCGGGTGGTGCTGGCGCCTTGCGGGCGAAAAGGACACAGGTTTTAGCGGCGAAAAAATGGCGGGAAAGGCTGATGACGGCTAACGGCGTGGTATGGCGTAGTAGCCATCGGCGAACCCGCTGCATCGGCAAATTGGCGAAAATCCCTTCGGGCAAGATGATGGCTAACACGCCACCATCCCGTAAGGCATGCACGCAAAGTTCCAAAAATAGCACCTCTATCGCTTCGCTTCGGCGCCCCCGCCCCAACTCAAAGTTTTGCAGCGTTTGGGGGTTCGTCACCCGCCCATACTTGGCGGAAAAAGGCGGGTTGGTGGCGACGACATCAAAACGGTCTTGCAGGGACGGAAGGAGTTTCAAGGCGTCAACGACCAAAAGTCGGGCTTGGCAAGTTGGGAGCACCGTCGCATCCACATCAATACCCCAAACTTCTTGAAAGCCCTTTTGGCATAGGGGGAACAAGAAGGCGCCATCGCCACAGGCGGGGTCTAAGGCAGCATCACGACACGGGGCAAAGGCAGTAGCAATTTCCACCATCCACGCCGCCAAGGCAGGGGGCGTGAAGAATTGGCCCAAAACCTTCTTTCGTTGACGAAAATGCTTCTCCCGTTGGCAGAGAAATGAACGACCTTGCTGGTCTGCCGACATCGCGGGTCGCTCCCCTCCGGCAGGTCAAATAATTTCTTCGGTCGCCCTCCTTTGGCTATTCTAACCAACTCTTTAGCAATAGGAAAGCCTTAAGTGTTGTCCGAGGTTCCTTCACAGGAGGCTGGTTAGAAGTTGTTGAAGGGGGAGTAACGTTACTCAGCATAGCGTCGAGGCGGTCAAGTATCTGCTGGATTTCCTCGTTTACTTTAGATGCATTATCAGCGCTCGTTATTGCACCTTTTAGATTTCTTATCTTTTCTTCCATAGTAGAACGGGCGCAGGGGGCTGTCACCTAAAGGCGAAAGGTGAATGCGCTCCTTTACATCCCTTCCCGGCCGTGTTATAATTTTAGCACGGTGGGCTGTAAGGCACTCCCCCCCTTGGGGGGAGAAACGGCTGTTTGCCCGCTGGGGTGACCTATGCCGTTTCACCAACCATAGAAAACGGGCGCAAGGGACTGTCGCCTTTAGGCGACAGGGGAATGCGCCTCTCTTTCGGTTGCGTTATAATCTTATCGGGCAGGCTTAGAGAGCCGCCCAGCAAGTTGGGCTCGGAGCGAGCCCGCAGGGGCGCCAACCTCCCGTCGGCGCCGTGCCTGCAAGAAGCTGTCGGCTTTAGCCGACAGTGGCTCACTGTTCTATAAAGTGCCAATTCGGAGCGAGGTCATTCTCGTCGAACTTGCTTATCTCATTTAAGGGGTTGAGGAAATCAAGAATGCCCCTGTGGTGGGTTAAGGTGGCTATTGCTGCCAACTCCTTAACCCCTTTTTCAACGGGCAAGCCGAGTATTATCGCTGTCGAGTAAATTTCGTGACGTTTATTCCAACGGTGGTTGGGGTCTTGGAGGGCTGCTTGAAAACCCGCCGCTGCTTTGCCGAGGTCGTGGGCGGCGGCTGCTAACTCCAACGCCCGCTTAACTTTCTCTGCTCTCCGTTCTCCCAGCAATTTTCGCAGGAGTTTGTCGTAACTTTCAACTATCTGCCTAGCGTAGGCGGCGACTTCATCTAGATGCTTGACGAGGCTCTCCCCCGTGGATTTTGCCTTTATCTCTTCTGTGGCAGCCATCGCGTCCCTCGATCTCCTTTCTGTTGGGGGGTAGGCGACTTAGCAGCCACTCCCGCGAATAGATGATGATGTTTTCTCCGGTTTCTGTGTCCTGGTATAGCCACTTGCCCTGCGGGTCTTCAACGTATGCTGGGGAGTGGGCATCTATGATGAAGAAAAGATCTGTCGCCACGGGCGCCCTCGGTTTCGTCGGGCTAAAGTAAATAGGCAGCCGTAATGCTTGCCCTGCGACGCCGAGCTCTTTCGGTAATAACACTCCGCGCACTTCCCCGCTGCTCACTTTTTCCAGTTTCACTACCTTGGGAGGAACTTCTACATAGGCTAAATCTTCGCTTCTTCCTAAGCTGAGCATTCCGCTAGGGCGCCAGAAAATCCCCTTCCACAGTTCCTTGACAGGAAGGTAGAGAGTAAGCCTAGCTTTTGAGAGCACTTCCTTCATAATGATATTGGTCCCCGCATACTTTACCCCTCCGCTTGCCGATTTGCCCCACAGGTGTGCCGTCCAGGTGTCGTATGCTATTCCTTCATATGTGAACATATAGCCGAGGAAGTGAAAGCCTTGCAGTCTTACTCGTTCGCCCAGGGCGCACGAGATAATGCCAATAACGGTGGAGATAGGAGGTACAGGGAGGCTCTTTTGAAACGCATGGAAATAAGGAACGCGAAAAGAAGCCGTTGAGCTCCTCAATTTCACCTTTATGGCATCCATGGTCTTGGCGCTCCCTTATCACGGTATATTCTGTGTAATCAAGTGCTCAGCAATTTCATAGCAGCGCTCTAGGACGTCACCTATACCCTTCTCAAAGGCGACAATCTCCTTCAGAACCGGATCGCTCTCGACGACCTTGCGCACTTCGTCTTTGTTGTGAATAAAGGCGCAGTCGGCGATGAAGACGCACTTTCCGCTCTTTGGGTGTCTGTAGAAAACGCCAGCCATGGGCACTCTGCCTTCACAGGCGGAGTCGTGCACAGATGGGAAGGGCTTAATGAATTCTTCGATCCTATTTACGAGAAACTCAATGTCTATATCGACAGGCCTACGAGGGTTGCCTGACGGAATGAAACTCCCTTGGAGAAGCGCTTGCCCGCCGTCTATCACGGCAGCCACGATGGCGTGGGGGCGAAAGTCATTGAGGTGCCTCGTTTGATTGGCTCCGCCGTTCAATTCTCGGATCGCCATGAGAATGTCCTTAATTCGTTGTAATCTTTCCTCCTTCGTCAGCCATACCTGTTTTCCGTGGCTCCCCCAAGGGGCTTCTTTTTCGATGAGCCCAGCCTCTTTTGCGGCTTTGTACATTTCCTCGGTGACCTCCCCCAGCTTTCCGCAAGTGAAAACTCCCGCTCGTTTAAGTGACAGAGAGAAGGTGAACGAAACGGGCCCAGTAGGAACTTCAACTTCGTAGAGGATAGGATGATAGAGCGCACCGCTGTTTCCTGTTCCGCGCCCGTCGCCCAGAAGATGACCCGTCATCGTTCGTTGTTCTCTAAACACTGTGCCAGCCTGAGGCAGCGACTCGGCACTGCTCAACTGAAACGGCGCCACCCTGCATCGTGCCCCCTCCTTCTTCTGGGGGATAAAGAACCCGAAGAGGTCGTCGTCTTCATAAGTGAAGGGATTGCCTTCGGTATGAGCTGTGACAGCTGCCATCAGTTTGGTTTCTTCGTCTTCTTCGAGGAGAAGTTCGGCATCCTCCGGTGCAATCTGCTTCTGTCCCCCTTTGGCGACGACTGTTACAGGGCTCCGCTCCCAGCCGTAGTATTCATAGAGGCGTTCTCGCAACATTCGTCGTATGCAGACACCCGAAGCATAGAAGGATGAGCCCCGCCCATCCTTAGCGATGAATTTTTTAGTTTCTACGATGTTTTCTCGCAGGCCCTCTCTTCCTCGCCCCTGAGTATTGATCGGCGAGGCTTTTACGTAAGTAGCGATATCCCCCGTTATGACGGGGTGAACGTATAGCTTTCGCGGCATTTTACATCCCTCCTGTTGTGTTATTAGTATTGTTGCTCAATTTCCAAGTGAGGTAGGCAATCAAATAATCAAGTCTGAGCCAAAACATCTGCCTTTTTGGGTCATCTGGCGGAACGAGGAAGACGAAGCTGTCAAAGTCTAGCCCGCCGTCTGAAAGCGCTTTCAAGTAGCATCGTCGGATTTCCCACGGGTTATTCGTCTGACTTATTCTTTCTAGCCAATGTTTATGATTGATGGGCGCCTTAAGTATTCTATCTCCGATTTGTTGTATTATTTCTGGCACTTTGGCAGGGTTAGCTGCCGCAGCGAGATGGGAGACGGGGCTCTCTAGCTTGCCTCCCGTTTTGTATAATTCGTAGAGAGCTGCTAAAAGATAGTCTTTTGTATCAAAGAAAGAGACAGTATCGTCGGGGCAGAGAGCGAAGACTTCTTGAGTAAGACCGAATTTCTTTTGCAACATTGAGAGGAGGTGCCGAGCGTTAGCTGCCTTTTCAATATCCCAGATTTTCCTTCGTAAGTCTTCGTTGTTGCTTTCGCCCCTCGCGATTTCTTTTGCTAGCTTCTCAATCGCCGCGAGCTTCTCGGCGTTCACTTTAAGCACCTCCTGCGCGTAAAGGATATGAGCGAACCAGCCCCCCGCGAGCCCTTTCTCTGCGCTTTTGCAGGTACTTATTATATGCGTCTTATCTAAGATGCGTTGCCCTACTGTCCCTCTTTGGGAGATTACTTCATTCTTGAAGCGATTAAATTCTGTTTTTGATCGGGCAGCAAGGGTGAAAAGAAAATTTAGAATTGTATTAGGAATTAAGACGTGATAAATGAATGGGTTCTGTTGATCGTTTGAAAAGAAGTAGACTACAACGTTGCTGTCTTTTTCGTTAAGGTATTGGTATATTTGCTTGCCCTCTAAACTTTCTATGAAATGGCAATATAAGGCAAGAGCCGCATTTTCTCTGCTTCCGCAATCTTCTATAGTATGCAGCTTAAAGGGGCTGTTTTTTACCCGCGCTTCTTCTACTTCTTTGAGTGAGAGTCTTTTGATAATCTCCGCTGTTCTGTCCGGCGAGGAGTAGTCTATCGCTATCATAAAGACATTGCTTTTTGTCGTAGTGAAAACCGCGAAGGGTAAGAAAAGAAGGTAAAACGCGCAAAGCGGGCATGCCCTCTCCCCCTCGGCAGCGTGGGGGTAGAAGTTGACCTTTCCTAGCAGAAGGGGGAGGTGTTACCTCTTGAGGTAAATGGCTAAGTCGTCAGTCATCCTCTTGCCGCACAGGGGACACGAGAGCCGTCCCTCGGGCGCTTGAAGATACTTTTTGACCTTTTGAGCGAGGTCTTGCACTCTTTCGGCGAATTTTTGCTTTCTAAGTTGAGAGTCTCGGCCGTAGGCTGGCTGGGCGAGGGGACTGTTCGGCAAAAGAACCTGAAGGGATGAGTAAAAGGGTTTTTTGATTTTCGGGCCAGTCGTAAAAATCATTTCGTCAGTTAAGATGTCAATAAGCTCGTCGGCGAGGCGGTCGACGAGCTTTGGGGTCAATGCCTCCTCGCGAAATTTCTTCCGCTTTAGGACGTATTTTTCCGCTACCGCCTTGGCGGCGGCTGCCGCAGCGTCGACGAAAGGATTACCTTTCCATTCCATTGCTCGGCTTTCCTCCTTGTCGCTTTTATTATACCCAAGAAAGCGGTGTGGCGGAAGCTGAAATTTAAGTGTCGGTAGTAAACATGGGGGGTTGAGTAATAGCGAGCCTTTCTGCTGCCATTTTGCAGTAGGTGGGGTCTATTTCTATTCCGATGAACCGCCGTCCCAATCGTTTTGCGACGACAAGGGTCGTTCCGCTCCCCGCGAAGGGGTCCAGTACAGTATCATTTTCCTGCGAGAGATACTTAATCCACACTTCCAAGGGTTTTTCCGCTTTTTGGGTTGGGTGCAACCGACCGTGGACGGGGATGGAGGCGACTACGTAATCGGGATGTTGCCCCAGTTGCCAATTGAAATAGCCCTGCTTGACGGCTTTCTTGGTAAACCAGAGGCACATCTCTATAGCTTTCATAAAGGACACCTTGCGCCCCTGCGGGGCGGGGTTGGACTTGACCCAGTAAAGAGGGCTCCGCCCAACCATCCCTAAACTTTCTAAATAATCCCACACATAGCTAATTTTTCTCTTGTCGAAGAAAAATAATAAATGTTTATAATCTTTCAACACTCGCACGCATTCCGCAAGCCACCTCTTGCACCAGTCAAGGTATTCGTTGTCATCTGTCCACTGTTTATCCCATTCGCCAAAGTCAAGGCGGATGTCCTTCCCCTTGTATTTGTGATGGGGTGCCCGTCGGATGACGGTTTCTTGGCTGATCATGAAGGGCGGGTCGGTTAGGATGAGGTCAACGCTTTCCGAAGGCAATTTCTGTAAAATCTCTAAGGCATCGCCGCAGTAAAGGATACCTTGGCTGTCTCTGTAAGCGGGGTCCCGTCCAACAATTTCAATTGGAGACAACGTGGGCCACCTCCAATTCTATTATTACCTCGCGCTTCGCCGCTTGCAAGGCTTGTTACTTAAAATCCTTACGTGGGGTAGATATGATGGAACCTAAAGGCTTTCGTGACCGCATTTTAGAGAAGTGGCGCTCAATAAGAGATATTGCTGGGGGGGCATCCTCCAAACTTTTGCAATTAAGCGGGTTATTGGGGTGGTTTTTGTTAGCGTGTCTCGTCGATCAGAAGGAGCGTCTTGGGGCGGAGGCAAAAAAGAAAAGGCCACGATCCCGCGAGGAACGGGAAAAGGAGCTGGATGAAATAATCTATAAGTTTCGTTTTTATGTCTGTGGAATAAATAGCTCGATGGAAGTTATAGAAAACTCGGCAAAGAAAGTTGTCTTACAAATGCTGGACGAAGACTCTTCAGTATCGTCTTCGATGAACGAAGTGTTAACTCATATAGAAGAATTTTATCTTCGTAATATTGAAAGCGAGTTGGCGGAGGCACGCTCATGGCTTGCTAAAATGGAGTCACACGAAGAATTCTCCTCGCTGTGTCAGAAGGTCGAGATAGACACGCAGGTGTTTTCGGATGCCCTTACGTCTATCATTCAAGACTACATTTCCCCCCTGTTTTCGGTTGTTGATGAACTGAAGGCACTATTGGCGGGGAGAAATATCCCACAAAAAGTTTTTGAGTCTTTTGACCACCTACACCATGTCCTAAAGCAAGCTTTATCGCTTTCGCAACTGCCGCAGGGACAAAAGAATGCAGCGTTAGAGCTTTTGTCCGATGCGGCTGCGAGGTTTAAGAGGGCTCTACAGAAAGGTGAGGTGAACGAAGCGGCAGAAATCTATTACCGTGAAATCAGTCGCCTTGTAGATATTGTACGGGCCACAGTTAACGACAGACCCATTCTTTCTGATCTAAACGAAGCGGACCGGAGTTTGTTGAGCTGGCTTACGGAATTGGTCTACTGGGGCTCAGCAAAGGTGTTTTTCAAATTCCTCTTGCTAAGAAGTGCCCTCGGTCACCTACCGTCGGCTGAATCTGACGGATTGCCCTGATGGGGTTTGAACCCATGTGCTGGCTATCGCCACTGCGTGAGCCCAAATCTGGGGCAATCGGTTTGCTTAAGAATCAAGACAATTCTCCTCGGCTACCAAAAAGGTTAAAATTACATATGGAATTAAGGTATTTTTGACGATAGTGAATGGGATTATATTCCGACTTGTGAGGATTGCAGGGCAGCGATAGATGTTGCACCTACTTCGGATGGATTGAAATGGCTTGCGGAGAGGTTGATGGATAAAATCGGAGGCGCACCTTTGGATGTGGATTGGATCAGAGCGCGGGTTATAGATGAGATTACTCGTGCCTTAGAGGATGTAGTCGCTCGTGATATGAAGTTGGGGGATGTCGGTGTGAGGTGGCTCCGTGACGCTATTAGGCTTGGGGGGTATATTCCTCTCCTTGAGGATAGTAGCAAGGGCGCCTTGGAAGTTGACCTTTTCGCCAAGATGAGAAAGTTAGATGAGCTTATCAGGAAGTTGCACAAGCGGCTATAGGAAAGGAGGGGGTCAAGTTACATCTTTCCCTTCCGCTGGGATTGGCGCGCCTTTCAAAAGTTAATTTCGGCGCCGAAATTAACTCTTCGCGTTCGTTACCGGTTCCTCTGGGCTCAGTTCGCGGAAGGTAATCATTACTTCCCATTCTTGAAGATCATTGATCCAGGAGAGAATGACCCCGCTGATGGAGGCTTTGCCCCTTACACCTTCCAGCCACTTTATCGTTTCCGACAGTACATTGATTAGCCCGTCGATGACTGCATCCTGCATCCGATAGAACTTTTTTGTTTGGGAGATGACTACAAAATCCGTTCTTCCTTTGATAACATTGGCCACTATAGAAACACCTCCAGCGCCTTAATTTTACCTCGCTTGCTTTGCCTTTGGCTAAAACCCCAAAGGACTTTTCGTCTGTTTAAAATCCGTTTATGGAATGGAGGTGCAAATGAAAGAATGAGTAGAGTGTGGAAGAGGGAAATAGCAAACTATATAGGGTTAGCCTTAGCCAGTACTTACGAATTGAAGAGATTTTTAGAAGAAGTAGCTGAAAAGGCTGGTGGGACTGACCTTGCCGATACAATAGAAAACGAGGTAATTGGCAGATTAATTACCCTTCGTGATAGTCTTGTGGAGGTACTTAGGCTTTTGGCGGGAAGTGAAGGGCACGAGGCGCCGCGGCAGGCAGAGGAAGTAGAGGTGCAGGAGGTACCTTGGACGGAGGTGGATTGGGAAAAAGTCATTTTGGATTATCCGGCATGGGGGCAGGTGCGGAAACACCTACCCTCTTCTGAGTTAGTAGCGGATATAGCAAGATTGCTTAAAGAGGTGGACAACTCGCCTGCCTTCAAAAGAATTTGCCGCCTTTTCAGCGTCCCTCCCAATCTTTCGACTGTTAAATATTTTGAGGAGGAAATAAAAGAATGGATTGATCTTATCGCTGGGGTTGTTGACCAGAAAATAGCGGAGGAAAAGGGCCGTTGGCAAAGCATAAAAATAGGGGAGGGGTTGCCTCGCCTTCATGACAGCGGCCTCGGTACTTTAAAAGGAAAGACACTTAAGTTGTTTAGGGAATCTCGAGAAATTATTGAAGAACACCTTTCTAAGGTGGCGGAGCGACCTATCAATATAGAAGCTTTGGCAGAGCTATTTAAGGAAGCCGTAGTGAAAGGGAACTGGGATGAGGTGAAGGTCTATTGGGAGAAAATCAACGAAATTGGGGAATTGGTATTGGAGTATTTAAGAGGGCAGCTGCAGGATGAGAGCCTGACGGATGTGCAGCGGGATAAACTTAAGGCAGATGCGGACAAATTAGCAGATAGCCTTGAGCGTTTGGCGGGGGTAATAAGCGAGTTGGGCCTTGCGCTTGGGGAGGTGACAAACCGTTTAGTTCGAAGATTTGCCTTTCTGCGTCGCCTTGTTTCATAGAGTAGCAAGGGAAATACCTGTTTTAAGAATGCGGTGGTGGGCTTCTATTGGATTATCATCCCCCTGCACGGTAAATTTGTTTCTTCGCTCAATTTCTACTATCCACTTCCAACGAAGACGCGTTGGCTCAATCACAAAGGTTAGGGCTATCTCAGAAGGGAGTGTCGTGCGGGTATCTCTTAACCACCAGTCAATTTTCTCCTCAGTGAATCGGTAGTCTATGTAAAGTCTGGTGAATTCTGGCGGTGCCGTACTTCGGCAAATAGACACAATCGCGCCTGCGGTTACTTTAATGAGTTTCCTGCGGATCGCTTTTACCGCCTTTTCCTTTGAGTATTCCCAAGTACGCATTATTCTTCCCCCTGGTCCCTCCCTGTAAATTCCAATGCCAGATACGTGGGGAGTTATTAAAATTATTGTTGCTCCTTTGTGGCTCTCTATAGTCCACTCTTTTCTCCCCCCGTAGTCGTCCATAGGGGTTACAGAAATCCCCCATTGCCGCAGCTTGGGAGCGACGACAGTCTCAAACAAGTGCACTGCTAAGTTAAAGGATTCCTTCGGGTCCATTCTGTAACACCTCCACCGATGCTATTATTCGGCAGTGCCGCCTATTGAAGCGTCCGCCATCCCGCTAATCCCTAAATCTTTGGTTAGCGGGTGGGGGCAGGCGGTCAAACTGCAAGCATTGCAATTAGCTTTGGCATTTCTCCAATGTGTGACAACGGGATGTGGAGGGTCCCCCAGCCAAAGCGGATAATCGCCCCGTCGCTCAAGGCGAAATTGACCTTGACCGTCTCGCTGGGGGCATATCTTTTTACTTGCTCGGCAATGATATCGGCGATAATATCGTTTGCCGCGTTGTGGAAGACCCTCCAGACCAGCTGATCCAGTTTCCACCGCGTTATCGCTGCTCCTAAGGACGACCCGACGGTAATCCAACGCTTCTTGTCCGCTTTGTGGAGAGATTCTTCTATCAGCACGAGGTATTCTCCGGTTGCGGACGGTCTGCAGATTTCTATTTTGACGGTATACTTGGAGATACCCTCCATTGGGTTTTCCGTCTCCTGCGTGTGCACTTGGAATGGCAGCCCCCACTGGGCGAGAATCGGTGCGTAATTTTCTTGGAACGCCCGCAAAAGTTGCGGTGCCCACTCCCACATGGCTACAGTGCCTCCTAAGGTCGTTGGTCATAAGCGTTGTCCTTTCCCTTATTATTCGGCAGAAGGTAACCTCCTGAGCGGCTCATACCCCTAAAATTTTCAGTGGGGGGAGGTTAATAATGCAAGAGGCATCTTGGAAGACGGAGATAGCGACCAATATTCTCTCTGCTCTGGAGGCTATAGATAGCCTCGGAAGGGATCTCGTAGCCCTTCTAGATAGAGTAGCACGACGAGGAAGAGGACAGAAGGAGGTTTTTGCCGTCAACACCTTAGTTTCCGTGCTGGACTGGCTAGTCATTCTTCGAAATGCCTTTGGGGCGATGCTGAGGGTATTAACAGCCTTTCGTCTTTCCGTTTCTGCGGAGGAGGTTAAGGTAGAAGAGTGGCAGGGGATTGATTGGGGAAGGCATATTTTAGATAGGCCCGATTGGTCGGCAGTTCTCTCTTGTATTCCTTCCCCCAGTTGGGTAAGAAGTATTGAGAGGGAGCTGCAAAAAGTGGATGAGCACATAAACCAGGACCCCGCATTATTTGGCGGTTTTGTCGTTTCCTCTGATGAGCCGTTTGCGGAGCGCTTCCGTTTTGGGGTGGCTAGCCGAATTGCTGCTATTGCTAGGATTGTTGGCGAGAAACTAAATGAATATCGTCTTTCAGAAATGGCGTCGGAATATTACGGGGGGGAGCAGAATGTTGAGCGGGTAAAGGAAGCAGTCCTGCTTTACCTTGAAAAATTCGTTGAGACATTGGAAACAATCTTGGTGGAGGTAATGCCGGCTGAAAAAGTAGAAGGGGCTCAGCAATACTTTCGTGAAATTGTAAAGGATTTAGAAGGGGCGGTGAAGGAAGGCAATGCAACACTTTTGGGCGAAAAGATGAGGGCGATTGAAAATTTCGCGAGGGCTGTAGCTAACCTCGCAGCAGACGAAGAGAAAAAGAACCTTATAGAAAGTATAGGAGAGCTAAGGGAAAGAGTGGGTAGTTTGGCGGCGATGATTTGGCGATCAACCCTTGGTGTGCTGACAAAATTCAGGCTTTTGCGGGGGGTGTTTCCTTAGGAGAGCATAACTCCATCGTTTTAGAGTTAATTTCGGCGCCGAAATTAACTCTGAAGTCTCCTTAGCAGGGCGTCTATTGCCTTTAGGAGTTTTTCCACTTTTCTTGTCACATCATCCTCTTCTACTGTGAGCCACTGTCGGCTAAAGCCGACAGCTTCCTGCAGGCACGACGCTAGTGTGAAACCAGCGCCCTTGCGGGCTCGCTCCAAGCCCATCTTAAGGATTAAGATTGCGGAGTTGATGTCACGATGCGTCACGAAACCGCAATGCGGGCAACAATGTTGACGCTCGGACAGGTCTTTCGGCACACAAGCGCCACACATAGCACAATATTGGGAAGTGCCGTTGGGGCTAACCTTAACCACTGCCTTACCAGCGCTCCAAGCCTTGTAAGGCAGGATTTGGTTAAGGAAAATGCCCCAACTGGCATCGTGCACACCCTTACTACAAATCCCTTGCGCCAAACCCTTAGTGTTCAAATCCTCAACGGCGATAAGGTCAAACTCCCTCACGAGCCAACCTGCCAATTTGAAATAGAAATCCCGCCTTTGTCTGGCAACCTTAAGATGCAACTTAGCAATTTGCCGACACATCCTTCGCCATCTCTTAGAACCCTTAACCTTCTTGCTGAGTATTCGTTGCTTAAGGGCAATCTTTTCCTCGGTTGCCTTAAACCACTTGGGGTTATCTATCAGCGTTCCGTCAGAAAGCGCCAAAAGGTTTTCCAAACCGACATTTATCCCGACGGCTTTTTCTGTCTTTAGCAAGGGTTTCCTGACAGCCTCGTCGGGCACTTCCAAAGCAAATGTAGCATACCAACCATCAGCCTTAAGGGTAACCCACACTTGTTTGATGACCGCTCCTTCGGGCAACGGGCGATGCTAGATAACCTTAATCAAACCGACATTTTGGACATACAACCGCAACCTTCCTTTCTCATCGGGCATAATCTTTGTGCCGTCGCCGTAGGTAAACTCCAAAGTCCTGAAACGGTGGGGTTTCTTGAAGCGGGGGTAGCCCACTTTCTCGCCTTTCTTCAGCCCATTAAAGAAGCGTTTAAAGGCTTTGTCAAGGCGGCGCAAGACATGTTGGCAGGCGGAAAAGTTAAGGAGCGCCAGTTCTTTATCGGTTGCCCGCAAATCCTTAAGTTTGAGGGCTTGTTCTTGATAGGTGACGGTTCGGCGCTCGGTTTCCCAAGCCTCTTTTCGTTCCTTAAGGGCATCATTGTAGATTTGACACGATATTGCCAAAAACTGCCACAGCAGCCTGCTTTGTGTTTTGGTTGGTTTGAGTTTATATTGATAAGTAAGTTTCAACAACTAACGCCCCCTTTGCGACGCAATATATCTTTCAACTATTTCCTTGCTAACCTGTCCAACAGTGCCAACATAATAGGAGCGGCTCCACAAGGTCGGCAAGCGGCGGCGCAACTCTGGAAACTCCTTCCGCAATATTCTGCTTGTATAACCCTTAAGGCGGTAAGCAATTTGAGCAGGTGCAAGATAAGGAGTATGCAAGCGAAGGAAAAGGTGCACATGGTCAGGCTGGATGGCGATTTCTATAACTTCGCCACCAAGCATAGCAACGCGCTCCTCCAGCAATTGTCTAAGTCTCTCTGCCACCAAACCCGCGAGGATAGGACGGCGGTATTTTGGGCACCAAACGAAGTGATAGCGAATTTCGCAAACACCACCGTAGTGGACAGCCCATCGTTCGCCTTGTTGTTTCTCCAACATACTGCTCACCCACTATTTAATTATAACGCATCCAGCAATATAATTCCTCGGCGAAAGGACGGTGGGGGCGCATTCCCCTGTGCTGGCGATAGCCAGCAAGGCGACAGTCCCCTGCGCCCGTTCTACTATGGAACTCTATGTGGTGGGTTTCGTTATTGACGAGCACGAATAGGTAAGGGGTCTCATTGCATATTTTAGCTAATAGCTCTATTTCGGTGCGACCCCTGTCTTCTAAAGGCCGCACGGTATATCCCTTAATGTCAATTTCCCATGCGGGCGTGTTGCGGATGACATCTACGACCTTAGCGATTACCTTGTCTACCATTTTCAGGTGCCTCCTTCGCTCTTCCCCTCTTTTGACCGATCGCCTGCTCAGTCTTGGGGGGCTTATTTACGGAGTCATATTGACTTCCGCATAGCGTCCGCCGCTGGTTGTGAGCCAGTGCTGTCTCGCCAGCTGTCGCCAATAATTCAACCAGTCGCCTGTTGTCCTGCCCCCGCAGGTTTCGCAGCGCCCGTAGGACGGAAGGAAGAACCCGTAGCCGTTGCAGTAGGGGCAGACAGTCGGCGCATTATCCCGTTGGTAGACGGGAATACCACCTACATATCCGACGGTACGGACACCAATGACCTTGCCAGCGCCGCCGCAGACCGGACAAATCGTTGGGTCACTAAAGAACCCCCTCCCGTTACAGGCAGAGCAGCGACCTACTAATGTTGCAAGCGGTTCATGCGGGGTGGGTTGGGGGTATTGGTAAGGCGGAGGCAGCGTCGGCGGCGTTCCCTCCGTTCTCCTTCGGCGTTCAGCCGACGGAATCACCCTGACGAACCTGTTGGTCTCAGTTGCTGGCGGGCGAGTATGTTTGCCGACAAGGTAGGCGATGGCAGCGACGGCAACAAGAACAACTGTGCCGCCGCCGACAACCCACCAGTGTTTTTTAGACATATATTGCCGACCCCCTCATTGGTTAATTGGTGGAGGCGGCGGGAATTGAACCCGCGTCCGAGAAGGCGGCGACATCGGTGCCTACGGGTGTAGCCGCTGTTTTACCGCCCAGCGGCAGGCTGTCAGTTGCCCAGCCCGCTTCTTTCTTTGCTTCCGCTTAGCGGGCGTCAGCGGAAGCGCACTCGGCGGTCTGAACCCGA
>Ga0079996_115886_pt1 | contig 22961 bp, 19 predicted proteins | sample PerSpoAPS_AMetaG_FD_69199 | JGI IMG/M metagenome (GOLD analysis project Ga0079996, IMG submission 69199) | Thermal spring microbial communities from Yellowstone National Park, Wyoming, USA - Perpetual Spouter A (PS_A) MetaG (SPADES assembly)... | ecosystem: Environmental > Aquatic > Thermal... | reverse complement strand
ACCAATTGCTCGCTTATCTGCCTGTCAGTCACGAGACGGCGACCTGTGCGACTTGCCACACGGCTCACTCTGTCAAACTCCGCTATGCTCGCTTTAACACTGACACCGCTCCCATCGCCCCAGGCACCCCGCCGAAATTGCACACGACTTTCAACCACACTTGCGCCACCTGCCACAACGGGCGAGGTGCGAACCCATCCGACCAAGCGTTGCAAACAGGCACCGCTCGTCCCAACATGCACGAAAGCAACCAGTTCAACATGCTGGTGGGCATCGGGGGCGTGGAGAGCGATGCGGGTGGGCAAGACCCCAGTTTGCCACCGTCCATCCGCCGCATGGCTCATGCCGAAGCACCTGACCAATGTATCCACTGCCATATGCCCGACAACCGCCACACCTTCACCGTCAGTTACGACAAGGGTTGCGCCCCTTGTCATACCCCTGCCGATGCAGCGGCTCGGGCGGGTGCGGTGAAGGACGAAATTCAGTTGGCGCTCTTTGCCTTGCGGGCGCGGTTGCGGAATTGGGCGCAGCAAACTTTCGGCGATCCCGACTTGTGGGATTACACCGCTTTGATCGCCGAATTGGGCAAGACAGCACCGCCCCAAAACCAAGTGCCCATTGAAGTTAAGCGAGCCCGCCACAATTACTACTTCGTCCTGCGTGACGCCAGTTTCGGCATCCACAACGCCCCTTATGCCCGTCACCTCCTCACCATCGCCAACCGCCAACTGGACGCTATCGGCGTCCCTCGTATTGCGCCGCAAGTTCTCAGCCGTTTGCGGCGTCAGGAAATTCAAGCCGTGCTGCGGTCGGATTTGCAACGCCTCAAGGCGGTGGATTGGCGGTCATGGTGAGACATACGCCATCAAAGGGAGGCGAAAGCGATGACAGCGCCAACACGACGGGCGTTAGAAAGTCGTCGGCTCCATTTGCGCTTGACGGTGGACGAACTGCCTTGGTTGGTTCGGGAGGTGAGCCGGCGAGCCCTCTTGGGCTACTTGGGGCGTGAGCCGACGGACGACGAAATTACCGCTGCCATGCCAGAAGTCAAGAGGCTGCTGCGGCAAGTTGTTACCGCTTACGACTTGTGCGGACTGACGACGCTTTGTTGGGAAGCCGAAGAGATTGACCCTTGGGAAGAAACTGAACCCGACGAGCCAAACCCGTGACGATGAACGAAAACGGACGGGAGCGCCACCCGCTTCGGTGGGTAATCCGAGCCTGACGGCGCTCCCGATTTGTGGTCGTCAGGGCAAAGGCGTCAGCGAGCGGAGAAGGTGAAGTCCACCGTCACCGTCTCGCCCGGCTTGACCGTCACCGTTTTCGTCTGCGTCCCCAACTTTTCGTGCCACGCTTCCAAACGGTAAGTGCCTGCGGGGACGCCCTTGATGGTGAAAGTCCCATCGTCGCCCGTGATGGCGAAGAAGGGATGAGGCAAAACATGCAGGTAACCTGCCATCCACCAATGGACATCGCAGCGGAGTTGGATGCCAATTTCGGGCTTGCTGAACTTGCGCACTTGCTTCATGCCCTTAACGGGTTGGGCGATGTTGAAACTTTGCCCTTGCTTGGAGTTGGCGCGGATGTTGTGCAGCAGCGGGTCGCCGTTGCGGAACTCTACGGGTTGACCGACTTGCACTGCTACTGCGTGAGGGACGAACAGGCAACCCGTTTGGTCAACGATGACAGGCTTCGTCGGCGGCTTGAAGTTGCCCTTGACACTGCCCTTGATGTAAACCAGCACCCACTTCAAACCACCGTTCGGTCCGACTTGCACTTCGGCGATCTGCAACGGTTTGCCCTTGTGCAGCGCCGCGCACTTTGCGTCGGCAGCCTTCATCGCTGACGCCGAAACTTCCTTCGGTTTGGGCGGTGTGCCTTTGAAGACGACCTGCCCCGTGATGGTGCCCGTCTGGGCAGCGGCAGATGTCACCGTCAAAGCAGCCAAACCGAAAGCAAGCCATGCCTTCATTGCGTCCGCCCCCTTTGCGTGGGTTTTGTCGGCGTCCGTTTCAGCAAATCGTCCCATCGCAGGGCGATGCCACCAACCTGTTTCGCCAACCGCTCGGCATCTTCCTTGCGGGCGAAGGCAGCGACGCCATAACCCATCGGGCTGGCGATTTTCTGGCTCACGACAAACCAAGCCTTGCGGGCATCCAGCCAACCGTCGGCATCGTAACGGCGAACCCAAAGGCGATGGACATTGGCTTGGCGCTTTGCGCCGTCGTTGAGCAGACAACCCACATCGTCATACTTGCGGACTTCCCCGTCCTGCATCACGATCGCCGCCGCAAATTGCGGGTCGCCGATGAGCATGCGACAATGGGCACAACTTTCTTCTCCCCATCGGATGACGGGCGGTTCGTCCCGATGCGCCCCACAACCGAAAAGGGCAAGCAGCAAACTGACGACAGCGATCGTCCGCTTCATGGCGGTCACCATCCCGATGCCCAACGGCGCCCAAAGAGCCAAAGGGCAAAAGTTAACGGCACGAAAACCCAAAGCAGAAGCAGTGACCAAAGGAAAGGCAGTAGCCACTTGCCCAAAACTTCGGCGGCATACAAGCCCGTCGCCCCCAGCAACTCCAAGTTGCCCTGCAAAACCAGCAAGGCGGCGAGCCGAAAGGCTTGGGAAGGGTTGAGGAGCGAAATCCAAAGCAGGTGTGGCGGTGAAAGTTGAAGGGCGACGCCAACGCCCATCAACCCCAAGTCCGACAACCAAACGAACGCCAGCCAGAGAATCAAAGCGACGCTCACCGCCACACTGCTTCGGGACGACACGGCGGAAATCAAAACGCCGATGCTCAAATTCGCCCAACCCAGAAGGAGGGTGAGGGCGAGAAGGTGCAGGTAGCCGAAAAATTGCTCCGTTGCGGCAAAAAGGGCGATGACGAACCCGCTGATCCCGAAGCCGAAGAGCACGGCGGCAGCGATTGCCCCCGCCAACCCCAGCCACTTTCCCAACAGCAATTCGGTGGGCGTGATGGGTTGTGCCAGTAAAGTCCAAAGCGTCCCTTGTTCTCGCTCGGTGACGAGGGCGAGGGCGCCCAAAAGCAAACCCATGAGCGGGACGACGAGCAAGACGAGGTTGGTCAAACTCACGCCCGTCCGACCGAACCCCGCCAAACCCGCAATGCCCGTCCCCCAAAAACCAGCGGCGCTCAGCGTCAACGCCAACCCCGCAAAGACGACGGCAAACACCACGAACCAACGATGGCGTCGGGCATCTTGCCACCCCTTCGTGGCAATCGTGGCGATGACAGCGATGTCAATGGTCATTCCCGTCATCACCTGCCTTAACCGATGACAAACTTTTCGTCGGCGAGGTGACTTGCCATGAGCGAGGAGAAGGCAGAAGTGACCTATCGCTATTTGGAAGCCCGTCCCCACCCTTGGCGAAAGCAACTGTGCATAAAGGGACGCAACTTGACCGTCTGGCAGTTGCTGACGAGCATGTGGGTGAACGGCGAGACGCCCGAAGAAGCCGCCCGCAACCGAGGGCTTCCTGTGGAAGCCGTCTATGAGGCGCTGGATTACTACAAGCGCCACCGCGACTTGCTTTTGCAGGAAGCCGAAGAGGAAAGGCGCTGGTTGAAGGAGCACGGATGGGAGTTGGACTAAGGTGCCTTTGGCGATTTACCTTGACGACAGCCAAGATGACAATTTGCTGATCGCCCTCTTGCGGCGAGCAGGGCACACGGTTGTCTCGCCCCGTGAAGTTACCCTGCGCGGTAGCGATGACCTTACCCATCTGGAATACGCCGCTCAGAACGGTTACGCCTTGTTGACAGCGGATGTTCGGGACTTTGAAACTTTGCACAGGCAATGGCAGCAACAAGGGCGCCAACATGCGGGCATCTTGCTCGTTCACTACGAGGGCAATGTGCGCAAGGACATGACGGCGGCGGACATCGTTCGGGCGATAGGGCGGTTGCTTATGGCGGGTGTTGCCATCCCCAACCAAGTCCATCGCCTCAATCAATGGCGATAGGGCAACTTTCATCCCTGCCCACCCCCTTCGCCCAATTCAAAGTCGGCGACGGGAATGTCGGCGAGGGCGAGCGTTTGGATGGGTTCCGCTTTGCGGTCGCTGGGCACAGTGACGAGCAGGTGGATTTCGTTGAAGGAGACCGCAAAGCCGTGTTGACGCAAGAGGGTGGCAGCGGAAAGGCGATGGGATTCGGGCACTAACAACTTCAAAGTCACCCGCTCTTGGAGCAGCGACGCTAACTCCTTCGGATGACCGACGGCGACGAGCGTTCCCTTGTCCAGCACCAAAACGCGGTCGGCAAGTTGGCGCACTTCATCGGGGCGATGGGTGCTCAACACAATCGTTTTGCCTTGCGCCTTCAACCGCGCCAACGCCGACCAAACTTCTCGGCGCGTTTGGGCATCCAAGTTGGCTGTCGGTTCGTCCAGCAGCAGGACAGGTGGGTCGGAAAGCAGCGCCAACGCAAACGCCAACCGTTGGCGCATCCCGCCAGACAAACTCCCGACAGGTTTGTCTGCGATATCGTCCAAGCGCCATTCCGCCATCAACGCTTCTACTCGCTCGGCAGCCACCTTCCGCAGGCGGGCGTAAAAGCGCAGCGTTTCGGCGACTGTCCAGTCGCCGTGCAAGCGGACATCTTGCGGCAAGGAACCGACTAAACGCCGAACTTCTTTGCTTTCCCGACGGGCATCGTGCCCACCGATGATCGCCGTGCCTTCAAAAGGCAGCAAACCCAACAGGCAGCGCAAAATCGTCGTTTTGCCCGCCCCGTTCGGTCCCCAAAGGGCGACGACTTCGCCCCGTCGCACCTGAAAACTCACGCCGTTGACTGCCACGAGAGCGCCAAAGCGTTTCGTCAAGTTGTCGGCGATGATGACGGTTTCGCCTTCAGGCAATCGGGTGTTTTCAGAGGCATGGGCGAAGTTTTGGCGGAAGGGATGGCGCTTGTCTCCGCAAAGAAGCATGGCGGCGAGAAGCAAAGTCACCGCATTGATGGCGAGCCCCAACAAGGTTTGGCGGTTTTCGCCCTGATGGGGCACTGATGGCACGACAGGGCGCATGCGGGGACGATGGTCGGTCAACTGAGGCTGTGGGGCAAAAACGGGAAAGCAACGGGCGGCGAAGTCAAGGGTTTGGGCGATGGGGCTGAAGGCGAAAAGGCGCAAATTGGGTCGGCGGTCGGTGAGGCGTTCAAAGAGTTGCTCCGCTTTGTAGGGCACATCGCCAAAACCGTCGCCGTCGGCGTCATAACCTGCGTAGTCGCTCCAAAAGTTGCCCTGCCATCGGTTGGCAGCGGGCATCGCAGCGCCTTCCGTGACGACTTGCTCGCCGTTGTCCACGAAACTGTTAGCAGTTAGCGTGTTGGCGTAAGACGACGGAAAGAGTCGGATGCCGACATCGTTGCGGGCGATAAGGTTGCGTTCAAAGCGGCAAGCGATTGCCCCTTCGGCGAAGATGCCCGCACGGTTGGCGGCGATAACATTTTCGGCGACGACGGCTTGGCGCATATCCTTCAAGCCGACGCCGTAACCGCTGGGACCGCGATTGCCCACCAGCCAATTGCGCCGCAGGCGAACCCGCTGGCTATACATCAAGTAAGCGCCGACGGCGTTGTCCGTGAGCCGATTGAGGCTCACTTCGGCGCCATCGCAATACATGAAGTGGACGCCGTAACGCCCCCGACGCACTTCGTTGCCCCGCACCGTCAAGCGCTTGGAAAACCAAAGGACGACATCACGCCCACCGACGACGGTGTTGCCGACAATTTGCGACCCGTCGCTATACCAGACCTTGATGAGGTCGCCGCGCCTCGGCAAGGGCAAATCTTTGCTGTGCAACAAGTTGCGCCGCACGACGCTTTCGGGTGCGTGGCGTAACACGACGCCGAACAAGACGCCTTCCAAACGGTTGTCCGCCACAAGGCATTGCGGGGCTTCCACCGCAACGCCAGCGTCTTCCCGCGACAGCACATCACCGCTGTTGCGGATGACGAAACCGCGCAAAGTGATGCGGGGCGCCTTCAAGGTGATGACGGTGCCCTTGCCTTCACCGTCCAGAACGGGATGCTTCCCGTTCCCCGTCCCCTGCCCCCTGTCCTTTGTCCCCAAAAGACGCACAGAACGGGTGACGACGAAATTGCCCCGATGGATGCCGCCTTCCACGACGATGGTATCGCCATCTTGGGCGAGGGACAGGGCTTTGGAAAAACTCAAACCGCTGTCAGGCGTCACACGCCAAATGCGGGCGTGGCTCGTCCCTGTCGCAAGGGCAAGGAGCAAAAGTGTCAAGACGCCGACGGTCGCTTCCGCGCGCTCGGCGACGAACTTTCGCTGGCGGGACTGGGCAATGAGACTAACGAGGGCAATCAACGCTGCAAGGCAGGCGAGGAAAAAGCCCCAATGGAAATGGGCGATGGCTTGAAACTGGGCGATCTTGCCCCAACCGAGCAAGGGCGGGACGAAAGGTGGCAACTTCAGAGGCGCTTTGGGGTCAAGGTGGGTGCCGTAAAACCAAAGCCACCAGTAAAGGTCAACGGTGAAAGCGAGGGGGAAAAGCATCGCAGGTAGCACCAGCAAAAATGCCCATCGGGATGGTGCGAAGGCGGCGAGGGCGAGCAAAGCGGCGATGAGGACGACGCTGGGAACGGCAAGGCGTCGCTCCGTTTTGGCGGCGTCCTTCAGCGGCTTCATGCCGATGTAGTGGTTGAGGATGTCCAGTTCTCGCACATCGCCCCTCAAACGGTTCAGGTATGCCGTCAAACGAAGCCCTTGCGGATACTGCGGTGCTACAACTCGCACCTGCCAGTAAGGCAAGGGGACGGACGCCACCAACAACCCCGCACTCAACAACAACCCGAAGCGAGCCAGCCGTTCCCAGCGCCGTTCCGTCGCTTCCATGTCCGTCAGCCCCTTTCGCTATCGTCACGGCTTGACAATCAAGTAGCCCGTCATCTCCAAGTGCAGGGCGGAGCAAAACTCGGAGCAGTAGAAGGGGAAGACGCCGGGCGTGTCGGCGACAAACTCCATCGTCACGGTTTCACCGGGCTCCACTGAGGCGTTGATGTTGTAGGGACCGAGGGCGAAGCCGTGGGTGGCGTCGCGTGTCCGCTCCAAATTGGTCAGGTGGATGATGACACGGTCGCCCTTGTTGACGACGATGCGGTCGGGGACATAGTGACTGCGGATGGCGGTCATGAAGACCTCTACCGTCTTGCCGTTACGGACGATGCGCCCTTTCGTCGTCGCTTTGGGGTGCTTCGTTTGCATGAGGGAGTCCCAACCGACTTGCGGGTAAACTTCCCACGCCTTCAACTTGTCCGCCTTGATGATTTGGGCGTAGTGGGGCTCGCCGATGCCGATGGGCAAGTCATAGACGACGCGGGCAGATTCGCCCGTCGCGCTGATGTCAATGAGTTGGAAGGTCTGAGGCAGCAACGGACCGACATTGACGAAGTTGTCCACCGTCCATTTGTTCAACGCCACCAGCCACTTGCCGAGAGGATTTACCGTGTCGCCGTGAACGGCAGCGATGTGACCGACATTGTAGCGGACGGGAATTTTTTGCACCAGCGTCCACGCCTTTTCAGGGGCTTTGAACTTGCAGTCACCCATCGTCCAACGGGCGACAGCGCTGTCCAAGAAGAGGCTGGTGTAGGCGTAGCCGTGGTTGTCCCATTGCGTGTGGAGCGGACCGAGCCCGACTTCCACTTGGGCTTCTTTGACGGCATCAAAGCGCAAGATGGGCACGCCGTAAGGGTCGCGCCCTTCAAAGTCTTTGCGTCGGATGGCGTCCAAGATTTTGCGCATGGAATAGACGGTCACATGCGGGTCTAACTTGCCACCGACGACGATGTGGTTTCCGCAAGGGCAAACATCCACGCCGTGCGGGCTTTTGGGTTCGGGGGCGAAGAAGAGGATGCCTTCCTCAGCGGCGACTTTCAGCGGGATAACTTTCATGCCGTTGACCGTGACGAACTTGCCCGCCTTGACCAACTGCTCCGCCTTGCGCCAGTTGACGATGTGCAGGTAATCCATGTCCCTTTCGGCAGTGCCCGCTTCAAAGGGCGGGTTGCCTTCCAGCGTCCCGCCCGTCGCCAGTTCCGTGTTGAAGGAGTTGCAGAATGCCCAACCGTCGCTGACCAGTTTCCCCGCATCGGCGAGGTCTTGCCAGTAAGGTGGCAACTCAATGGCAAAGGATTGTTCGGGCACGAGGCGTCCCTTCTGGCGGTCAAACTTCCAAAGCGCCATCCAACCCCGATACTCTTCCTTGTAGCGCTCAATGGGGGCATAGCGACCGCCCAAAGGCGACGCAAATTGCGAGACTTCCACGACATACTCGGTGTTGGGCGTCACGAAGGCGGCGCCGTGGCTGCTGTAGCCCAACGGGTTTTTGACGATTTGCTTCGTCTCAAAGTCCCGCAGGTCAATGACCGCCAACCGTGCCGACGCCTTGTCGCCGATGAAAAGGAACTGACCGTCGTAATCGCCGTTGGTCTCGCTGAGGGCAGGGTGATGGGTGTCGCCCCAACTGACCACCCGTCCGTTGACCCGAACGCCGTTGAAGGGGTTGCGCCCGTCTAACAAACCCGCCGTGAAGGCTGTCTCCTGAACGCCATAGCCGTAACCTTGCCAAGGTTCTGGCGTGAACACCCCGATGACTTTCAAGATGCGCATGGACGGGATGCCGACGACCAACACCTGACCGCCGTGACCGCCCGAAGAAAACATGACGAACTCATCACGCCGACCCGTCGGTATGTAGGTTTCCAAGGCTGCCGTCACATCGTTGGGCGTCAGTTTCCGCTCGCGGACGAGTTGGAGGGCGTCACGGGGGAGCGAGGCGACGGAAGGTTGCCGAGGGGAAACCGTCCCTTTTTGCCGAACGCCGATGAAATAGCCGACAACCACCGCCACCACAACCGCTGCGATGAGGATGAGCCAAAAGCGTGTCTCCTTCGCCATCGCTATCACCGTCCTTTGTCGCCGCTTTTCGGAAGCGGCGTTCTGAAAACGCCATCGCTGATTGTGTTCAGCAACGCTTGGGGCGCTATCGGGGATTTCCCTAAACCGTTGTCAGGCTTTCCCTGACGGGATGGCGATGGCGGGGAGGATGTCGGAGAGGCGAACGGTGACGAGGAACTGCAACAAGGGTTGGCGAATTTTCGCCCAGTGGGCATGGAGGGGACAGGGATGACGGTCATCGCATTGGGGCAAACCCAGCACGCAACCGCTCAGGCTTTCTGCCCCGTCAACCGCCCCGACGATTTCAGCGAGGGTGATGCTTTCAGGCAGTCGCCGTAACTTGAAGCCACCTTTTTGACCCCGCGACGATGTTAGCAAACCCGCGTGCGCCAATTGTTGCAAAACTTTCGCCGTCATCGGGACAGGCAACCCGACGGCATCGGCAATTTCCTTCGCCTTTGCCCAACCCTGATTTCCGCTTGCCCACCGCTTCGCCAACACCGCCATGACCCAGATGGCATGCTGGCAAGTGCGTGAGAGCACCATCGCAACTTCACCGTGATGGGCATCTTCGTGAGTAGGTGCGAGTTTGTCTGTCGGGCAAAACCCGCTTGATCGGTCAAGGTTTTCCCGACAGCGAAACTTGAGTGAGTTGGCAATTTGATGATGTCATTGCCCAATCGCCAGTCCCTGATCCCCAGTCCCAAGATGAGCCGTGCGAGGTGAAAGCGAATGGCGGACAAGACGGCGCTGCGCCCGTGCCAAGAGATTGCCAGAGCCATCGCTGAGGCGCTGGCGGCGATGGACAATCAGCCCAGCGACGAGTTGATTTTGAAGCGCAACTACATTGAGCGGCTGAAGCGGGAGAAAAATCCCGACGCCATCGTCGCCGAGTTACCCCAACTGGCAAATTGCGACTACCAAGCCATCCCCGAAGACGACATCGTTCGGCTTCACTGGTGGGGCATCTTCCACGACAAACCCAAAGTCGGCTATTTCTGCCTGCGCATCAAGTGCCCCGGCGGAATTGTCAAGCCCGCACAATTGCGAGGCGTCGGGGAACTTTCGGTGCGTTACGGGCAAAACTATGTGGAGTTGACGACTCGCCAGAACTTCCAACTGCACCATGTCCACTTGACGCAACTTCCCGAAGTTTTTGACCGCATCCACGCTTTGGGGTTGACGACGAAAGGCGGTTGCGGCGACACCGTTCGCAACATCACGGGTTGCCCCGTCGCAGGGCTTGACCCCCACGAACTTTTTGACCCGACGCCCATCCTTTCGGAGGCGGCGGAGTTGTTTGACCGCACGCCCGAATACAGCGATTTGCCCAGAAAACACAAAATCACCATCAGCACCTGTCCCTATTGGTGCACGACGCCCGAAATCAACTGCGTCGCTTTGGTCGGGGCGGAGAAGGACGGTCGGAAAGGCTTCACCGTTTTGGTCGGTGGCGGTTTGGCGTCCACGCCGAGGTTGGCGAAACCGTTAGGCGTGTTCCTTGAACCGCAAGATGCCATCCCCCTTTTGGTCGCCATCTTGGAGTTGTGGCGGACGAACAAGCGCTACCGCGTCTCCCGCGTCAAAGCCCGCTTCAAGTTCATGGTGGACGACTACGGACCAGAGCGCATCCGCCAGATGATTGAGCAAGCGTTGGGTCGGCGGTTGGAAGACTACCCCGAAACGCCAAGACCTATCGGCTTCACCAACCACATGGGAATTCACGAGCAGAAGGGACGCGGGGCGTGGGACGGGGGACGCGTTTACTACATTGGAGTGCCTGTTTTGGCGGGGCAGATGAAGGGAGAGCATCTCATCGCTTTGGCGGATTGGCTTGACAGTTTTGGCGGCGACTTTCGCATCACCCGCCAGCAAAACTTCATCTTGACCAATGTGCCTGAAAGCAAACTTGACGACACGCTTGCCCTCTTGCGAGAACTCGGCTATTCGCCGTTCACTTGCCCGCTTGTTGCCAACGGCATCGCTTGCACGGGCGATCCCTTCTGCAACTACGCCGTGACCGATGCCAAAAGGCATTTGAAGGAAGTCATCACTCACTTGCGTTCCGTCTTCGGCGATGAAATTTGGCAGCAAATTCGGCTGACTTTGCACATGGACGGTTGCCCCCACGCGTGCGCCCAACATTGGGTCGGCGACATCGGCTTTCAAGGGACGGCAGCAACCCTTCCCGACGGCACAAAGCAGGAAGGCTTTGACATCATCTTGGGCGGTGGCATCGGAGAAATGCCGCGCATCGGAAGGCAAGTCATTCGGCGCGTTCCCGCTTCCGAAGTCAAGTTCGTCGTGGAGCGATTGGTGCGGGCGTATTTGCGGGAGCGACAGGACAGCGAAACCTTCCAGCAATGGTGCTTGCGAGTGGGCGACGAACACTTGAAAACTGTCGCCGCTTCGCCCGTTGCCCTTGCCAATCGCTAATCGCTGTCATTCTGCTATTGTCGTGGCTGATAGCCACTCCAACAAATTCGCTACCCGTTGCCTTTTTCCCAGTCGCCAGTCGCTCATCGCCAATCGCTGCCGTTATCTGTCGTGGCTGATAGCCACTCCAACATGCCTGCCGTTTGCCCATTCGCTACTCGCTATTCGCTGCCGTTATCCGTCGTGGCTGTTTAGGGCGAACCGCCGTTCGCCCCTACTATTCGCTACTCGCCATTCGCTACTCACTGCCGTTTGACCAGTCGCCAGTCGCTAATCGCCAGTCGCTGCCGTTCTAACGGCGAACTTCCAACGGGATGCCTTTTTGGCGGTGGCAGTCGTCACATTGGCGAGGTTGGTGGCAAGTGACGCAGTAGGCGGCGGCGTTAGCACCGAACTGGCGGAACTCTTTGGCGTGACCAGCAGAAGCGTAGTCAGGAGCATCGTGGGAAACGGGCGGGGCATCGGCGTGGCACTTGGCGCAAAAGGTTTGGTCGTGGCAATTTCGGCAAGTTTGCGGTTGAGCCCTTGTCGCTTCGGTGTGGTGCGTCGCAAAACCTTGCGGGTGGGGCATGGGCAAACCGTGACAGCGGTCGCAACCGTCCCGCCCGTGACATGACGCGCATCGTCGGTCATCTTTCTCAACACGCTTCCCGTGTGTTTTGCGAAACTCCGCCGTGTGGTCGGTAGGCGTGATGTCAGGTCGCTGGTGACAACGGTCGCAAAGGGTTAACGGTTCTGCTTTCAGCATCCCACCAACCGTCCCGTCGTGGGCATCGTGGCAGGCAGCGCATTGCATTTTGTCAAGGGGGTGATGTTCACCCTGTCGGGTTTTTTCAGTGATGTCGGCGTGGCAGCGCAGGCAGAGGGACGAGGAGTTAGTTTTCAGCATCCATCGGCGTGGAACGGGCAGGTGCACTTCGTGGCAATCGGTGCAAGCGGGCAATCGGCGTCCCTTGCCACCCGCCACCGTTTCCCACTTGCCCATCTGCCTGCTGCCATGAGGGCTGGAGTGCCACTGGTCAGCGGTGACCGTTTGGTGGCATTGCAGGCAAATGGCGTTTTGCTCCGCCACCGACAACTTCTCCCACGCCACGATGTAGCCTCTTCGGGCGACGACATGGAGGCTGCCAGGTCCGTGACAGGCTTCGCAACCTTGCAAATGGGCAGGCAACTTGGCATCCAGCATCCATTGGCTGTGGGGCAAAGAAGCCCAAACGCGGGCGACTTCGTGGTGACACTCCATGCAAACTTGGCTGCCCACATAACGGGCGTTCCATCGCCGCAGCGCCGACGGAACTTTTTGCTCCTTCTCGTCGCTCAATCCGAGGTAGCAGCGAAGCATTTGCCAAATGTCGGCGAAGTCTTTGCGCGTCCAACGCAGGTGGCGCAATTGCTCCCGCCCGCGGGGCGTCAGCAGGTAAGCGATGTGCCAAATCACTAAGCCCATGAGCAAGACGGCGCCGATGCGATGCAAGAGGCTGCGCAACGGGGCGCTGCCGGGAAAACGGAGCAACCGTTGCGCCCAACCCGCTTCGGGGTAACGGAGGGGCATCCCTGAGATGACCAGCAAGGTGAAGGCAATCACCAGCACGAGGTGTTGCAACCGCTCGTTCAAGGTGAGCCGTTCCACATACTCGTGCGCCAACGGGTCGTCGGGACGAAGGCGGGAAACGGCATGGCTGGGGCGTCCTTTGAAGTAGTTGCGGATGTCCAAGGCGATGTAAAGGGCGAAGAAAGTCATCAGCCCGACGATGAACCACTGATAAAGCAACTTGACAAGCCAGTAAGCGGGGCTTTCGGTGCGGGTGCCCGCAAAATGCACTTTCCCGAACGCCACACCTTTGCCGATGCCGGGGTGACAACTGCCGCAAGTTTTGGGCAAGTTATTGGGGTGAACGGGGGAACGGGGGTCCGAGGACGGCAGGATGTTGTGGGCGCCGTGACAGGAAGCGCAATGCGCCACTTCGGTGATGCCGTAGCGGTTGAGGATGCCGTGATAACTGGTGCGGTAGGTGGCGAGGCGCAAGGTCGGCAACCCTAACCGCCGCTGCAATCGCTCGTTCTCGTGGCATTTGGAGCAGGTGGCGACGATGTGTTGGGGATGAACCAGTGAGGTCGGGTCTTTGGGGCTGCGGATGGCGTGTTCTCCATGGCAATCGGTGCAGACAGGGGCTTCCTTGACGCCTTTCGCCCATGCTTGCCCGTGAACGCTTTGGCGCCATTCCCGAAAAATCCGCTGGTGACATTGACCGCAAGTTTCGGGGACATTGGGACGAGCGACTTTGGCGTTGGGGTCGGTAGCGGGTCGGATGCCATGAACGCCATGACAGTCGGTGCAGACGGCAGGCGGTTTGCCCAGCGCCGATCTGCCCCCGACGACGCCCTTACGCAGCAATTGTCCGTGAACGCTCCGCTCGTAGTAAAGCAGCGTTTCGCCTTTCGGGATTTGATGCCACTCCACCAACCCCGCATCGCTGTGGCAGCGGGAGCAAGTGGACGGGATGTTGCGGCGGTTGACATGCGAGCGCGGGTCTTTGGCGGGCAAGATGTCGTGATGCCCGTGACAATCGGCACAACGGGGCGCATGGGGGTCGCCACGCGCCGCCGCTTCGCCGTGAACGCTGTCGGCGTAGGACTTGAAGAGGGCAATTTTGAAGGGAGGCGCTTGGGGCAATTGCCGCTCTAAATGGCAGCGCCCACACTCTACCTTTTGGGTGTGGCGAGGGTGGGGCAGTTGCATCGGGTTGATGTCGCTGTGGCAATGGGTGCAACGGAGTTTGCCATGCACGGAGCGACGAAAGACTTGTTCATCCACAAAGACACTTCGCTTGCGCCCCCAAAGGTCGTAACCGACAAGGTGCGGGTCGGCGTGACACTTTTGGCACGCTCGGATTTCGCGCTCCCGCAGCAAAGGCGCTGAAGGAGGTCGCTTTTGACCTTCGCCCGTCGCCAACAACGCAATGACCCACGCCGCAAGGAAGAGCAAAGTCAGCCATCGCCACGATCGTCCCATGCCCTTCACCGAAAAACATCACAACACGGCAGGGCAAAAAGCGCTGTCATGGAAAAACCCTGACGCTGAACCTTCCGTTGATGGCTGCCTTCTGATGTTGCGACTGTTTGAGGGCGTGGCTGCGGCTGTCTCTGTCGTGCTGTTTTTGTCGTGGCTGTTTCCGTTGTGGCTATTCTTGTCGTGGCTGCTTTTCTGTCGTGGTTGGTTTTCTGTCGTGCTGCTTTTTTCGTCGTGGCTGATAGCCACTCCAACATCGCTGCCGTTTGACCATTCGCCATTCGCTACTCGCTATTCGCCATTCGCTGCCGTTTTGCCAGTCGCTAATCGCCATTTGCTGTCGTTTCCGTCGTGGCTGCTTTTTCGTCGTGGCTAATAGCCACTCCAACAATTTGCCAGTCGCTAATCGCCAGTCGCCAGTCGCTGCCGTTCAATTCGCCAGTCGCTATTCGCTACTCGCTGCCGTTTTCGCTGGTGGGACGGTTTGAGGGATGAAGTCCGTCGGCGCGTTAGGGACGCTATAGTCGTAAGCCCATCGGTAAACCGTCGGCAATTCCGCACCCCAGTTGCCGTGAGGAGGCGGGGAACTTGTCTGCCACTCCAGAGTCGTTGCGCCCCAAGGGTTGTCGCTTGCCTTCTCACCCCGCCACAAACTCCAGAAGAAGTTCACGGCAAACAGCAATTGAGCGGCGATGAGGATGAAAGCGGCGACGCTGATGAAGGTGTTCAAGGGGAGGAACGGTTTGAGGAACTCCACTTCTGTGAAGGCATAGTAGCGCCGAGGCATGCCTGCCAAACCCAGCCAATGCATCGGGATAAAGACGGCGTAAACTCCCAGCAGACTCAGCCAAAAGTGCCATTTGCCCAGCCGTTCGTTCATCATCCGACCGAACATTTTCGGAAACCAAAAGTAGGTCGCTGCGTAGATGCCGAAGAGGACGCTGCTGCCCATGATGGTGTGGAAGTGCCCGACGACATAGTAGGTGTCATGCAGGTGCAAATCGTTGGCAGCCACGCCCAAACTCAATCCGCCAAATCCACCGACGGTCACCAGCGACAGAAAGCCGAGGGCGAAAAGCATCGGCGTCGTAAACCGAAAACTGCCGCCCCAAAGAGTGCCTGCCAAACAAAGCAATATCGTCGCAAAGGGCACGCTGACGAGGATGGTCAACAGCGAGAAGGGCAAAGCAAGGTAAGGGTTCATCCCGCTGACGAATTGATGGTGCGCCCAGACGATGCAACTGAGGAACGCAAGACCGAGTGCCCCGAAAACTGCCAGCCGATAAGCGAAGAAGGGTTTGCGGGCGAAGCAAGCAAGGATGTCGCCGACGAAACCCAAAGCGGGCAAAGCGAGGATGTAAACTTCGGGATGACCGAGGAACCAAAAGAAGTGCTGCCAAAGCAACGGGTTGCCTCCTTCGCGCCCGATCAACCGTCCTGCCACATGGAGCGTCGGCAGGTAGAAACTGGTGCCGAAGTGGCGGTCAAGGAGCAACAAGATAGCGCCCGCCGTCAAGACAGGGAAAGTCAGCAACCCCAAGATGGCAGCGAGGAAGAGCCCCCAAACGGTGAAGGGCAACCGAAACATCGTCATACCCCTCGTCCGCAAGTTCAGCACCGTCGTGATGTAATTGAGCGAACCCATCAGCGAACTGACGATGAAGACTGCCATCCCTAAAAGCCACAGCGTTTGCCCCCAACCTGAACCTGGGATGAGGTCTTTGAGGGCGCTAAGAGGCGGGTAAGCCGTCCAACCTGCTGCCGCCGCTCCGCCTTCTACCAAGAAACTCGCCAACATAATCAGGCACGACAGCAGAAAGACCCAGTAACTCAGCCCATTCAGGAACGGGAACGCCATGTCGCGAGCGCCAATTTGCAGCGGGATGAGGAAGTTGCCGAAGCCACCTGTCAAAATCGCCGTCTGGAAAAAGAAGACCATGAAAGTGCCGTGCATGGTGATGAGCGCCAAGTAAAACTCAGGTTTAAGAACGCCCCCTTCCGCCCCGTGCGGGAAGAGCCAACCGAGGAAGGGAAAGGTTTTGCCAGGGAAGCCCAACTGCAACCGCATCAGCAATGCCAGAAAACCGCCGATGGCTGCCATCGCCCAAGCCGTGAACATGTATTGCAAGGCGATGTCCTTGTGGTCGGTGCTGAAGCGCAAAAGCCGCCGCCACAAGGGTAACTCAACGGCGACATGCCCATGAACGACTTCATGCGCCATCGTCAATTCCTCCTTTCGGCAATTGGCTACTCGCTATTCGCTACTCGCCATCATCGGTCACGGCATCGTTTCCTCAAAAGTCGGTTGCTGCCTCAGCCACTCTTGCACCTTCTCCATCGGCTCCACAATCAAATCGCCCCGCATGCGGTAGTGCCCCAAACCACACAACTCGGCGCAAGTGAACTCGTAATGCCCAGGCTTTGTTGGCGTGAACCAAAGGCGCGTCGTCATCCCGGGAACGGCGTCTATCTTCACTCGTGCGAAAGGGATGAAGAAACTGTGCAGGGTGTCTTTGGAGCGGACGAGGAAAAGGACGGGACGGTTCAACGGGAGATGCAACTCGCCTTGCCCCGCAGGGAAAACGATGTCGTCCTTGCTGGCAGGGTCGTTTTTGTCAAGCCCCAGTGGGTTATCGTCGCTGATCAGCCGAACATCACTGCGCCCCAACTTCCCATCCTTGCCGGGATAGCGGATGCTCCAAGCAAATTGCTCGCCCGTGATTTCTACGACGAAAGCGTCGTTGGGAATGCGGAAGAACACTTTGCCCCAAACTTCGTTGCTTTTGTGGTCAAACATCATGTCAAAGGAAGGTGCGGTCTTCCTCCGTCAAGGAGTCCTTGCGGACAATTTCTTTCGCCCGATGGAGCATTTCTGCTGCGCCTTGATGGTCGTTGATGAGGGCTTTCACCCGCTCTTCTCCCAACAGCGGGATGAGGGACGGGTAGAGGAAGCGTTCTTCAAACTCCATGTGCGGACCAGCGGCGTTGTCCAAAGCGTCCAGCAGTTGGCGGGCGGTAGCGAGGTCGCCAGCGTCAACGGCTTTTCGCAAATCCACCAGCGTCCGAAGGACGAAGCGATGGTCGTTGCGGAATTCGGCGAAAAAGTCCGCCATCGTCCTTGCCCCCTTTCGGATTGAAAACCGTTTCCAGCGTGACGGGGCAAGGCGACGGGTGCTGTCAGGGTTTTCCCTATCGGGTTGTCAGGGTTTTCCTGAAGGTGTCGTGGAAATTTGGAGGGCTCAGAAAGGGCGACCGCGAACGAGCATGACGCCGAACGCCACCATCAGCAACGCCAACAACAAGTTGAGCCGACCGAGCCACGCCGCCAATTTCCGCCACCGCTCCACTTCGGGCGACGGGTTGCCGAACTGCTTCGCCAGCGCCGTCACCTTCGGACCGACCCAAAAATCGTGCAAGGCGCTGACAATCAGGATGATGCCGAAGGTCGTCAGTTTCTCCATCAGCGTCCGACCGAACTCACCTTCCCAAAGTGAGCCATTGAAGGCATCTTGCAGGGTGAACCCGCGAGCGGCGATGTTGTAAAGCCCCGTCAGAAAGAGGGTCGCCAAAGCGAGCCAACCGATGACGCGGAAGCGCAAGCCGAGGAGGGAGAGCAACCGAGTGCGGTGTGGGCTTATCTCGGGGTGGCGCAACAGCGGGATGATGACGAAGGACAAAAACAACATCCCGCCGACCCAAACGGTGGCAGCAAGGATGTGCAACCAGACCGACCAAAAATACAGCGACCACATCGTTTTGGTCACCCCGCTTCGGCGTTAAGGATTGCCCAGTAGGTGGCATTTTCGGCAATAAGCGATCGTGTGGCAGTGGGCGCAAAGTTGGCGGTGCAAGTTTTGCACCCGTCGGCGTTCGTTGCCTTGTTGCCCTTTCGCTAACTCGCCGTGAGCGTGGAGGAAATTGTCGGGATGGGGCATCGGCAGGCGGTGGCAATCGGCGCAGGCGTTGCGCCCGTGACAAACCTGACAACTGGCGCCACCATCGGAGAGCCGTTGCGGGTGCGTCTCACGGAAGTCGGCGGTGTGGGATGGCGGGCGCTTGGCGTGGCACTGACGGCAATTTTGTTCGCCCCAACTATGGCAGCGTTGGCAAAGCGGCAAATTGCGGCGGGCTTCCTGAATGTGGGTTCGCACGAAACCTTGCGGATGGGGCATCGGCATCCCGTGACAGTTGGCGCAGAACTTTTGCTCGTGGCAAGTGGCGCAACTTTGAACGCCCTTTCGCAACGCTTCCAAAGCGTGACCGCTTTTCCCTTGCCCCACAAAGTTCGGTTGCTCGTGGGATTTCGGTTTCGCTCCCATGTGGCAGTTGGTGCAAAAGGCTTGGGTGTGGCAAGTGACGCAAGTTTGGGCGTTTGCCTGACGGTTCGCTGTCGCCATCGTCTTGTCGCCTGACTTTGCCAACTCGCCATGGCGCTGCAAAAAATCGGGAACTTTGTGGTTTTCGGGCAAAGCGCCCTGATGGCATTCATCGCACGATTGGCGGGTGTGGCATTGGTAGCAAAGTTGGTGGAGGGTCGTCGCCCCGAAGCGTTTGGTCTCGCCAAACTTCGTCAAGGTCGCCCCGTGCTGACGAAGCCAAGTGGTGTCGTGGCGGGTGAGGCGATGGCAATCGGCGCAATAGTTGGGCGTGTGGCAGGTGTCGCAAGTGCGCAATTCGTCGGCGGCGTTGCCGAAATGGAACTTAAGCCAGTCGGGTCGCAGGTGAGACGAGGGGCGGCGTTGCCCATGACAGGCTTGACAAAAGAAGGGTTTATGGCAACTCTGGCAACTTTGCGGGTCTTTGCGGACTTCAAACTTGTGGATGATGAGCCAGTTGTCTTCAAAGTGCGACGGCGGTTTTTCGGGCTCAACAGGCGGGATGGGTGGCATCCGTGACTGAGGACCGAGGCTGACGATGTAAGCGACAAGGGCTTTCATGTCGTCGGGAGGCAAGTTGTAAGCGGGCATGACAGTGTGGGCGTTGAAAGCCCCCGGGTTGCGCAGGAGGGCTTCCACTTTTTTCGGGTCACGCTTTCCGCCCAAGCCCAAGTCGGGACCGACAGGACCGCCACCGCCATTGATGCCGTGACAGGAGTAGCAGCGCAATTGCACGAACAACTCCCGCCCGCGCCTTTCAAGGGGCGAAAGGTTTTCGGGTTTCGGCAGGGCTTCCATGCCTTTGATGTTGAGGACGATGATGGCGAACAGGACGGTCAAGCCTGTCGTGATGGCGGGCAAGCGCTGGAGCGGGTGGCGTTCGGGGCTACGGTCAAGGAACGGCACCGCAAGCAGCAAGATGACCAACACTGTCGGCAAGACAAACGAACCGACGAATTCCCAATCGGGCGGGAAAAGTTTCAGCAACTCGTGCAGCCAAAGGACATAAAAGTCGGGATGGGGCTTGTAGGCGGTGTCCAACGGGTTGGCGCGGGGCTCAAGGGGCGCAGGATAGCGGGCAGCGAGCCAGAGGAGCAAAGCGGTGAAGATGATCGCCCCAATGGCGATGCGGAAGGTGTGGTCGGGATGCAACCGTTGCGTTTTGGGCACGGCGTCTTCGTCGCCCACCCGCACCCACGCGGGCGCAACGCCGAGGTGATGCACCTGACGGATGTGCCAAGCGACGAGAAGGAAGGTCAAGATGGGCAGGACGAAAACATGCAGGACATAAAAGCGCATCAAAGTGACGGCGCCGATTTGCTCACCGCCTTTAAGGAAGTTGGCGATGGCGTGACCGATGAAGGGAATGCCTTCGGCGATTTTGAGCCGCACCGCCGTGCCCCAGTAGGCTTTCTGGTCCCAAGGCAGGGCATAACCTGTCAAGCCGAAACCGATGACGCACAGAAGGAGCAAAACGCCCGTCACCCAAATCATCTGGCGGGGCTTTTTGTAAGCGCCCCAAAGGAAGGCACGGACGAGGTGGATGATGATCAGCGGGACGATGAGCCGTGCCGCCCAGTAATGCAGTGCCCGAAGGAACTTGCCGAAGGGCAAGAAGCGTTCCATGTATTGCACCGAAGGGTAGGCTTGGTCGGGCGTCGGGCTGTAGTAGAACATCATCGCCCCACCCGTGACGAAGAGGATGGCGAGACAAAGGAGGGAAAGAGCGCCGAAGATGTGCCCCCAACCGACAGTGGCAGGGAGCGGTTGCGCCCAAAAGCGCTGCCATGCGCTGACCAACCCTGTCTCCCTTTCCAACCAGTTGAGCAAGCGACGCAGTTTCCTTCACCACCTTTGCGATGGCAACGAGTTTTCGGTCACACCCGCACGAAGAGGAAACCGCCTTGAAGGCGATGGGGCAATTCGTCCAGCGGGCGAGGTGGCGGACCTGAGATGACTTTGCCGTTCAAATCAAAGTAGCCGTCGTGGCAAGGGCAAAAGAAGGCGCGCTTTTGATGTTCCCAACGGACGGCGCAATTGGCGTGGGTGCAGATGTTGGACAAAACCTTCACGCTGCCATCGGGTTTGACGACGACATAGACAGTTCGGCGCACCGTGCGGATGACCCAGCCGTCCCGACGCTGAAAAGTGAGCGTGATTGCCGTCGGTTCGTTGGGGCGAAACTCGTCCAGTCGCCCGACTTTCAGCCATTGGGGGCGGGAGCGACGGAAGGCAGGAAGGACGACGAACGCCATCGTCGGCAGCCCGATGAGGGCGGTGACCAAAAAGGCTGCCACCTTGACAAACCAGTCCAACCAACGCCGTCGTGTCCACTCGGTCGTCGCCATCGCCTTTCACCTGCCCCGATTTTATCCGAACCCACGGCGAAGCGTTGTCGGGGAAATTCCCGACGGCAGCGACGAAATCGGTTGACAAAATTGTTGCTGCCAGCCGTCGCCGTTTTGATGTTGCCGTCATCCTTCGGGAGGTGCGAGGGATGGGACGAAAATGGCTGATGGCAAGTGCGTTGATGTTGACGGTGAGTTTGGTCGTGGCAGCCCGATGGCAAGCGCCGTCGCCCGACGATTTTGCGGCGGTCAAAGCGAAAGAGGATTGCCGTGATTGCCATCGCACCATCGTGGACAATTACGCTCAAAGTGCCCACGCGGGTTTGGCGTGTTCGCAATGCCACGCAGGTTCACTAACGCATCAGGATGCTGACGATCCCGCCAAAGTTTTGCCCGTCGTGGATTTTCGCATTGAAAGTTGTGCCAGTTGCCATCGCTTTCAGGCGGAAACTTACCTGATGGACGAACCGGGCACGGCAGGGCTTTACGGTGGCACGCCCGCCAACCCCCACGAGCACCCGAAAACGAAGGACTTTCCGCTTTACAACAAAATCATCGCAGGGCACGGCTTCACGAAGGATTACAACGAGGAGCGAGGGCATCGCTACATCTTGCGTGACCACATGGACACCAAGCGGGGCAAGTATGCGACTTGCCTGAACTGCAAGTCAACGCAAGTCGTTGGGGGCGTATCCGTGTGGCGAGTGCCACAGCGTTCCGCCGACGGTGTTGCGGGCGCAAGTGTTGCGGGTGCAAAAGCATGTGGATGAATTGCAAAAGCGGGTGCAACAAGCCTTAAGCGACAGCATTGACGCTATCGCCTCAGCCAAGCAGGCGCAAAAGGATGGCAAGCCCGTCAACGAACAACTTTTGCGCCAAGCCGTTCGGTTGCACCAGTGGGCTCACTTGCGTTGGGAGAACTTGGTCGTTTCCGAAAACAGCATGGGCTTCCACAACCCCGAAGAGGTGCTGAAGGAACTGGGCGAAGCGTTGGATGACGCAAGGCAAGCCCAACTGTTGACGCTGCGAGCCGTCGGTTCATTAACTCAAACCGCCAGCCGTGATGGGCATTAAACGACTCAGCCCCCATCGGTCATTGGCTCATTGGTCATTGGTTCATCATTGGTCATTGGTCATTGGCTCATTCGGTCATTGGTTCATCGGTCATTCATCGCAAGGCGAATTGGGTCGTGTAGATGAGACCGACCGTCCAATCGGTGCCGCTGCCGACGCCCGCAACAGCGCCCCGCCTTGCCCCGACAAAGACGAAGCGCAACCCAGGGAAAATCGTTTGGAAGAGACGGACGCTGAAGAAGTTGGGGGCGCCGCGGGGGGCTTTGGTGTATTCCACGAACAAGTCGGTATCGTAACGCTGATACAAGCCAGGGAAGTAGAGCCCGACGGTGTAGTAACGGCTGCGGCGCAAACTATCCCGTCCGACTTCGCCATAGATGTCCACTTCGTTCGGGATGACAGGTTGGGAGAAATCCAAAGCGTAGCCCGTCGTCCCGCCACGAACTTTCATGGCGCTGATGCCGACGGAGCCGCCCCGAAGGGGTTGGGCGAGGCGCAAGTAACCGCCTTGCTGTTTGCCACCGACGAACGGTTCGGCGTCGTAAAGGTAAGCGGCGGTGACTTGGGTCTTTTGGAAGGTGCGCTCCCAGAGGATGGCATCGGCGATGTCACTGACGAGGAGTTTACCGACTAAAGTCGCCGTCACGGGGCTGCGGGAAATCCATTGCCGTCCGACCCGAATTATCCCGACTTCTTCGCTCTTGTAAGCCAAGTAACCTTCGGTGAAGCGGGAGCGGGTCGTGCCTGCCAGATCGGTCAAGGG
>Ga0079996_111990_pt1 | contig 23064 bp, 40 predicted proteins | sample PerSpoAPS_AMetaG_FD_69199 | JGI IMG/M metagenome (GOLD analysis project Ga0079996, IMG submission 69199) | Thermal spring microbial communities from Yellowstone National Park, Wyoming, USA - Perpetual Spouter A (PS_A) MetaG (SPADES assembly)... | ecosystem: Environmental > Aquatic > Thermal... | reverse complement strand
CGGGCGCTCAACCCCCTCCAAACCCTAACCCAACCCCCTTTATCCCAAACCCTTTTTTTCACCACCCTCTTACCCCATGAAAGCTTAAATACCCCAACTGAGACATATCTTATATGGTGATGGGTGTGTCCACCGAAACACCCATCGAAGTTAAAGCTAAACCAGAAGAGGAAGCAAAGAAAACCAAAACCAAGAAAACCAAAAAAGAAGTTAAGGAAACAAAACCAACACAAACACCACTCCCACCACCACCCACAGAAAAACCCGAAACCAAAAAGAAAACCAAGGAAACCAAGCCCACAACCAAAGAGACCAAATCTACCACCCAACCAACAACCAAACCAAAACCCAAGAAAGAACCCGCCATAAAAACCATCACATGGGAGAAATTCGAGAAATTCGAAACACAGAGAAAAACACCCGATAAATCATGGATAATGGAGGTAATAGAAAAAGCGAAAGAGGAACCGATAGAAGTGAGAAACTTAACAAAAGGAAAATTGATAGCATTAATAGCACATGTAAACAGATACAACCAAAACAACACACCAAAAATCGAAATCAAATATGATATGGAGAAAGGCATCGCATTACTTGCACCATCACAACCAAAACACCCCAAAACACAATAGGTGATAGAAGATGACCACAAACAACACCCTAAACAAAATCATTTCTTTAACAAGAGAAATCACAGGAAAAGATGTAGTAAGAAATATCGAAACATACAACGACCCAGACTACTATAAAGTAATAGTAATAACTGTAGACCTGAACGCTAGAGAGGCTCTAGAGCTGTGGCTTAAACTTGTAAGGCTGATCCCCTACACAAGATATGGTGTTGCCATAGGTGTCAAGTGGCTAGGAGAAAAAAACATCACATATGACGAGCTAACGGACTACTTGGTCAAGATAATGGTCGAAAGCGGTCTCAAACCAAAAGCAAAAGAACCATTCGACATTGTAAGAGAGCTAAGAGAAGAACGAGACAAGAGGTGAAACAAATGGTGAAACTAGAAATCAAAAGAATAATAGACACAGTAACAAGAAAGAAAGAACAAATCAAAATAATGAAAGATCTACACGATACAGTTAAGATAGCATTAGAAGCCATGAAGTACGAAATCCTCGAAGAAGACACAATAAAACAAGCACTAAAAGAAATAGCAGAAATGACAAAAAAAGCATCGTGCAACATCATAAACCATCCAACAACAACAGTAAAAGAACTGCTAAACACCCCAAACATCAAAATACAACAATTACAAATAACGAAAACAATAGCATGCAAAGAGATAAAAATGCATGACATAGTAGAAATATCAACAACATTCAAAGCCGAAACAATCGAAATACAAACACCACAAAAGAATTACATCATGATAACCAACATTATAGAAGTGAAAGCAGGATGGTAAACAAACCCCCCATACACATTTTTTTAAACCCTCCCCACACACTAAATTCTAAGAGGAGGTAGAGATTGAAATGAGTGAAGAGCTAAGATACTTTGTCCCACAATTAGAGTCCATTCTATCCAACCTGGAAAACCTCAGACTAGCACTAATGGATTTGATAACACAAATCAGGAGAAGGGCAAGAACAGGAATAGAAATAGACAAAAACCTGCTAGACACATTATTCGACACATACTACATACTCCTCATAAAAGTCCAAGCACTACACAGACAATGGGTAATCGAACCATACATAGCAAGAGGAATACCACCAGAAACTCCACCCGAAACGATAGTCGAAGAAATCGTACTGAAACTATTCGAGTTCACAAAAGAGTACGAGAAAGTGGTAATGAAGTTCAATAGAGCATCAGACGATGAAAAAATAGACATGCTAAAATCACTCATATCCTCAATAAAAAAGTATGAAAAAGAAATTAGCGACCTAATCACCGATCTTTCAATAGCAGTATCAGAAAAAGAAGAACTAGAAATAGAGTTTACCTAACCTCCTACCTAACCTCCCTCACATCAAAATACTTACTATAATCCTCACCAACCTTAGCCTTCTCGAAAACAGTCTTGACACAAGTCCCTCTCGAAACAGGATATTTTAACATCAACCCCTCGCAAACATGCCTAGCGTAATGCATCAGCATATTCCTCCGCAACGCCCTAATAGACTTAGCATAAGTAGCATACCCGCAAACCTTACAAATAGCAACAAACATTCAAACCACCCTTATCTTCAACTGACCTGTCTGAGTAATTTCAATATCACCATCCTTGAAGGTAAAAGTAACAGACATTCCTTCAGCAAACGGGTTAATCCTATTAGCGACCACACTAATAACCCTAGTCTTAGGATCCTCTCCTATCTCCATATACAACTCATAATCAACCTCATGCAAGATACGCCTAGGGATAGCAGGTCTATCCTCGTACGCACCCCTGTGTTTATAAACACCCGCTGAAGAGCTAGCATGAGCCACAATAATACCAACCGTTTTAGAGTTATTAACGACTAAACGCATGAAATGAATTAGAGTAACAGTAATTTGATTCACACGAGGAACAATAGCCCTAACATCCCAACCCATGCTAGTGAACCTACTAACAATATCTGTAACCAGAGCAGAGAGACTATCAAGAACAATAACCCTATCCCTAAACCCCGCTACAATACTATTAAACTGCCTCCAATCAACCAACTTGACAACCTCAAATTTAGCTTTAGTAACATTGGCAATGAATGATTGATACTCAGGGTCATCCCAAACAGGCTCTACATAAATGATGATAGGTTTCTTTTGGAGCTTCTGTGAAATCCTATCAGCCAACATGACAGCTAAAGTACTCTTACCAACCATAGCCTCCCCGTATATCACAATCAACTTGGGGGGGTTCAGGGAAACCCCCAATTTATCGAAAAGCTCGAACACTCCCACACCTACCACCAAGATATAGGGTATATCCAGCAAAGGTTAAATATTTAACTGCCAGACACGAAAAATATACCTGGGTGAGAGAGATGAAAATATACAGGCTAACGTGCAAACTATGCGGGAGAATCATAGAAAGCGATAACTATGAGTTAGCAAAGAAAAATATGCGACATCATATCCTATCCCATGACCAAATACGAGCAATAGCGGAGGCACTAGTACAAACATACGCAACAATAGAAGTACAGGAAGTCGAAGAGGTAGTAATAGCATGACCATAAAAACACAAGCAGAACTAGAAGCAGAATTCCAATTAAAAATCAAAAAACTAGCAGAAACACTAAAAGAACTAACAGAAAAACCACCAACACCAACAAAAGAGGAAATGTGCCAAAGACTACTAGAACTAGCAGAAGCAGGAGACGAAAAAGCCAGAGAGATACACGAAGAAGCATGCAAAGAAACACAAGAATAAAAAAAGAGGTTGAGAAAGGAGACCCAGGCTACGTAGGAGGCTTAACCTCCTCTACCCTCCGATCCCCAGGCGACCACTTAACAATCCTCACACGCTTACCCTTCCACTTATTGTAGTCAGCCCCCAAAGCTGAAGCAAACGCTCCAAGCTTCGACTTACTACCAACGAAAAGACGCCACCACAAACTTTCGCTAAATATCTCACCATCATCTCTGGTTATCGCAACTATGATACCTGTGGCATTTACATTAGCAAAGTATTGAACCGACACATCCGTAATAACACCCTCAAGACCCTCATAAAACGGCCTAGCAACCTTGATCTCGACCAAAGGCATAGGTGCTGGTACCGGAACTGGAGGCTGTACCGAGGCCTCCGAAACAGGCTTAACTGCCACCAGGATTTCCTCTTTAGGTACTTCGCTAGGCACCTCTATAACTACCTCAGGCTCTATCTTAGCTTCCTCTTTAGGCTCTATCTTAGCTTCCTCTTTAGGCTCTATCTTAGCTTCCTCTTTCCTCTGTCTCGCCACCAGGCACCACCCAGACCAAGCATACATATCTCAACCAAACCTTATATCCGTTTCGCTTCAACAAATTTAAAAACTCCAATCAAAAAATATGTCTCAGGGTGAGAGGTCTTGAGCGAAAAACAGGAAACCATCGAAATCATTGTGATCAAGCCATTGAAAGAACGTATAGAAGAACAATACAAACGACTCATAGAAAAAGGATTAATATCTGTAAGCTCCCTAGCATGCTACGACGCAAAAGAAATGAACACCAAGGCGTTAAAAGAAGCACTCAGACGATGCAATGCAAAACTCAAAACACTAACCCCATACCCCGTCAAAGGAGCACCATACCTAGTATATTGCGTAGACCCACGATGCCTAGTAGAAAAACTGATCGAAATAACAAGAGAGAGGCTAGAACTTGAACACCATTAAACCAAAACCATGCTATTTAGTGGCAGACACGTGGATATGCAGAGGTGAGACTGTGATAGTTACGACCATGAAAGGAACCATAATAGGAAAGGTTAGAAGCATAACACAAAACTACATAGTACTAGACATAACAGAATCAACCGCAATAATCACACTAGACAGGATAATATGGGTGAAGAAAAAGTGAGCCAGAGACCAAAACGAAGGTGGTACATAGACCCGTTCACCGTGTGCGAGATAATCTACTTCTACAACCCAAGGATAAGACAGTTTGTAGTGATGCAACGGGATGTAGCAACAAAGAGGTTCATTAAAAGATTGAGAGAACTATATATATGCGGGGTAAGAAGCTTCTCAACGCAAACACCCGATGGCGAATGGGCATACCCCCGCAAAAAACGACAAAAAGACAGATCAAAAAACATATGGGTAGAATGCTCACAGGTTGGAGTCATAACAGAAGACACGTGGATAAACTTCACGAAACCCGAGCAATTCGAATACTTCATACAAAAGAATGCAAAAGTAGTAATATCATGGTGCAACAAATGCTGGGATATATTCGAAAAAGCAACAGCAATACCAGTTCACATGCCAAGAGTAGACGCATACATAGTAACAACAAAGCCGTGCATGGAATACTGTTGCTATGCAAGACCAAGACACGAATACGCAAAATCACCATACGAAATGCAAATAAAATGCTTCGATAAGAGATACTGCTACAAAGACGAGCTAGGAAGAACATACTGCGAAGAACTATACGGAGAATACCCGCCCGAGCTAAGAGAAGAAGCATACAGAGCAATAATGATGAGAGCAATAGGAATGCACACACTAAAAGACATAGCATCCAAGGGAGGTGAAATAGTATATGACGACACCCCATCCTATGAAGAAGAAGAATGAAAAAGACATCAAAGAGATGTTCTTAGACTACCTAACCATAGATATAGACATACCCTTCGACATCACATTCGACATAATTGATTTTATTAGACAACATATTGCCTACTGGGAAGAGCTAACAGGAATACCAGTAAAATCATTTGGAATATATCCATCAAGGAACTACAACACACACCTAGCAATAAAACTATCAAAACCACTAACCTATATTGACAAAATACACGCTGAAATATGTTTAGGATCAGATATCCTAAGAGGATGGTACACATGGGCAAGATGGAAAATGTGGCGAACAAAATCAGACTTCCTATTCACAGACAAAATCCGAGACAGAAAAGAAGTCAAAGCAAACATCAAAACACTAATGATAGTAGATACCTACATACCAATACCAGAGCCATTATACAGAGAAATGGAAAGACTATCACTTAGGAAAGGACTATCAATCCAAGACATGATACTCGATGCAATCTATTTATACGTTAAATCACAATCCTAAACCTGGGTGATACTTATGTGGAGAAGAGAACTCATAAGAAGATTCCTAGAAAAAGCACCCCCAGAAACACAGCTAGACGAGAAGATACGATCACAGACATACACAGTAACAACAGTATCAAGAAAAACAATCGAAAGCCTAGAAACACTATGCAGAAATCACGGAGGAATACCAACCACAACACTACCAAAAACACGAGAAGAAGGAACACCAGCAAGACCGCACTCAGAAATAGAACCAAGAATAAGAAAAGAAATAGCAAAAAGAGTAGAACTAAGAGAACCACCACCAGAAACCATAACAAGCATAGACGACTTCGACAACCTAAGCAAAACCAAAAAACTCAAAGTATGCAACACAATAATGCCAGACATGAAAGAAATAGAGTCAAAGATAATAGAAGACCCAGGAGTAAAAAAACTCTACGACTTCTTCCTAGAACAAGCAAAAGATAAAATAGCACAGAAAAAAGAAAAACCACCCGACCAGCTAACAAAAACAGAAATAAAAATAGCAGAAAGAAAAGCAAAAGAAAACACATACATAGCCACATGCAGAAAAATGATAAACGAGTACTTCAACCTCCTATCAAGACCAGACCTAATCGAAATATACATAGACCAACAAATAGAAAAGAAACCAGTAGAAAAAATTACATGCACACAATACCAGCCAAAATGGGATGAAATCATAAAAGCCACAACAGACATGTGCTTCAAAGCCCGAGACTTCATGCTAGAAAAATGGGAGCCATTCCACTTCGAACTCACAGCAAACATCGAAAGAAAAATAACAGAAAAAGAAAAAGAGTTCATCCAAGTAATAGACGAAGCATACCCAAACATACAAGACCCGAGAAGAATACCATCGCACAGAGTGTTAGTGAGGATAAAAGTCCCCGCCACCATAAGAGTCAAAAAAGAAAGGATAAAAGAAGCCATAAAATACCTAGCAGAAAACAGACCAGCAACAGCCAAAACAGTACTAACAGAAAAAGAATTCGAAACAGAGCTAATCCTAACCATGCTAAAAACAGTCCAAAACAGGCTAAGAGACATCATAAGAGCAGGGTGCACAACAGACATACAAGAAGAAATAAACTCACTACACCCAAAACAAATAAGAATGTTCAGAGAAATAGCATCACTAATCGCATCAAAAGAAGCCATGATAAAAGCTGAAATGCCACCAGACACACCAGAAGAAGAGATAAAAACGAGAGCACTAGAAGAAACAAGAAGAGACCTAGCAAAATGGACAGAACAACTATTCGAATCAAGAGAAGAAGAGCTAAGAAAACTATACGCAGAAATAACATCATTCAGAGTAATACAAATGGCTGGAAGAACACTATTCGAAACCCTGCCAACACAACCAACATGCACACCAAGAGTAACAATAAACATAACAAGAAGAAAAGAAAGAGAAGTAACATCACCAGCACTAATAAAGATAGGATGGAGGATAGTAGATGAAATCAAAACACTAGACGTCGAAATAGAAGTAAAAGAACTAGAAATCAGAATACAGTTCTGCACAACATGGTGCAGAGCCATAGAGTGTGTATTGAAGCATGTAACACCTGAATTCGTGATAAACCAGCTAATAGAAGAAGCCAGAAGACTTAAATTCGTAGAGGTGATAATACCATCGCCATCCCACTAGCAAGGATAATCCCCGAAAGGTCTTGCCCCGAAACAGTACTAGCATACCTAGAAGACGCTGTACCAAAAGCAACCCGAGAAGCAATACAAAGACTAGAATGCGGAGACATCCAAGGAGCAATAGAAGCACTATACGAAGTATGGAGTGCATTCGACCACCTATGCTCAATAGCAGACTTCTACGCAACAAACATATGCGTACACCAAGCACAACCGTTCTTCGACATAGCATGGTACGAACCAACACCGCCCGAAAAATTTAGATGCTCACGGAGAATGAGAGCATGCATAAACAGGATAAGAGTACAACTAGAGAAACCACCACAGCCAATACCAGCAATAGACTACTTCAGAATGAGAATCGAAGGACACGAAGCAACCTTCAGAGAGCTAATCGAAGCCATGAAAACAGCAAAAGAACTACACATGACATGCATGGAACGAGGAACAATAGAATGCTGGAACGCATACACAGCCATGCTAAAAGACATATCATCACTATCAAGACTCAACAGAGACCTAGTAGGGTTATTAGAAAGACCATTCCAAAGAAGAAGAAGACCGCCACCCTCACCACCACCAGGAATAGGAGGAACCCTAAACCTACTAAACAGATTCCTAATCTACTGCTCAAGAATAACACGACACCCACCAGTACCACCAGCACGGATAAACAGAACACTAGGAAGATTCATAACAGACGAAGCAATAGACCCAAGACCAACAAACGTAAAACGACCCTGGTACGACCTAAACTTCAAAGTAGCCAGAGAACTGTGCCTCGACCCACGAGACCCAAGAAGACAGCTAACAGCAGGAATATGCACATCATGGACAATACCAAAGATAAACACAAGAACGAGACAGCTAGAAAGAAGGCTGAGAGAAAGAAGAATAGCAGACTATCGGTATGAAGAATTCATAAAAGAGCTGGAAGAAAAATGCAGGAAACTAGGGGGGACTTGGACTGGCGTACGATGCATACCTTGAAGAAGTAAGGAGAAGGATAAGAGAAATCAGGGAAGAAATCCCAAGACCAGAAAACCCATGTATAACGTTAAAGAAAGCCCGAAAATACGGATTGACTAAATTAGAAATACGATTCCTAAAAGAGCTATGCGAAACACAAGAAGACATGACACTAGACCTCATACAGTTTTTAATCTCCGAGCGAGAATCAGAAATAAGGGAGAGGCTGAGGAAACTTGGCTTTTGAAGAAGAAGCACCCACATATGTAATCCCAGAGGACGAGATAATCCTAACACACATAGAAACAAGGATAAACAACGCATTCGCCATGTGCAGAAAAGCAATAGACCTAGCACGAGAAGGAAACATAATGGGAGCAAAACTACTATACTATGACTGCATAGAACTACTACATGGAATAGAAGACATGCTAAGAGGCTACGAAAAAGCAACAAGAATAACAATACCACTAGAAACAGACCTCCTAAGAAACTTATACGAGGCAATAATCGGAGTAACGCCCGCAGAGCTACGAACCACAGAAGAGCAAGAAGAACTGGAAATCCTAAGACAAGCAACAACACTAGCAGAAACAGAAATGAAAACAGAAAAAAGAAGCCCACCACCAGAAAGAAAACCAAAAATAACAGAAGAAGAAATAAGAGAAAAAGAAAGGAGATACTAAAATGATACCATACGAGAAAATAAAAGAACTATCAATATTCAGATCAGACCCAGAAACATTAGTAAACATGGTAATGAAAACATACGAGATAAGAAAAATATACGAAGACCCAGAAAAAAGAATAATGGTGTACCTAGACGACTGCATTCAAAAAGCAATACAAACATCACTAATAGAATGCACACTAATACTAGAAGACATCCTCAAATACATAGAACCAAAAGAAGCAAAACAACAACTAGAAAAATGCATGAAAGAGATAGGCAAAATCAAAGCAGAAAGATGCAAAGCAATAGGAGCAATACCAACACCATAACTAGGAAGAATCACATTCATACCCCTCCAACCGCAAACCCCTCACCCCTCCACCCCAGCCTTCTCAACTATCTCCCTCGCCACATCACCAATATTCTTATCCATCACATCAAACAAAACATAACACCTATCACCCACCCACACAACTCTAACCCACCCAAGCAGTTTATCAATCAACCTATGATCCAAATGGTATTCTATCGAACAATCTATCTCATACATCTTACCTAAACGTGTCGAATAAGTATTAACATAACACGGCAAACCATGTATAATCATATCATAGCTCCCATCAAAAGAATGCCAACAAATATGAAGAACATCAACAACCTCACAATCATCATAATGCTCCAAAAACCTCTTTATCTCAAAGTCCACAATCTCTCTCAAATCCCTCCTTATGATATCAACCAACTCGCCAGCCACCACCACGCCACCCCCACCTAAGACTCCCCTTCCCGTAACCCCTCCATCAAATCCCTCCTAACCAACATCTCCAACTCCCTCCCAACCACCCTCAACCACCTCCCTCAAACCGTATAAAACGTAACAAGCAATTTCACAAACAAAAGTACAAGATCGAAAATCTCTTCGAAATTCAAAACACAAATATAATTATCAAAACCCCCAACATCTCTCAAATCCTCATCCATATCATAATGGAAACTCATACACACATAATCGTCCCGATCACGATCAGGATCATAATCCCTCTTATACAAATAAACCTCGTAAAACACACGCTTATCACAGTCTATATCATAACTCCAAGTATGCACTTCAAGGTGAGCAACAAACTTAGAATTCGCCTTGTTAAACTCCTTCAAGATCTTGGTTAACTTAAATCTAATCCTGTTAATCTTCCTAATCTCCTCATCCGAAAAACACTCCCTCAACCTCATCTTACGCTTCATAATCTGCTTCATAAACATCTCAGCATGTACCATCTAATCCCCACCCCCAAACCCAATACTAAACACTTCATTCAACCTCTTAGCCAAACGCAACGCCAAACGAAAAACATCAGAAACATGCTTACAATTAATTCCAATCCGAAAACCAACAATCCTATCAAACTCCCAATCAACAACCTCCAAAAGATCCTCCCTAACACCCAAAACACATCACCCCCGCCTCCAAAGAAAATCCAAAATAGCATCACGCACGAAATCAGACTTAGAACTATAACCCTTCCTCCTAGCAACATCCTCGATAATCTTATCAAAATAAGGCGAAACCTTAACCGTAACAGTCTTCGAGCTATCAGAACGCACAGACATAGACTTATACTCTCTAACAGACGCAAACCCCAGCCTACCACCAGGAACCTCCAACTTCCTACCACACCTAGGACACCTACCACCGCACAGTTCAACAACACGCTTAGGATCAGGTCTAAGAAAACCACTCGTATGCCTAAAAAGCTCCAAACCACAGTTAGAACAAACAAAGACAATAATATACACTACACACCACCCCCAGATTCTCTCTCAGCATCCCTAACCATTTTCCTAGCAATATTCCTAGCTATCTCCTTAATTCTTCTCTCGTTAACCCGCACTTCAACGAAACATTTTTGAGGAAACTTTAAAACCCCCATAGTAGCCAAAACATCATCCTCAAGCATAACACTACACCAAATATTTAGAATCTCAACAACCCCACTAAACGTAAACATAAAAATCGTTCTAACATCGCAAGGCACACCATCAACAACAACCTCACGTCTTACAAACATACCAGGACAACAATCATATATCGCCTTCACAACCTCACACTCCTTATACTTTTCCAAAAACCTCTTCACCTCGTAATCCACGACCTCCCTCAAATCCCTCCTTATGACATCAACCAACTCGCCAGACATCACACCACCACCCCCACGTAAAGCACCGAAACCAACTGTAACGCCAAACGCAGTATCTCCGAAGCATCCTCAGGGCTCAACCAACAAACATCACAGTATAAACCCGAAAAAGCCCCCTGCCTAGCATCCAAATCATAGTAGAACTGTATAACAACATCGCCCTCCACAGAATCATCCCTCCTAGAAACATACACAGTAAACGACGCAATCCTCCTACCAAACAACTCAGGATCAGTAACAGAAACATCAAGCCTAGCAACATACCTAGGATTCCCATCATTGAAACCCCTCAAAACATTATTAAACTTAAAAACCAACCTATCAAGAAGAACATCAAACCTACCAGACAACACCTAACCCCCCCTCCTAGGAACCCTAATACGCCTATCAAGGTAACCCTTCTCATGTGCCAAAGCATGCCTCCTAGCATCCTCAACCGTAAAGAACATAGCACCGCAAAGCTCACACACAAGCAACTCGTTAACACCGTCAGTAAACTTCTTGAACCTATACCTAGCTATCCCCATCACCCACCACCCTCATAACCTTCCAATCACCACAATCAATAAAATAAGCAACATCAACAGACCTCAAACTACACCTCTCCAAATTAAAAAGATTCACATAAACCTTACGACCATCAAAACCACCAGAACAGATAACACTACGAGCAAAACGACGATAAACACCAACAACATAACCAGGAAACATCATATAAACAAGATCACGATCAACACCATCACACTCAATAAACCTAGAAAAAACCTTGAAAAGCCTACCACCACACCTAGTCTTCTTAGTAAGATGATAATAAACATAAGAACCATCATTAAAACTCCTACCGCAAAACGGGCAAACACCAGACACAACCTTCAAAACAATATCAGGCATAGACAGGAAAACCCTATAAGACAAACCCTTAACATAATGAGCATTCGAACTCTTAAACCCAAACAGGTAACGCAACCAAAGCTTGTACCAACCCCAAAGCCTATTAAAACCCCTATTCAAACCCAAACACCAAACAAATATATGTCAGCCAAACCTTATAAACCTACCGCTCCAAAAAACATGGAAAACAAAGAAAAACAAAAAAACAAAAATACATCACGAATACAAGAACACAGGACTACCGCTATCCCCAGGCTCCAGCATTTTAGTCGTTAGAATAACATCAACAAAAACAGCAACATCACCGCCAAGATTAACACTCAAAACCATACTAGGACTCAGAACAACACCAGAGGTAACACCCGTAGTCCTACCACTCTTAACAACACCATCACCCCTCTTAACAGGAGCAGGCTTGAAACCCACAGGCTCATAACCATACTTCATAATATTAAAGACGTTCACAACAGCAGAAACAAAAGGACTACCAGCAAACCCCAAACCAACAAAATCATATGATTGCAGATTCTCAAGACCAACAGGAGTAACATCAAACTCCACAACAGGCTTAGCAACAGCAAAATCAACAAAGTTCACGGGAAGCTGGTAAGGAGCAAACCTAGTCCTCCTACCAAGCAGAGAACTAACAGCATTCAAAACCCTAGCAACCCACCTAGAAACCCTACAACAAGAAACAGGCTTCTTAACAGTTACCAAGGGCTGATGCCAAGCATACTTAGCAACAACATCATACAAAGTACCGCCATCGTGAACACCAGGCTGAATAATACCAGGATCCCTAACCTCGTAAGGACACCACGTCGGATCCTTCACAAACACGTGAGCATTACTAGCAAGATAGACGTTACCACGACCATCCTTAAATATACCGCCTAACGTACCAGTACCCCAACCCCAAAGCCCTATACTAACACCAGGTCTCACAGGACGAAATTTCCGCCTATTATCAATACTACTAGATAAAAAACGGATATCACCGACCTCGACATACTCTATATCATACTCCCCAATCCTACTCATAAGATTATACAACCTAACATCCTCCTTAGACTTAACGTAAGCCTTCACTTTATTACCCTCAGGCTCCTGGTCAAAACCAACAATATGACCCTTCAACATAAGCTCTACGAGAACCCTGACAACCTCCCTATCCACCATAGACACCTCAACCAACGCTAATCGAAATACTATACCTAGCCCTATCACTCGTAGTAACAGATAGAGCCGACGAAAGAGTATAAACAATACAGTCAGCCTGGCCGGTACAATCAACATGAATCCTAGCTAGAGAACCGCCAGCCGTGAAATTATAGAAATCATGGCTAGCACTCCCGCTAGTAGCACCAGCACTATAACTGCTAACAAGCGGTTTAGCCAAAAGAACATTACCAGCACTATCCTTCCACAAGACACCCTCCAAGGTGAGATACGTACCAGCAGGTCTAGCACCCCTCAAAATATTATACAGGAGACCGAGAAGGTTACTACTATTAGTCGCACTAACACTAGGAAGACCACCACTCACACTAGGACTATGACTAGACGTGAGAGTCAAAGTCATAGTAAGACTCACAGTCTGACCAGCCACAACATCAAACGTAGGGGAAACAGCAGACTCGAAGTAAAGCGTAGCACCAGCCTTAGCCCTGAAATAGCCAACCGTAATAGAAGCCGTAGGAGTAACCGAACCACTAACCTGAGCCTCAAACCTAGTAGGCTCACTCGAAACAACACTCCAAGTCAAAGAAGTGGTACAGTACTCCGTAGCACCATCACTAGAAACAATACAAATCCTGTCAATAGCGAGAACAACAGCCGTAGGAGTACTAGCGAAAAGCTCGTTAGCAACATGCCGTCTCAAAGTAAGACTGGGAGAACCCGCAACACTAACACGACTACCATCAGGCAAAACAGCCTCAAACCTAGCCCCAACCCCAAGCCCTAAAGCACCCAAACCACAACACCACCACTAACATATGAAGCCGAAACCTAAAAAACCCTTAGAACCTGAAAACATATAAAACAGATATAGTCGAACCAGCAGAAACACTAATACAAGGCGACAAAACACTCCTATCAAACAACACATACCTAGCAACACCACCACTATCACAAACAAACATGTAAAGACCAACCTCACACACACTAACATCACTAGCAGGCACCCAAGAACCACCAATACTACATATAAAATTAGTCTCATCAACAGAGTAAGAAGCATCAACCCTAGCCAGCTCACCCAAAAGCTTACTATCAGACCTCGAAGGAGCAACATCAGAAGAACCGAAACCAATATATGGAGACCTATCAGCACACCCAGAGCCAAAAAATTCCCTAGGACGCTCATGAATACAAATCTGACTCCTACTAGTCCCACCCAAATCAACAAAACCAAAACTAACACTAGCTCCCTTAGGAACCTTAGCAAACAAACAACAAATCAACCTAAAACCCCAAAGAGTAACCAAATCACCGCCTCCACTTTTATCCACAACAACCTTACGAGTCTCAACCCTTCCGTCCTTCCTCTTAACAACTATTACTATCTCTTTCCTGAACACCACAACCCACCCCTAAAGCTGAACCCTATACCTAACTGTGTATGGAGTGTTAGCCGGAACAGTCCTACATGGTGAGAACACAGTCCTATCAACAAGGAACTCGCCACAAATATAATAATCAGCTACAGTCCCATAAAGCGAAAGACCAACCTCACACACAGTAGTATCAGACGCAAAAAAAACAGTACCCTCAATAAAAACAAACCCCCTACTCTCATCAATAATTATGCCTGGGCTTCTAATAACAACTAGCTCGTTCACCAACTTACTATCAGTCCTCGAAGGAGCCGTCGAACCAGCACCAAGACGAATCCTAACACCGCTCGGACAATACTGCGTATTAAATATATAATACACATAAGCCACATAAACAGGATAAAAATTCTTTTTAACATCAAAAGTTCTCACAGTTCCAGTATCATCAGAAGCCGAAAATGACACACTACCCCCAGCAGAAACAGCTGTAAATACTGCATAAAACATCCTTAAAATCCATGCAGTAAACAAATCACCATCACTTGAATCAAGCTTAACAACCTCCCCAACCCTCTCCCCATCAACAAAATCCTCGACCACAAACACCCCAAACACCAATAATACAAACCCTAACCAAAACCTAAAAAAGCTTAATGCCATCACCCAACACTAACACCAATAACAAGATCAACCACATCAACCATAGCAGGATAGCCAACACCCACACTAGGAACAGTAACATCAACCACGTCCACAACAGCAGGATAGCCAACACCCACACTAGGAACAGTAACATCAACCACATCAACCATAGCAGGATAACCAACACTCACAATAGAAACAATAACATCACTTACATCCATAACAGCAGGATAACCAACACTAAAACCAGCAAAACTAACCAACCCAATCTCATCCATCCACACAATCCAAGAATCGGATAAACCTAACCCAACACTATCACCAAGAGTGAACTCAAAATAAGCAACATAACCCCAACTGTCAAATAAAGATAAACCAACACTATCATCCAAACCAAGCATCATAGCAAGACCGTAACCCCAACCATCAGACAAGCTTAAACCAACACCAGAATCACTCAAATCCAAAGACCTACCGATAACACTATAACTCCAACTATCAACCAAACCTAAACCAGCACCATCACTTAAACCAAACATCCCACCCAAAACATAACTCCAAACATCACTCAAACCCATAGAAACACTATCACTAAAAACAAAAACCCCAGGAACAACCCAGACATCCCTCAAAACAACACTAACACTATCACTTAAAACAAAAGCCCCAACAACCCCATACCCAACATTTAAATCCATCCCAAGAGCAGACGGGAGAGTGGAAACACCAATAGCAGGGAAACTAACAGGAGGAGGAGTAACAACAGAAAACCCAGGCAAATCCTCAACCCTAAGCTCCGGAAACTCAAGACTTGGAACGAAACCAGGAAACTCCGTACCAGGTGTGGGAGTAAGAGAGGTTATAATACCAGCAATATAGCCACTAGCAACAGGAGCCATCAAACAAAGCACAGCACTCTTAAGAAAATCACCAAAAGAAAAAGACTCCAAGCTACCCTGAAACGCCTTCCAACAACCGAGAATCCAGAGATCAACAGTTATAATAGTGTGAAGCCTCTCCCTAATCCTCCTAACAGTACTAAGAATAAACCCGGTCGTAACATCACGCACACCAACATAAACACTCCTAACAGCATTATAGACATTAACAAACATAGACGTAACAAAATCGTAAACCGACCTAACAGCCGAAACAACAATATCATAGATCTTAAACTCAACCTCATGAATAAGAATATCAATCAACCCATAGAGATACACAAGTAAATCATACGCTTTACCTAAAATAAACTCCAAAACATCAACAGGGAAACCAAGAATCCTCCCGAGAATAGGGAATATAGTCTGAAGGGTAGGCTCAGCAAAATCCCGCCATAGAATCTCAAGAGCCTCATCAACCTTAGAAACAATCCTATAAATATGTTCAAGAACCTCATCAACAACCTTCTTTATGACATCGGGAGCCTTACGCTGAAACCAATCCCATGCCACATCAAGTGCAATCTGAATCGCAATCGCAGACACTCAACACCACCTACACAACAGAATAGCTCCAACTATCAGACAAAGACACACCAGCCGAATCACCTAAACTTAAACTCATACCAACACTATAACTCCACGAATCAGACAAAGACATACTAGCCGAATCACTTAAACCCACAGCCAAAGCAGTAGTATAACCCCAACTATCAGACAAAGATAAGCCAGCAGAATCACTTAAACTAAACACCCTAGCAACAACATAACTCCAACCATCTGATAAAGACATACCAGCCGAATCGCTAAGACTAAACAACCCAGCAAGACTATAAGCCCACGTATCAGACAAAGACATACCCGATGAATCACCTAAACTGAGAACCCCAGCCAGACCGTAACCCCAGCCATCAGACAAACCAAGACCAGCAGAATCGCTAAGACTCAAGTTAAAAGCAGTAGTGTAAACCCAGCTATCCGATAACGACACACCAGCACTATCAGACAAACCATAGAGAGCACCAGCAACATTATAACCCCAGCTATCAGATAACAGCATATCAACACTATCACTCAAATCAAGCGTCCCAGCGAGAACATAGCCCCAACTATCAGACAAGCCCAAACCAGTAGAGTCAGACAAAGACAACAACATATAGAAAGAGTACGCCCAGCCATCGCTCAAACCCACACCAGAACTATCGCTAAGACCGAGAGCAAGACCAACACCGTAACCCCAACTATCAGTTAAACCAAGACCACCACTATCACTCAAAGCATAGCCAACAACACCAACCTCATAACCAGCCGAAACACCAGACTGAACACCAACACTAAGAAGACCAGGAACAACAGACCTATAATCAGTTGAAACACCCGAACCAACACCAACGAAAAGCCCAATCCTAGGTAAAGCAAAGTAATCAACAATAACATCCATCAAACTAGAAAACACAACACCCCTCTCAGGAAGAGGAATAACAGGCTTAATCACCTCGAAAGAAGGAGGAGTACCAATAACATCCTCAGAGGGCAAAACAACCTCAACACCTGGAACCTCCACCTCTGGAACCAAAGAGATAGGAGCAGATGGTCTAGGAATAACAGCATTAGCAATACTACCGATCAAACCACCAACAAACGGAGAAGCAGTACACAAGACAAGAGCCTTAAGAAGACCCGTAATACTCCGAAGCTCCATAGCCCTCTCGTAAGTCTTGAAACACACAAACATAGCAACATTAACAGTTACAAGCTGAATAAACTTACCAACAATATACTTGACAACATCGAACAGAAAACTAGAAACCCTGACAACAACAAGCCTTAGAAAAGACACCAACCTAGAAAACGAAATCGAAAAAGCATCACGCATAAGACCATAAAGTTTCTTAAACCTCTCAAAAACAAACTTAGCAACTCCCTCACCAACCTTACCAATCTCCTCTACAACCTCACGGATAACACCAATAAAATAACTATGAACCGAGCTTAGAAAAGACTCGATAACACCAATAGGATCAGATAAAAAGTAGGCTATCTTATCCAGAACATCCCTAACAAAACTAGCAATATCAGCAAATACCATTCAATCACGCCAATCTAACCAGAATCTCAACCCTGTCATTAACAACCTTCAAGTCTAGAATGCCCCTAACCTTCTCGTCAACACCAGAGAATATAATATCCTTCAAATCACTATCAGGCACGTGCAATATAACCTCAAGAGCACCATCAACAAGATTAACCTTCACGAACTTCCTCAACCTAGGATCAACAGCATCAATAATACTCTTAGAAACAGCATCCTTAGACATAACCATAGCGAGAACATTACCCCTAACCTCCACATTAGAAACCATACCACTCCTCAAGATATCAGCCAAACTCCCAGGAACACCAGCCACGCCAACCACCCCTAAGACATCAATATAGCTAGGTTCACAGCAAGCATAATAAACTTAACGGGATCCTCGCCAGCATAAAACCACAATCTTTCGATAATACCAAGAGAGATACCTATGATAGACCTGACCAGCGTAACAAGATGATCCACCAACACACTCAACATAGAGCCGAGAGCAACAGGGAAACCAGCCATAGCAGAGCCAACAGCACCACCCAAACCAACAGCACCAACAGCCTGCCTAGCACCAGCTAAAAGAGTAGCACCAACCCCACCAAGCAAACCAGCACCAACCGCAGGAAAACCAGAAGCCAAACCCCTAGCAAGCGTAACCAAAACCGACACCGCACCCACCACCCCCTACACAGTCCAACCACTAGGCATGAAATAGGTGAACTCGTAGGTAACAACACCCCTCTGACCAGCCTCAAGCCTAAAAGCAGTATCCCTAACATCCAAAGCAATCATAACTAAATTAGCACTAACAGTAGTATCCCCAGGTCTAACATAAGCTATAAGAGAGATAATAGCAGACTCCCATATATCAACGGGGCTGGAACCAACATTATCAAACACCCTCCTAAACCGAAAAACACGGTTACCAGCAACAACATCGAAACCAAGATCCTCGACAGCACCGTACTCAAACACACCATCCTGATGAGCTACCTTAGAGGCAACAGTACACCTATTAAAATCCTTAGACCCCTTAACATCCCCAACAACAATCCCAGCACCATCATGACCCCTACCAGCCATAACGTTCATAATAGGTGCAGGAAGATCCAGACCAGCAGGAAGGATAATACGACCCTGAAAAGTCCCACCCGCACTAGCATCACATAACAAAGCAACATAATCAGGGTTAAGGAGACCCCGTACTATCTCAACCCAGTTCCTAACAAACGGATCAGGGCTAACCTCCCTCCCCACCAACTCATTACCATCATAAACCTCGTAAACCACTCTAGCCTTTAACACCACCGACCACCACATAGAAGAAACTAGAACCAGAGCCTAAAAAATAGAAATGAAGAGAAAAAAACGTTTAGTGATGACAGCTGGAACGCTAAACCACGCTAGAACCCTATGGGTAGCCTGAAGCCAGATAGCAGTCTCCTTATCACATCCATAGCCCTTGTGCCTACGTAAACGATAGCCCCAACCGCAATACCAGCTACCACAAGCTTGGCAAGATTACTAGCCTGGTTAGCGACCTCCGTCGCCAGAGCCTGCAAAAACGCATATATAGCGTTCTCAATCGCCTGCAACACATCCCCTATCGTGGGCGGGCTCGACACCCTGACACCACCTCCAGCCACATAGAAAGAGTAGAGAGAAACACTTATAACCGCACAAGACATATACCTAGGATGGTGAGATGCATGGGAAGAAAATATGTCAAACTCACCTTCACGAAGATAAACGCAATCAAATACTGGGAGGAAGACATAGGATACTTCATAATACCACTAGAAGAAATAGCAGTAAAAATGCGGAAGTTCGTAGTAAAACTATTCAAAGGAGAAAAAAACCTGAAAAGACTAGGACTAATACTAGAAACATACCCAATAGTAGTAGGAGAAGGAGACAAACAAGAAATCTACCTAGTAACAGAAGTGAGGAAAGCAACACAAAAACCCAAAACAAGAGAAGAAGTAAAAGCAATAGTGAAACCACAGGAGGGAGGTAAATAATGTACCCAGGATACTACCCATCAAGAATACTAAAAGAAGAAGCCAGAAGAATAGCATACGAGCTAACACTAGAAGACATCCTATTCATAGCAGAAGTGCTAAACGCATACATCGAGGTAAACGAGCAAATCAAAAGAGTCCTAGAGAGATACCAGAGACTAACAAGAACATACACATCCCCAGCATCAATACAAGAAGAGCTCATGAGGAAAATACTCCTAGGAGAAAGCAGACAACAAGAAGAGGAAGAAGAAGAAGAAGAACTAGACGAAGAAACAGAACAGCAAATCAGACAACAAACCAGATCAAAACTATTCGAAATACTCCAGAAAGCCAGAGAAAGAACTATAAAAAAGGAAATACAGAAAGCCCAGAAAGACCTAGAAAGAGCAAAAGAACTAGGATTAGTAGACGAAGAAGCAGAGAAGCGAATAAGACAGTACATAGAGTCGAAGAAACGTGAAATCGGAGAAACAGAAAAACCAGAAGAAAAAGAGAGTGAAGAAAAAGAACAGCCCTGACGTCAGCCAAAACCAGTTAGAACAGCGACACCAACAGCACGCAGTATCTCCTCACTAGCACCCCTAACCTTGTATTTCTCGAACAAAGCCTCAACATCGCCCAACGCAAACTTCTTAGACGTTAGAAGCTTCGTGAGCTCCAAAGCAAAAGCAATATACTTAACCTGATAATGACCGGGAGCAGACCTCCTATACCTGGCTAACACGTTCTTAGCAACAGTAATAGTCTTCTGATACTTACCCCAGCCAGCACCATGACCAGTAACGGCTCTATAAGCGATTATATCCACGTTAGGGTTGTTGCTAAGGAACTTAGCCACGCCCTTAGCAACCTTACCACTAGGGTAGTCGCCACCAGCAAGTAATATTGGTCTAACCTTCTCCCAAGCCTCCCTATTAAACAGCCCCTCATACTCCTTCACTACCATACACTACCACCCCCCAGATCACTCACCCTCCCTACGAGCCTCAGTAGGCGTACCAACACCGAAGCCCATGTTATCCCTTATACAAGACACTATAAAAGGCAGATTCGGCACATCTAAGCCATCCAAAATACCAAAGAACCTATCAACAATAACATTAATAAACCTCTGCATCTCCTGAGGAGGCATAGAAGCAGTCGTAACACCACCAAGTACGGTCTTCATAAGATGATAGCTCCAAGCAACCCAAAAAGTCCTATCTTGAGCCATAACACCGTGCTCGTCAAGACATGGAGCAACAACAGCATAGTAGAAATCACTATATGGAGACCAGTTAGCAGTCCAGCTAACAGCACCCTTGAAAGCATAATGCGGATTAGCACCAACAGACACCAAGTGCTCGTAGTAATTCCTAGAACCCCTAACAGCAACTATATACGCCTTACCCACAGCCTCCTCCAACTGCTCCCTAGCCCTAGGCACCTACCACCACCCATCCAAACAAACTAGGTTACGAAACAGAGCTTAAAAGCACAACAATATCACAGATATACCCCACCCCAAACAAAGCTAATCCAACCAACCCAAACACCTATAAACCAAATAAAGAAAAAGAAAAACCGCTAGAACAAACACAGAATACAACAAAGCAAGCAAAAACAGCCCAAAACCACTCCTCAAAAGTCAAACAACCAACACACCCCCACAGATAAACATATAAACCCCAGGCGTGAAACAAAAACTACACGGATGTCCGCCAGCACCCCAGGCGAGGGGCGAACCCCGATGACATAACACCGATAGGGGAAGCCGACCAACAGACCTCACTCCCTGGGAAACACACTAACCCACCTACCGCCAACCCTCCTAAGAACCTCTCTAATACCGTAAACCCTACCAAAAGAAACCAAAACCTCAACCCATTTGAAATCCTCGTAAGACTGAAGACTTATAAAATGCTTCTTCACAAACCGACCATCCTTACGCCTGCAAACCCTCAACATGCAACCCTTAAAGTAACCCTTAAACCAACGCCTGCCATTATAAAACACAATATAATCACCCCTCTGTATAATCAAAGCCCCATTAAAAACAACAAAATAATCACGCATATAATCCTTACACTCACCCCTAGCAAGCAACCTATAAGACAAGACCCTCTAACCCTCCTCACTAGACTCCCCACCAGAACCAACAAACTCCTGCAACATCCTAGCACCATAAGTTAGATGAAACGGAGAAAACTCCTTGAAAACAACCGAACTCACAGAAGGCAAATAAACAGTAGCAGGATAAACAGTCTTACACGGACGCTCACTCCTACAACCAATTATCAAGACATAAGCACCATCCAAGCTAAAACCAGCCACCACACCAGACCTAACACCACCATAATAGTAAACAGTAACCCTATCACCAATACAAAGAACGTAAAAAGCCCTCCTAACAATACAAGGACTATCACCTAAGATCGAGATCCCATTCCTGACAAGGAAATCCTTCAACTCCTCGAAACGACCCTCCCTAGACAAACCCAAAATCGTGCTAACAACACTACTCCAATCCAAACCACAACACCATTTGTATATTTATTTGACAACCGAAACTTAAATCCCTTAATATATACAACTAAGACCGCCCGACCTTATAAAGTATATACTTGAAACAAAACTCCATAACATACCATCGTCCACCAATATCGCCTACCCCTAGTCTGATTATTATACCTAGTCGCGTAAAGATCCGAAAG
>Ga0079996_128604_pt1 | contig 23120 bp, 19 predicted proteins | sample PerSpoAPS_AMetaG_FD_69199 | JGI IMG/M metagenome (GOLD analysis project Ga0079996, IMG submission 69199) | Thermal spring microbial communities from Yellowstone National Park, Wyoming, USA - Perpetual Spouter A (PS_A) MetaG (SPADES assembly)... | ecosystem: Environmental > Aquatic > Thermal... | reverse complement strand
CTCGGGTGTCGAATGAATTCGGCCTCCAGGGGCCTTCGGCCAACGGTCGGCCTGCGCCGACCGGGGAGGTGTCTTTTGCGTCGGCGGAGGCCGACGCCTGGCGCGGAGCGCCTTGAGGGGCCGATTTCAATCGGCACAAAAGCCTTCGGCCAACGGTCGGCCTGTGCCGACCGGGGAGGTGTCTTTTGCGTCGGCGGAGGCCGACGCCTGGCGCGTAAGCGCCTCAGAAGGCCGATTTCCAATCGGCGTGAAAGCCTGCGCCGACCGGGAAAGCGTTCTTTGCGTCGGCGGAGGCCGACGCCTGGCGCGTAAGTGCCTGGGAAGGCCGATTTCAATCGGCGTGAAAGCCTGCGCCGACCGGGGAGGCGTCTCTTGCGTCGGCGGAGGCCGACGCCTGGCGCGTAAGTGCCTGGGAAGGCCGATTTCAATCGGCGTGAAAGCCTGCGCCGACCGGGAGGGTGTCTTTTGCGTCGGCGGAGGCCGACGCTTGGCGCGGAGCGCCCTTGAAGGCCGATTTCAATCGGCGTGAAGGCCGTTCAGCTCTCTCCTAACGCCTCCCTTGGAGCGGTCCACGCGTTCGCCATGGCCTCCAGGCCCGGGCTGAGGCGCACCGGATAGCGAGGGGCCTCCCGCAGGGCTTTGTAGGGCTCCGGCAGCCGCCCGAACGCCTCCCGAAACCGTTCCCGCAGCTCGGCCAGGGCCGGGTGGGGGCGGAGCAGACGCCCGCCCTCCATGACCTTCTCCAGCAACGGCGCCCCCCCTTCGATCCGCTCCTCCCGCAGCGCCAGGATGTCCTCCTTCATCTTCCCTTCCTCATCGTAAAACCGGAAAACCTGCTTCGGGCCGGGGAGGGACGCCTTGCCCGGGCTCAGCTTGCGGGCCGGACGGCCCTCATAGGCCACCAGCTTGTAGGCCATGTCCAGCCAGGGCCAGTCCTCCGAAACCCCCATCCGGGTCCCCACCCCAAAGGCGTCGATGGGCGCGCCGGCCTGCACCAGCTCCTCGATGCGGTATTCATCCAGCCCCCCGCTGGCCAGGATCCGCACCTCGGGAAGGCCCGCTTCGTCCAGGATGCGGCGCACCTCCCGGCTGAGGGCGAGCAGATCTCCGCTGTCCAGGCGCACCCCGAGCAGGCGACGCCCTCGCTCCCGCAGCTCCAGGCCCACCCGGGCGGCCCGACGGGCCCCCTCCAGCGTGTCATACGTATCGATGAGGAAGATCGCCCGCTCCGGGAAGGTCTCCGCGAAGGCCCGGAAGGCTTCCTCCTCCTCCGCAAAGGCCATGATGAACGAGTGGGCCATGGTCCCCGTGATGGGGATCCCATAGACCTTGCCCGCCAGGACGTTGCTGGTGGCCTGGAAGCCCACCAGATACGAACAGCGGGCGACCTTCAGCCCGGCGTCCACCCCATGGGTCCGTCGCAGGGCGAAATCCACCACCCCTCGCCCCCGGGCGGCCGCGACGCAGCGAGCGGCCTTGGTGGCGATCATCGTCTGCAGGTGCACCTGGTTGATCACATAGGTCTCCGCGATCTGGGCCTGGATGATGGGCGCCGTGATCTCCAGGATCGGCTCCTGGGCGAACACCAGCGTCCCCTCCGGGACCGCCCACACGTCCCCGGTGAAGCGCAGCTCGGCGAGGTAATCCAGGAAGGGGCGGGCGAAGATCCCGGTGGACTCCAGATACTCCAGGGCTTCCGGGGGGAAGCGGAAATCTTCCAGGAAGCGGAGCACATCCTCCAGGCCGGCCGCCACCAGAAAGCCCCGCTCCGGCGGGAGATCCCGCACGAACAGGCTGAAGGTGGCCAAGCCGGTGACTCCACGGGCCCAGTAGGCCTGGGCCATGGTCAGCTCATACAGATCCGTGACCAGGATCCGATCTTCCGGGCGCAGCATCTGGGTTCCCTCGCGCAAAGGATCGCCTGGGATCATCCCCGGATTACATGCTCTCCGGCAGGAAGGCCTGGCGCACGTCTTCGATCTCCGGCATCCGGCGCAGGGCCTCGAGGACGGCCTCCGGGGCCGGGCTGTCCAGATTAATGAACGACAGGGCCGTCCCACCCGGGCGGTCTCGCCCCAGGCGCCACTCGGCGATGTTGATCCCATACTGGCCCAGGAGCGTCCCCACCCGGCCGATCACCCCGGGCACGTCGCGGCTGCGCATGACCAGCATGGCCCCGCGGGGCAGCGCCTCCATCGGGAAGGCGTCCACCTGGACGATGCGGGGCTCCCCGGCGAACAGGGCGCCGACGATCAGCCGCGCCTCTTTGGTGGAGAGAACCCGGCAGGCGATGGCCTGGGCGTAGGCCCCCAGGATCGGCTGGGGGGCCTCCACGATGCGGATGCCGTGCTCCTGGGCCCGCACGGGGGCGTTCACGAAGGTCACCGTGTCCCCCAGGATAGGGGCGAGCAGCCCTTTCAGCAACGCCACCCCCAGCGGCCGGATCACCGGGCGCAGCTCCTCCCCCCGCACATCGATCTCCACCTGATAGATGCGCCCCCGCACGATCTGCATCTGCAGGCTCCCCAGCACCTCCGCCAGGCGCATATAGGGAGCCAGGGCGCGATAATCAGCCCCCTCCGGGAAGGGGAGGTTCACCACGTTGCGGAAATCCCGGCCCCGCAGGGCGTCCAGCACCTGCTGGGCGATCTGCCGGCTGATCAGACGCTGGGCCTCGCGGGTGCTGCCCCCCAGGTGGGGCACCGCCAGCACCCGTTCGTGGGCGATCAGGGCCTGCAGGATCGGCGAGCGCGGCGGCTCCTCGCTGAAGGTATCCAGGGCCGCCCCGGCGACACGACCGGCGTTCAAGGCCTCCAAGAGCGCCTCCTCATCGATCACCGCCCCCCGGGCTGTGTTCACCAGATAGATCCCGGGCTTCATCTTCTCAAAGGCCGCCCGGTTGAGCATGCGATAGGTCTCCCGGGTGAGGGGGACGTGCAGGCTCAGGATGTCGGACCGAGCGTAGAGCTCATCGGGATCGGGCACCAGCTCGATCTGCAAGGCCGCGGCCCGCTCCTCAGGGATGTAGGGATCGAAGGCGATCACGTGCATCTCGAAGGCGCGGGCCCGGCGGGCCACCTCCGTCCCGATCCGCCCCAACCCCAGCAACCCCAGCGTCTTGCCCGCCAGCTGGACCCCGAGGAAGCGCTCCCGCTCCCAGCGGCCCTCCCGCAGGGAGAGCCAGGCCGGGGGGATCTTGCGAAGGAGGGCCAGCAGCAGCGCGAAGGTGTGTTCCGCCACGGCCACCGTGCTGGCCGCGGGCGTGTTCATCACCAGGATCCCCCTTTGCGTGGCCGCCTCCAGGTCGATGTTGTCCACGCCGATGCCTGCCCGGGCGATCACCCGGAGCCGCTCCGCCGCCTCCAGCACCTTCGCGTCCAGCCGGACCCCGCTGCGCACGATCAGCGCGTCGCAGTTCCGGACCAGCTCCCGCAGCGTCTCCGGCGAGGGCCGTCGGGCCTCCACCACCTCTACCTCAGGGTCCGCGCGCAACAGGGCCAGCCCTTCCTCGTCCAGCGGGTCCGTCAACGCGATGCGCCACATCTGCGTGTCCCTCCTCACTTCGCAGCGAGCCATTCGTCGATATCCATCAGCAGCGCCTCGATGTGATGGGGCTGGATCTCCCCCATATGGGCGATGCGGAAGGTTTTCCCCTTCAACGGGCCGTAGCCGGAGGAGATCACCTTGCCCCGCCGACGCAGGAATTCGTTCAGGGCGCTGATGTCGATCCCCCGGGTGTTGGACACGCAGGTCAGCGTCCAGGAGCGGTGGCCGTCCTCGGCGAACAGGGCGAACCGCTCCGAGGCCCAGGCCTGCACCCGTTCCGCCATGCGGCGGTGGCGTTCCCAGCGGGCCTCCAGCCCTTCCTCCAGGATGCGGTCGAACTGCCGATCGGCGGCGAAGAGCAGGGAGATGGCGGGCGTGGCCGGCGTCTCCCCCCGGTCCGCGTAACGCGCCATGGTGAGCAGGTCGAAATAGTAGCCCCGATGGGGAACCTCTTTCGCCTTCTCCATCGCCCGCTCCGACACGGCGCAGAAGGCCAGCCCCGGGGGCAGGGCCAGGCATTTCTGGGAGGAGGTGAGGACGAAATCCAGGCCCCAGGCATCGGTCTCCAGGGGCGCCCCGCCCAGGGAGGAGACCGCGTCCACCAGGATCAGCACGTCCGGGAAGGCCTGGCGCACCGCCGCGGCGATCTCCGCCAGGGGGTTCATCACTCCCGTGGAGGTCTCGTTGTGCACGACGGTGATGGCCTCGGCGTCGGGGTGGACGGAGAGGGCCTCCACAACCTGCTCAGGCCGGATGGCCTGCCCCCAGGCTACGGAGAGGGCGGCCGCCTCTTTCCCGTTGGCCAGCGCCACCTGATGCCATCGCTCCCCGAAGGCGCCGTTGATCAGGCAGAGGACCTTCCGGCGCACCAGGTTGCGGATCGCGGCCTCCCACAGGCCGGTGCCGGAGGCGGCGACGAAGAACACCCGCCCGCGCGTGCGGAAGATCGCCTGCAGGCGCGGGATCAGCCGCTCGAACAAAGCGGTGAACTCCCGGCTGCGGTGGCCGATCATCGGTCGGGCCTGCGCCTGCGCGATCTCCTCCGGGACATACGTCGGGCCGGGGATGAAGAGCATCGGCGCCTCTTCCATACGGGATCCACCTCCTTACCACTGGTAGGAGGAGCTTTAGCCCCGAACTTCGGTTTTCGATGACGCAAGGTTCTCTGTAAGTCGAAATTTATTTCGACTCAGCCGGTGCAGAGAACACCTGACCGTCTGCAGGCGTCCAGATCCAGCTTGAAACCCCAATCCCTGCCTTCGATCCCTCGATGGTCGTGGCGGAAGCTCTTAGAGCCAGGATGCCGAAATGAATTTCGGCTTACGCAGGAGGGGCTTTCATCCCGAACCTCCCGTCTTTGATCTTGTATTCGTGGACGGCCCCTCGCCCATTGTCACAACCGATCGCGGCGAAAGCCGCTCCTGCAACAGGGATGCCGAAATGAATTTCGGCTTACGGAAGAAGGGTCTTTCGCCCCGAACCTCCGTCTTTGACGACGAAAAGTCGCGGCTAAAGCCGCTCCTACAAAAGGATGCTGAAATGAATTTCGGCTTATAGCGCGTGCCACGCCTGAAGGAACCGTTCATGGCGGACAGGATCCCGAAAGCGGGCCTCGCCGTTCCGGAAGGCCTGCAGACCCTCCCGCAGGATCCCCTCCGCCGGGGTTCCCTGCAGGGCCCGGGCGCGTTCCGGGGAGAGCGCCAGAGGAAGGATAGGCGCCAGGCGCGGGCAGCGGATGTAGACCTCAGCGTTCTCCGCGACAGCGGGTCGGTGGAACACGCCCCCAAATCCGGCGAAAAGGTGAACCGCGCCCTGGGCGATGAGATCGGTGATCCCATCCCCCACCAGCATCAAGCGCCGCCCCGGTGCCCGGAAGCCCTCCAGCAGGCGGGCCTTCCCGTCCTGGGCGATCAGAGGAGAAGGCTCCACGCCGACAGCGGGTCCTTCCTCGCCCCGCCACCATGCCCCTGCGAAGGGATCATAGCGCGGGCGGACGGCGTGGATGCGCTGGGCGGGGATGCCCAGGAAACGCCCCAGCCCCCGCACCGCCTCCTCCAATCCGCCGCTGATCAGATGCACGGAGATCCCACAGGCGTGGAGGGCGTGGATCACCCCCGCGGCGTCCGGGAGGAGATGTTCCCGGTAGATGCGGATCAGCTCCTGGATCTCCGCGCGGGTTGGGCGGATCAGCGCGAGGCGCTGCTCGTAGACGGCTTCCAGAGGGAGATGGCCGGACATCGCGGCTTCCGTGAGGGCGGCCACCGCCATCGCCTGGCCCCGTCGCCGGGCCAGCTCCACGATCCCCTCCACCCCCACCAGCGTCCCATCGCAGTCGAAAAACACGTGGGTGAACGAGACCCAGCGGACCGGTCCGGCCTCCATTCCGCCCACTCCGTGAAGGATTTCGCAAGATTATACCACGGATCGCAAGAGGGGCCGTCCCCGAATCTGAAAGGGGTGTGTCCCGAAATCGTAGGACAACTGCGAGCAGTTGTCCTACAACGTGGCGAGGCCCGACAAAATTGGGACACACCCCTTCTCCGTCTCCGGGGCGCCTTGACGGAGATCCGGCCTATGGTTAAGATATTCCCTCAAATCGCTCCATAGATCACAAAACCGGACACGGCGTCGGAGAGCGGAAGAGGAGATCCGGATGCAGGGGGTTCTGGCGCTGGAGGATGGGACGGTCTTTATCGGGCGGGCCTTCGGGGCGCGGGCCACCGTGGTGGGGGAGGTGGTTTTCAACACCGCGATGACCGGCTACCAGGAGATCCTCACGGATCCCTCTTATCGGGGCCAGATGGTCGTGATGACGTGTCCCCACATCGGCAACGTGGGGGTGAACGATGAAGACGTGGAAAGCGATCGCCCTCAGGTCGCTGCCTTCATCGTCCGCGCCTTAAGCCCGGTGGTCTCCAACTGGCGGGCGAAGGAGAGCCTGGAGGATTATCTCGCCCGCCACGGCGTGCCCGGCCTGTGCGAGGTCGACACCCGCGCCCTGACCCGGCGGATCCGGGAGAAAGGGGCGATGAAGGCGGCCCTCTCCACGGAGGGAGTGGATCCGGAGTCCCTGGTGGAGATGGCACGAGCGTGGGAAGGGCTGGAGGGCCGGGACACGGTGCGTGAGGTAACCTGCGCCGTTCCCTATGAGTGGATGGAGGGATCCGGCCGCTGGCAGCCCCATGGATTCCGGCCGGATCCCGAGCGGCGGCGCCACGTGGTGGTGTATGACTTCGGCGTCAAGCGCTCTATCCTCCGGCGGCTGGTCGATCGAGGATGCCGGGTTACGGTCGTGCCCGCCTACACGCCCGCGGCGGAGGCCCTCCGCCTGCGGCCCGATGGGATTGTCCTCTCCAACGGGCCGGGGGACCCCGCCGGGTTGCCGGAGATCGTGGAGATCGTGCGAGGGCTCCTCGAAACGGGGATTCCGCTCTTCGGCATCTGCCTGGGCCATCAGCTGATCGCCCGGGCCATAGGCGCCCGCACCTACAAGCTCCCCTTCGGCCACCATGGGAGCAACCACCCGGTCCTGGACCGGACCACCGGTCGGGTCCAGATCACCGCCCAGAACCACAATTACGCCGTGGACCCCGATACCCTGGACCCGGATCAGGTGGTGATCACCCATCTCAATCTGAACGATGGGACGGTGGAGGGACTGGCGCTGCGGGATCGGCCGGTGTTCTCCGTGCAATACCATCCGGAGGCCAACCCCGGCCCCCACGACGCGGACCCCATCTTCGATCAATGGGTAGAAACGCTGGGACGTTAGTCGCTCGTCGGTACGGAGCGATCTTGATCACCCTGGATCGGCAGCAACTGGAGCGGGGATCATCCAGCCTGAGCGTTCTCACCCCGGCAGATGCGCTCAATCTCTTAGAACAGCCAGGCTGAGAAATGTAAAGCGTCAGCGCGAAAACGCGGTGGAATGGGGCGGGCGTTGGAAAACGCCCGCCCATTTGTGCGGCGAGGTGGAAATCCGGATGCCGCGGCGCACCGACATCCGCTCCATCCTGGTCATCGGCTCCGGGCCGATTGTGATCGGCCAGGCGGCCGAGTTCGACTATTCGGGGACCCAGGCCCTCAAGGTCCTGCGGCGGGAAGGCTATCGGGTGATCCTGGTCAACTCCAACCCGGCCACCATCATGACCGATCCCGAGATGGCCGATGCCACCTACATCGAGCCCCTGGTCCCGGAGATCCTCGAGCGGATCATCGCCCGAGAGCGGCCGGACGCCTTGCTCCCCACCCTGGGCGGCCAGACCGCCCTGAACCTGGCCATGGCGTTGCACGAACAGGGGGTCCTGGAGCGCTACGGGGTGGAGCTCATCGGCGCCTCGCCTCAGGCGATCCGCATCGCGGAGGATCGCCTCGCTTTCAAAGAGGCGATGGAGAAAGCCGGCCTGGAGGTCCCCCGCAGCGTCCTGGCCCGCTCCGTGGAGGAGGCGCTGGCCTTCGCCGAGCAGGTGGGCTACCCGGTGCTCATCCGCCCTTCCTTCACCCTGGGCGGCACCGGGGCCGGCGTCGCCCGTTCCCGGGAGGAGCTGATGGATCGCGTGGATCTGGCGCTGCGCCTCAGCCCCGTCGGCTCGGCCCTCATCGAGGAGTCCCTTCTGGGCTGGAAGGAGTTCGAGCTGGAGGTGATGCGGGATCGCCACGACAACTTCGTGGTGGTGTGCTCCATCGAGAACCTGGACCCCATGGGCATACACACCGGGGATTCCATCACCCTGGCCCCGGCCCAGACCCTCACGGACAAAGAGTATCAGCGCATGCGGGACTGGGCCCGGGCGGTGATGCACGCGGTGGGAGTGGAGACCGGCGGCTCCAACGTCCAGTTCGCCGTGAACCCCCGCGATGGCCGGATGCGGGTCATCGAAATGAACCCGCGGGTTTCCCGCTCCTCCGCCCTGGCCTCCAAGGCCACGGGCTTTCCCATCGCCAAGATCGCCGCGCTCCTCGCAGTGGGCTACACCCTGGACGAGCTTCGCAACGAGATCACGCGGCGCACGGTGGCGGCCTTCGAGCCGGCCATCGATTACGTGGTGGTGAAGATCCCCCGGTGGGCCTTCGAGAAGTTCCCCGGCGCCGATCCGACCCTCGGCCCTCAGATGAAATCCGTGGGGGAGGTGATGGCCATCGGGCGGACCTTCAAGGAGGCGCTCCAGAAGGCGATGCGGGGGTTGGAGATCGGGGCGAAGGGCTTTGAGGGATTCCCGCCCGAGCGGCGGCCCTCCGATCTGCGGGCTGCCCTGGCCTGCCCGAACCCGGATCGTCTGCGGGCCGTCCACGACGCTCTGATGGCCGGGATGCCGGTCCAGGAGGTCGCCGCCCTCACCGGATACGACCCCTGGTTCGTCGTTCAGATGGCGGAGCTGGTCGAGCGGGAACGGGAGCTGCGCCGCTACACTCTGGCCACGGTCCCGGCAAGCCTGTTGCGCCAGGCCAAGCGGGAGGGGTTCTCGGACGCCCAGCTGGCGGCCTTCTTCGGCTGCACGGAGGAGGCGGTCCGCCGCCGCCGAGAAGCTCTGGGCATCCGCCCACGCTACGCCCAGGTGGACACCTGCGCGGCGGAGTTCGAGGCTTACACGCCCTATCTTTACAGCACCTACGAGGAGAGCGACGAGGCCCCGCCGACGGATCGCCCCAAGGTGGTGATCGTCGGCAGCGGCCCCAACCGCATCGGGCAGGGGATCGAGTTCGATTACAGCTGTTGCCAGGCCGCCTTCGCCCTGCGGGAGCTGGGAATCGAATCGATCATGGTGAACTCCAACCCGGAGACGGTGAGCACGGACTACGACACCTCGGATCGCCTGTATTTTGAGCCGTTGACCCTGGAGGATGTGCTGAACATCGTCGAGCGGGAGCGGCCCCTCGGCGTCATCGTGCAGTTCGGGGGGCAGACGGCCCTCAACCTCACCATGCCCCTGCACCGCGCGGGGGTGCCCATCCTGGGCACCTCCCCCGACGCCATCGACCTGGCGGAGGATCGAGGGCGGTTCAGCGCCCTGTTGCGGGACCTGGACATTCCTCAGCCGGAGCATGGGACGGCGACGTCCGTCGAGGAGGCCCTTGAGGTCGCCCGGCGCATCGGCTACCCGGTTCTGGTCCGGCCCAGCTACGTCCTGGGCGGGCGGGCCATGGCCATCTGTTACGATGAGGAGACCTTGAAGGCCTATATGGCCGAAGCGGTGTGGGTCTCCCCGGAGCGACCGGTGCTGATCGATCGCTTCCTGGAAGATGCCTACGAGGCGGAGGTGGATGCGGTGGCGGATGGGAAGCGCGTGGTCATCGGGGGCATCCTCCAGCATATCGAGGAAGCAGGGGTGCACTCCGGAGATTCCGCCTGCGTGCTGCCGCCCTACAAGATCTCCCGCTATCACCTCCAGATCATCGAGGAATACACCGAGCGGATCGCCCTGGCCCTGGGGGTGCGGGGGCTGATCAACATCCAGTTCGCGATCAAGGACGACATCGTCTACGTCCTGGAGGCCAACCCGCGGGCCTCCCGCACCGTACCCTTCATCAGCAAAGCCACCGGGGTTCCCCTGGCCCGCATCGCCACCCGGGTGATGCTGGGGCAGTCCTTAGAGGAGATCGGCTTCACCCGTTCGCCGGAGGTCCGGGCGTTCTTCGTGAAGGAGGCGGTCCTTCCGTTCCGCAAGCTGCCGGGCGCGGATGCCATCCTGGGCCCCGAGATGAAATCCACCGGCGAGGTGATGGGCTGGGCGGAGACCTTCGGCCACGCTTTCGCCAAGGCGGAGATGGCCGCTGGGGACGCCCTGCCTCTCCACGGGACGGTGTTGCTCTCTGTGAACGACTTCGATAAGGGGAGCGTGTTGAAGATCGCCCGGGACTTCCACCGTCTGGGCTTCCGGTTGATGGCCACCCGGGGCACGGCGGAAGCCCTGCGGCGCGTGGGGTTGCCGGTGGAGGTGGTAAACAAGGTAAGCGAGGGCTCTCCCCACGTGGTGGACGCCATCCGGGAAGGGCGGGTGCAGCTGATCCTGAACACCCCCCTGGGCCCGCGGGCCTACACCGACGGCATGCGGATCCGCCAGGCGGCCGTGCGTTACGGGGTGCCGCTGCTCACCACCCTCTCCGCCGCCGCCGCAGCCGTCCAGGCCATCCGGGCCATGCGGGAGCGGGATTTCACGGTGATGAGCCTGCAGGAGCACTACGCCCGAAAGCGCAGCGCATGAGGAGTTCCACCCTGGAGGAGACGGGTCGAAGATGAAGAAAAGGGGGATCTCCATGGATCTCGGGACCGCTGTCGTGCTGATCCTCGCGGCGGTGATGGTGGGCGTTGCCTATGCGCGGGGCGGGGAGGTGGCGGCGGCCGGATGGCGGGGGGTGGGGCGGGCCGTGCGCGACTTCCTACCGCTCTTCCTCGGGATCTTCATCCTCATCGGCTTCTCGGAAGTCCTGATCCCCCGTGAGGTCATCGCGCGGTGGCTGGGGCCCAGCTCGGGCTGGCGAGGGATCCTGATCGCCAGCGGGGTGGGGATGCTGATCCCTGGCGGGCCCTTCGTCTCCTTCCCCCTGGTCGCGATGCTCTATCGGGCCGGAGCCGGCATAGGCGCGGTGGTCGCCTTCGTCACCGCCTGGTCCCTCTGGTCCCTCACCCGGCTGCCCCTGGAGTTCGCCCTCCTGGGCCCGCGCCTGATGATGGCGCGTCTGATCTCCACCCTGTTCATGCCCCCGCTGGCCGGATGGATCGCCCACCTGCTCTTCGATTGACCCTTGTCGACCTTGGGATGAGATCCGGGGAGGGGGAAGCGGCGCCGCTTGACTACAGATCGGCAAAGGCTAAAATCTTAATTGATCGATCAATTAATTTTGAGGCTTTTGAGGCGCGGCATCGGAGGACACGCAGGCTCCTCCAACCTGAACTTTTTCACACATCCGGCGGGGGGAGGAGATGGGCAAGGGGGCTGGCCGGCATCGAGACCGGGATCGTGAGGCCATGCGTCAGCGCATCATCGAAGCCGCCTTCCGGGTTTTCCTTCGCAAAGGCTTTCGGGGGACCTCCAACCGGGAGATCGCCCGGGAGGCGGGGATCTCGCCGGGCCTGATCTACTGGTATTTCCGGAACAAGGAAGACCTCTTCCGGGCCGTGGTGGAAGCCAAATCTTTCGCCCTCCCCTTGAGGCGCCTGGCCCGCACGATGGGGACGGCTCCGCCCCCGCAGTTCCTCGCCGGGGTGATGGAGATCGTCCTCTCCCTGTATGAGGACCCGGCCATGATCGCGGCATTGCAGTTGCTGCTGCCCGAGGCGATCCGCAACGGCCGGGTCCGGCGGGTCCTCGTCAGCCGGGCGATCCGCCCGGGTATGGAGGCCATCGCCGCTTACCTGGCCGCGCAGCAGGCCAAAGGGACCGTGCGCCCGTTGGATCCCCGGGTCGGCGCCCGCCTCTTCATGGGCCTCATGTTCTCGCAGGTCATCCTGGGCCATCTGCTGCGCCTTCGGTTCCCGGTGCCGGCCCGTCAGCTGTTCGCGGAGGCCCTGGAGGTGTATCTACATGGGATCCTGAACCCGGAAGCCGGGGGAGGTTCGGCGTGAGGAGTGGCGAAAGGTTTTTCGCCCCTGCCTTGACCGAGTGCAGGGGCGCCGCGCCGCAATGCCTTTGCATGGCGCGATCCTCCTCTGGGAGATGAAGGCCGCGATGTTCCAGCGTATCGGGGCGGTGATCTACAAAGAAGTGTTGCACATCGTGCGGGATCCCCGCACCCTGGCGGTGATGTTCATGATCCCCGTGGTCCAGCTCTTCCTGCTGGGCTACGCGGCGACCACCGATGTGAAGCACGTGCCCATGGTGGTCCTGGACTGGGATCACACTCCCCAGAGCCAGGAGCTGGTGGACGCCTATCGGGCGGTGGATGTCTTTCGCATCATCGGCTATGTGGAGCGAGAGGAGGATCTGGCGCGGCTGTTGGATGCGGGGATCGCCCAGGCGGCCCTTCTGATCCCGAAGGGATACGGGGCGGATGTCCTGGCCGGCCGCCTGGCCACAGTGGGGCTGATCATCGACGGCAGCGACCCTGCGGTGGCCAGCAACGCCTACGCGGCGGCTCTCTCCATCGCCCAGAACCACTCCACGCAGATCCTCCGGCGGACGCTGAACCTGGACCCGCGGCGGATGCCCGGCCTGGATCCGCGCCCCCGGGTCTGGTATAACCCGGAGATGCGCAGCGCCAACTATATGATCCCGGGCCTGATCGGCGCCATCCTTCAGTTCCTCACCATGCTCCTCACGGCCCAGGCCATCGTCCGGGAACGGGAGCAGGGGACGATGGAGCAGCTCATTGTCACGCCCATCCGGCCGGTCGAGCTGGTGGTGGGGAAGGTGGCCCCTTACGTCCTGATCGCCTACATCGATTTCGCCATCATCCTGACCCTGGGGGCCCTCTGGTTCCGGGTGCCCTTCCGGGGAAACCTGGGTCTGCTCCTGGCTCTCTCCGGGTTGTTCCTGCTTTCCTCCCTGGGGCTGGGGCTGCTGATCTCCACGGTGGCCTCCACACAGCGGGAGGCGATGTTGCTGACCTATTTCCTCCTCCTGCCTTCCATTTTCCTGGCCGGCCTTCTCTTTCCCATTCAAGCGATGCCTCAGGTCCTCCAGTGGATCAGTTATCTGATCCCTCTCCGCTACATGCTGGTGATCCTGCGCAGCATCATCGTGAAAGGGGTAGCTTGTAGGAGCGGCTTTAGCCGCGACCTCCTGCGTCATCAAAGACGGAGGTTCGGGACGAAAGCCCCTCCTACGTAAGCCGAAATTCATTTCGGCATCCTGGCTCTAAGAGCGACTTCCGCCACGACCATCGAAGGCAGGGATTGGGGTTTAAAACTCGATCTCGACGTCTGCAGACGGTCAGGTGTTCTCTGTACCGGCTGAGTCGAAATAAATTTCGACTTACAGAGAACCTTGCGTCATCGAAAACCGAAGTTCGGGGCTAAAGCCCCTCCTACAGAAGCGGCTTCAGCCGCGACCCTTGCGTCATCGAAGACCGAAATTCGGGCTGGAGCCCTTCCCGCAAGAAGATCAATATCTCATCTTCAGCGAATTATGGCTGGCGAAGCGGTGTGGGTCGAACATCTGGAGAAACGATTCGGGGCAGTGCATGCCCTCCGGGATCTCTCGTTCGTGGTGGAGGACGGAGAGATCTTCGGGATCATCGGGCCGGACGGGGCGGGGAAGACCACGCTGCTGCGTCTCCTCGCCGGGGTCCTGCGGCCGGATGCAGGGACGATCCGGGTGCTGGGGCGGGATCTGCTGCGTGAGCCCGAGCGGATCCGTCGATCCCTGGGTTACATGCCCCAGAGCTTCAGCCTCTATGGAGATCTCACAGTCCGCGAGAACCTATCTTTCTTCGCGACGATGTATGGATCGCAGGACCCCGAATGGATCCGGCGGATGCTGGGCTTCGCCCGCCTGGAGCCGTTCCTGGATCGCCGGGCGGCGCAGCTCTCCGGGGGCATGCAGAAGAAGCTGGCCCTGATCGGGGCGATGGTCCACCGGCCCCGCTTGCTGCTCCTGGACGAGCCCACCACGGGGGTGGACCCGCTGTCGCGGCGGGAGCTCTGGGATCTGCTCAGCGAGTTCCACGTGCAGGGAGTGACCATCGTCGTCACCACCCCGTATCTCGATGAGGCGGAGCGTTGCACCCGGATCGCCCTGATGCACCAGGGACGGATGCTGGCCGTGGATGCACCGGGGAGGCTCCGGTCTGCGTTCCGTCATCCGGTGCTCGAGATCCTCGCTCAGCCGGTCCTGCGGGCCCAGGCGGCCCTGGCCGCCCATCCGGCGGTTCTGGAGGCTGTGGTCCTGGGAGATCGGGTGCGGGCGGTGGTCCGGGAGGACGGGGTGGCCCTTTCCGAGCTCGTCGCAGCGCTGCGGGCGCTTCCGGGGATCGAGGTCCAGGAGGCCCGCTGGGCCCCTCCGCGTCTGGAGGAGGTGTTCGCCTACCTGATGCGTCGGGAGGGAGGCCGTGGCTGAGGTGGTGGTCCGAGCGGAGCGCCTGACCCGACGGTTCGGCGCGTTCACCGCCGTGGACCATATCTCCTTCGAGGTCAGGCGGGGGGAGATCTTCGGCTTCCTGGGGCCGAACGGGGCGGGGAAAACCACCACCATTCGCATGCTGCTGGGGTTGCTGGAGCCCACGGAGGGCCGGGCATGGGTGCTCGGGTATGACGCCGCCCGGGAGACCGCGCGCATCCGCCCGCGCGTCGGTTACATGAGCCAGCGGTTCAGCCTGTATCCCGATCTCTCCGTGGAGGAGACGCTGCGGTTTTATGGGGCCGCTTATGGATTGCCCGTCCAACGGCTCCGGGAGCGGATCCCGACGTTGCTGGAGCGGCTGGATCTGGCCGGGCAGTCCCGGCGTCTGGTCCGTCACCTGGCGGGAGGCTGGCGGCAACGGATGGCCCTGGCGGTGGCCCTGCTCCACGAGCCGGAGATCATGTTCCTCGATGAGCCCACCGCGGGGATGGACCCCCTGGCCCGCCGGGAGATCTGGGCGTTGCTTTACCAGCTGGCCGAGCGGGGGGTGACGATCTTCGTCACCACGCATTATATGGATGAGGCCGAGCAGTGCTCCCGCCTGGCGCTCATCCACAACGGGCGCCTGCTGGCCCAGGGAACCCCTTTCGAGCTCAAGGAGCGGGCGGGGCCGAGGGGGATCGTCGCGGTCTCCGCCACGCCGCTGGAGCGGGCTTTCCTTCTCTTGCGGGACTGGCCCTTCTTCCAGCACGTCGCCTTCCACGGCGCCCGGATCCACGCCTATCCCCGGGATCCGGGGCTCTCCATCGAGGAGATCCGCCGCCGTCTGGAGGAGGCGGGCCTGGAGGAGATCTCCGTGGAGTGGATCCGTCCTTCTCTGGAGGATGTGTTCCTCTGGCTAGTGGATCAGGCAGCGCAGGAGGCGGAACTCCCCTCGCGGTCAGGAGGTGCGCTTCGATGAACGGACGCAAACACCTCGGATGGTGGTTGGGGTTGCTCGTCCTGCTCAGCGCCTGCCGGCCGGGGGCCGCTCGGCCGCTGGTGGTCTCCGGTTATCTGGAGGCGCGGATGGTCGACGTGATCGCGGTGGAGGGCGGTCGGGTGCTTCAAGTTCGGGTGGAGGAAGGGGATGTCGTCCGGCCCGGGCAGCCTCTTGTGGATCTGGACCCGGCTTTTCTGGAGGCCCAGATCCGAATGGCCGAGGCCCAGGTGGCGCAGGCCCGGGCCGCGCTGGAAGCGCTGGAGGCGGGGCCCCGGGAGGAAGATCTGCGGGAGGCGGCCGCGCGGGTGGATCAGGCCCAGGCCCTGCGGGATGGCGCCTATCAGGCCTGGCAGGACGCGCAGGCGATGCTCCGGGAGCCTCAGGATCTCCTGCTCCAGCGGGAGGTGGCCGCCGCGCAGGTCCGGGCAGCCCAGGCGCGGCTGGAGCAGGCGGTGGCGCTGAAAGACATCGCGGAGCGGTTGAAGAGCCGGGCCGAGGCGGCGATGCGGGAGTGGGAGCGGCTTCCCCCCGCTCTCCGTCCGCCGTTGCCTGCGGAGGTGCGGGACGCGGCCTATGCTTACTGGTCGGCCTGGGCGGAGGTGAACCGGGCCGGCGCCGCCTACGATGGAAGCCGTGCCCTTCTGGAATACCTGGATGCGGTGATCCGGGATCCGATCGCGTTGCGGACGCAGGTGGTGGAGGCGGAGGGGCGGTATCGGGCCGCGGAGGCTGCGCTGGAGGCCGCCCGGGCGCAGCAGGCGGCCCTCCGGGCGGGCGCCTCGCCGGAGCAGCGGGAAGCCGCGCGGGCACGCCTGCGGCAAGCGGAGGCGGCCCTGGAGGCCCTGAAAGCCCGCCGCTCCCGCTTCCAGCTTCTCGCTTCTCGGGGAGGGATCGTGGCGTTGCGGGCGGTGGAGCCCGGCGAGCGGGTGGCCCCCGGGACCCGGGTGCTGCAGCTGATGGATCTCCAGACTCTGGAGCTGGTCGTCTACATCCCGGAGGCCGCGCTGGGTCGGGTGCGACCCGGGATGAAAGTCCCGGTGACCGTGGAGGGGTTCCCGGGCGAGCGGTTTGAGGGGGTGATCGTTCATATCGCCGAGGAGGCTTCCTTCATCCCGCGCAACGTCCAGAGCCCGGAGGAGCGGGCGCGCCTGACCTTCGCGGTGCGCATCCGCCTGGAGAACCCGGACGGTCGTCTGAAGCCGGGAGTGCCCGCGGACGTTGAGATCCCTTGAAGGAGGATCCCGAATGCGTCGCTTCGCTCTGGTGCGGATGCTCCTGATGATCGGGATCATCGGCGGGATCGGGGGGTGGGCTCTTCTGCAGTCCCCTCGAAGCGCAGGGGGGGCGGAGGTGCGGTTCTCCGGCACCCTCACGGGTCGGAGCGTTCGCCTTTCGACAGAGGCAGGAGGAACGGTGCGCTGGCTGGCCGATGAGGGGACGACAGTGAAGGCGGGAGAGATCGTCGCCGAGCTGGAGGATCCGGTCCTCCAGCAGCAATTCCAGGAAGCGGAGGCGGCGGTGGAGGCGGCCCGGGCGGAGCTCGCCGCGCTGGAGGCGGGGGCCTCACCGGAGCAGCTCGCTGCCCTCGCCGCGCAGGTCCGCCAGGCGGAGGCGGAACGCGCCATGGCCGAAGGGCTCTGGCGGATGGCCCTGCGCCAGCTGCGGACGCCTCAAGACCTGGAGCGCCAGATCCTGGAGGCCCGGACGGCGCTGGCGGCGGCGGAGCAGGGGGTGGAACGGGCCCGGGCCGACCTGGAGAAGACGCGGGCGGAGCGGGATCGCCTGCCCTTCGATCAGCGGGAGATCGCCGACCAGCAGGTGGCTGCGGCGGAAGCGGCGTTGCGGGCGGCGGAGGCAGAGCGGGATGCAGCCCGGGCCCGGCTGGAGAGCCTCCTTCGGATCCGCCAGCGGCCTCTCGCGTTGCAGGCCCAGGTCCATGCGGCGGAGGCTCAGGTCCGGGCGGCAGAGGCCGCCGTCCGGGCAGCCCAGGCTCGGCTGGACCGCGCCCGGAACGGGCCTGCGCCGTGGGAGCGGGATGCGGCCCGGGCGGCCGTGGCCCTGGCCGAGGCGCGACGGGATCTGTTGCGCTTACAAATCGAACGGTTGCGCCTCACCGCGCCGTTCACCGCGACGGTTTCCGAGCATCTGGCCCGTGTCGGAGAAACCCTGGGGGCTGGACAACCTGTCCTCAGCCTCAGCTCCGTGGATCCCCTGGAGATCACGATCTATGTGTCGGTGGGGCAGGTGGGGCGGCTGCGCGTGGGCCAGCCTGTGAAGGTTCAGGTGGATGCCTTCCCCGGCGAAATGTTCCCCGGTGTGATCGCCCGCATCGCACCGGAGGCGACCTTCACCCCCCGTAACGTCCAGACCCGGGAGGAGCGTCAGGCCCTGGTCTTCCCGGTGACCGTGCGGGTGCCCAACCCGGAGGGACGGCTGAAGGCCGGGATGCCTGCCGATGTCCTGCTTCCCCTTGGGCCCTGAACGATCCCGAGGGCAGGGAAGCCGCGCGTTCCGCCTTCAGGCGCGGAAGAAAGAGGGAACGAAGGGAACCAGCGCGTCCCAGCCTTCGGTGATCACGCGCTCCCGGGTGGCCGGATCCAGCGTCAAGGTCACGGTCTCCCCTTCCGTGCGGATCACGAAGGTGACCGTCTCCCCGTTGTTGGGAATGATCTGGGTGATGCAGGGACGATCCACGCCCATCGGGTGTTCCGCCAGGAAGGCGAAACACCGGACGCAGAAGGGGAGACTGCCCGTGCAGATGTCCCGATCGATGTAAATCTTCATGGCGTCCTCCCCATCCTCATGCTGAACGAGCATGCGAAGCCTGTAGAACCCAGCGATGCGATTTCATGGATTCCCGTTTTCAGTATCCCGCTTGAGGAGGTCTCCGGATAGTGAGTTCCAACAGGGGGAAGGGGTGAAGATCGGCAGGGGGATCGGGAGGGGGACGACAGGAAGCCGCCCCCCTCCCGGAGGTGGGATGTTCAGCGGGTCCATTCGGCCTGGGCGGCGGCGACGCCGGCCCCGGGGGTGACGGGGTGCCCCAGGCGGCGCAGGGCGATCTCGATGGCGCTGAGGGTCTGGAGGAGGGCTGGCAGGCCGATCTCCCCCATATGGCCGACCCGGAAGGAGCGGCCCCGCAGGGCGGGGTGGATGGCCCCGGCCACCGTCACCCCAGCCGCTTCGATCTCCCGGATCAGGCGATCGTCGATCCCATCGGGGTAATAGATCACGCTCAGGGTGACGGCGGCCCAGGCGGGATCCCGGGGCACCATCTCCAGCTCCATCGCTCGCAATCCGGCCCGGAAGGCGCGGGCGATCCGCTCGTGGCGGGCCCATCGCGCCTCCATCCCCTCGGCGCGGATACGGCGGAGGGAGACGGCCATGGCGGCCACCAGGTTGACGGCGGGCGTGGCGAAATAAGCGGGACGGCCGGCCTGGAAGGCCTCCATCACCGGGAGCCACTTCCCCCAATCGGCGTAATAAGACCGCGTCCGGGTTCGCCGGCGTCGATGGGCCTCCAGGGCGGAGGGGCGGGCGACGACGATGGCCAGACCGGGCGGCACAGCGAGCGCCTTCTGGGATCCGGTGAGGGCGACATCGACCTCCCAGGCGGTTTGGTGAAAGCGTTGCCCGCCCACCGCACACACGCCGTCGACGACCACCAGGGCGCCGTAGTGGTGGGCCAGGGGAGCCCAGCGCTCCACCGGCACCACGACCCCGGTGGAGGTGTCGACGTGGGTGAGGGTGAGGACCTTCGCCCCCTGCCGCAGCGCCGCTTCGATCTGGGTCTCATCGGGCAGGGCGCCGGGCTCCGCCGTCACCCGGATGACCTGCGCGTCCAGCCATTCGGCCAGCTCGGCCATCCGGGCGGCGAAGTAGCCGGTGTCCACGACCACCACCCGATCCCCCGGTTCCACCAGGTTGGCCAGGGCCATCTCCATCGCCAGGGTTCCGGACCCGGGGATCAGGAAGGGCTGGCCATCGGGGGCCTCAAAGACTTCCCGAAGGCCGTCCAGGGACTCCTGCATCAGGACGGCGAAGGCGGAGGACATGTGGCTGAGAGGTGGGCGGGCCATCGCGGCCAAGACCTCGGGGTCCACCTCGACGGGACCGGGGATCATGAGCAGGGTGCGTGGCGTCATGGATGGCGCTCCTCAGGAAAAGATAGAACCCGGAGGGCGAGACCAGCCATATCTGCGCACCGCCCTCCGGGGGACGGTCTGCGTCAGGGAGGGCGAGGCTGGACCTTTACCGCGCTCCCTTTCGGGAAGCCGTCTTTTTTCGCCTGGAGACGGGGGGACCGCCTTTCCCCCAGATGACCCGTCCGTAGGAGAAAACCAGGTGGAAACCCAGATCATAGATCCGTTCCCGCACCTCGGGACGGGCCCGATAGCAGAAGCATACAGGGACGATGAGACGCTCTTTCTTCTCCTCACCCTGGCGGGTCAGATACTCCGAGATCAGGGGCAGCTTTTTAGCGAACCGCTCCACCTCCCCGACGGTGATGTTGTATTTGGCCTCCCCCACGATCCAGATTTCGTATTTGGGGCGGGCGGGGTCGTAGGCCCGGCCCATGATATCGACTTCCAGCTCGTGGTTGTCCCAGCGCAGGAAGGTGCGTTCCAGGACGTCCACCTTCCATCCCAGCTCCCGGGTGAAGGTGTCGTGGATGACGATGTAGGCGGCGTCCTCGAGATCGCCCCCGATCACATCGCTCAGGGCGCCGACCTGGCGGGTCATCTGTTCCATCAGCCGCTCCAGTCGGGCGATGCGTTCTTCCGCCTGGGCCTGGGCTTCGGCGAGGCGGGCGAGGGCCTGTTCCAGGCGGCGCTGACCCTCCTCCACGCGGGCGAGGCGTTCTTCGGTGCGGGCCTGGGCTTCTTCGAGGCGGGCCACGCGTTCTTCGGTGCGGGCCTGGGCTTCGGCGAGGCGGGCGAGGGCCTCTTCCACGCGGGCGAGGCGTTCTTCGGTGCGGGCCTGGGCTTCTTCGAGGCGGGCCACGCGTTCTTCGGTGCGGGCCTGGGCTTCGGCGAGGCGGGCGAGGGCCTCTTCCACGCGGGCGAGGCGTTCTTCGGTGCGGGCCTGGGCTTCTTCGAGGCGGGCCACGCGTTCTTCGGTGCGGGCCTGGGCCTCGGCCAGGCGGACGACGGCTTCTTCCAGACGGGCGTGGGCCTCGATCAGACGGGTGAGGGCCTCTTCCATTCGCGCATGGGCCACCGTCAGGCGCGCCAGGCCCTCTTCCACAGATCCGTAGCCCTTGGTCAGCTGGTTGACCTCCGTCTGCAGCCCACCCAGGCTTCCTTCCAGCCACCGGCGCAAGTCCGCGATCCCCTGGTCCCCGCGGGCCGCCAGGTGATCCAGGGCCTTGAGGAGGGTGTCCACGGCCGCTTCGTCAAACACCCTGCGGAGGATGGCGCGCAGCGTGTCCTGCTCTTCCCGGGAGAGCGCTTGCATAGGGATTCCCTCCGTGAAGGGACTTCTTTGTTAGTTTAACACATCTTGAGCCGGATGGTGCGATGCGGCGAGGGCTTCGGCCGCGCGGATCCGCTTCCCCAGCGCCGGGTGGGTGTAGAAGATCCATTCCACCCAGGGCTCCGGATCCAGCTCCGCCAGGTTCTGCTCGCCCAGCTTCCGCAAGGCCGTTGCCAGCGCCATCGGTCGTCCGCACAGGCGGATGGCCTCTCGATCCGCCTCCCATTCCCGCCAGCGCGACCACGCGTTCAACGGGATCATCCCGATCAACCGGAACAGGAGAGCGCCGATGGCCAGCGCGGGCAGGCTGGATGGGTGATCCAGGCCGGGGAGGCCCAGGGCCCGGACCCCCAGGGGCAGCCCTTGCGCTCCGATGAAGAACCCGGCCAGGCTGATAAGGCTCTCCAGGGCCAGGCCCAGGGGGATATCCCGATGCAGATGATGGGCCAGCTCGTGGGCCAGGATCGCCTCGATTTCGTCGGGGGTGTAGCGCGAAAGCAGCGTGTCCCCGATCACGATCCGTCGGGTGGGCCCCAGCCCCATCAGCCCGGCGTTGGCCGCCCGGGTCCGCCGGCTCATGTCGATCACATAGGCGCCCCGCACCCGGATGCCGGCCCGCTGGGCCAGACGGGCCAGCCGCCCGGCGAGCTCAGGATCCTGGAGGGGCTGGAACCGGTAGAACAGGGGGGCGAGGAGCACGGGGGCGAGCTGGGCCAGCACAACGGTGAAGCCGATCCAGGCGGCTCCTACGGGAAGCCACCAGGTGTGGGGCCAGCGTCGGAAGGCGAGGTAGAGCCCGCCGATCAGAGGCAGACCGATGGCGGCGCTGATCCCTCCGGCCTTGAGGTGATCGAGGAGCCACGCGGCGCGCGTCTGGGTGGAGAGGCCGAAACGGTGGGGGAGGAGGAACCCGCCGTAGAAATCGATGGGGAAGGAGAGCAAGGCCCATCCCCCTCCGAACAGGAAGGCCATCCCCATCGCGTCCAACGGGGGCGGGAGGCGGCGGGCCAGGGCCTCGCCGAGGCCGAGGGCCAGGCCGCTTCCCAGCCAGGCCATGGCGTAGGCGGCGAACAGGGCCATCTCCGCCGCCCACAGGCGACGGCGCAGCCGGGCGTAACGCCGGGCCTGCTCCTCCCGGTCCATCGCGTGCTCCCCGGATCAGCGCTCCGGCTTCAGGATGACCACGGTGCCCGGATAGAGGGAGCGGAAGCGCTCGGCGTCGGCCTCGGAGCCGGCCACTCCGGCTCCGTAATGCATGGGGATGGCGACCTTCGGCTGGATGGCTGCGGCGGCCTGGGCGGCCTCCTCCGCCGTCATCACGTAAGTCCCGCTGACGGGGAGCAGGGCGATATCGCAGCGGATCTCCTTCATCTCGGGGATGAAGTCTGTGTCCCCGGCGAAGTAGAGGCGCTCCCCTTCGATAGTGAGGATGAAGCCCAGCCCGCCGGCCTCCCGGGGGTGGAATCGCTTGTTGATGTTGTAGGCCGGCACCGCTTCGATCTCCACGCCCTTCACGGAGAGGCGCTCGCCGGGGCGCATGGCCTGGGCGCCTTTGATTTTGGCGGCCGCTGCCGGGCTGCCGATGATCACGGTGTCCGGCTGGCGGAGCCGGTTGACGTCCTCTGGAGAGCAATGATCGAAGTGCTCGTGGCTGATCAGGATGAGATCGGCCTTGGGTGCCCCGGCGGGGATCTGCCAGGGGTCCAGGTAGATCACCGGCGGCCCGTCGATGCGGAAGGCGTCGTGGCCCAGCCAGTGGATTCGATCCAGCAGGCGCGGGCGCGCTTCCATTGGAGACCTCCTCCGACCAGGGTAGGGAAACGAACGGGATGGATGCCCCGGTGGGAACTATAGGCCTGTTCGGGATGCAGACGCAAGCGATGGGCGGCCGCCCGGCGCTTGAGAGGATAGGGCCATCCGGGATCAGAAGTTTTTTCCAGCGCTTGCCGTTCCGGAAGGGTCATCCCGACTTCGCATAGCCGATTCGCGACACCTGGGCAGGCGAGCGATCAGGCGCTCCAGCCGGCGGAGGAGGCGGCGGGCGCCGGCCTCCACGGCGGGGGACAGCCCCTCTCCGAACCCGAAGTCCGCCCCGATGATCCCATAGAGGATCACCCGTC
>Ga0079996_102977_pt1 | contig 23218 bp, 22 predicted proteins | sample PerSpoAPS_AMetaG_FD_69199 | JGI IMG/M metagenome (GOLD analysis project Ga0079996, IMG submission 69199) | Thermal spring microbial communities from Yellowstone National Park, Wyoming, USA - Perpetual Spouter A (PS_A) MetaG (SPADES assembly)... | ecosystem: Environmental > Aquatic > Thermal... | reverse complement strand
CCCCTCCGACACAACCCTACGCAACTCCTCCACATGTGAATAAAACCCGCTATTAATAAAAAAGGCGGGAGTTCGGCCCTTGAACGCTCAGCAGACCTCCACCTCCGCGTCTATAAACCGCCTGTACCAGCCCAGGTACTGCTCAGGCCTCACAATGTGAAACTCCAGCAACGCCGCCGCCTCGCCAGCCGCCTCCCTGAGGGCCGCCGCAACCTTAGCCCTCTCCCAAGGATCCTCAGGCGCGTTAGGCGAGATCACAAGCACGTCTATGTCGCTGTCGGCAGACCAGTCCCCCCTCGCCACGCTACCAAACACCACGACCCTAACCTCCCCCAGCAACTCCCTAACCCTTTGACACAGCCTCTCTACATACAGCCTCCACCTCTCCAGAACCTCCCTCCGCCTAAGCCCCCACTCTACGTACATAGCGCCACCAACTCCTACGCCACCTTGACCAGATGCTCCGCCACATCTCTGCTGTACCGCCGCGGCAGATACCGGGCCCCCAGGCAGGAGTAACCTCGAAGGCGAACATATGCCTCTCGTAGAGACTCCAAAGCTCCGGCTTAACAGCCCTAACCTCCTCAAAGAGCCGTCTCAGAGAATGCGTATGCGGGTAGTAACCCGCCCTAGACGCCAGCACGTATTTAAGCGCCAGCTGACACGCCTGCTCGGCGTGAAACGCCGCCACCCTCCCAGCCCTCAAATCATCCCTAGCCGCCGCCAGAAACATCAAAGCCCGCTCCCTCAGAATCTCCACCTCCTCCCTCCCCACGACCCCATGCAAATTCATATATAAATGGACAACCCCGCAATCCTTTCAATTCGCTCCAGAAGAGTTGCGTCGCGGACTACCCCACGGCCGTTGCTATTTTCGTCAGCGGGCAAACCCACCGGTCTGAAAAGCGCCGTGGCATCGGCAATTTCTCTAAGTCGTCGCCTAGGCGGGCTATAGCTATTACATTAGCCCCCAAGCCAAAGCTACACCGAATGTGCCTAGTTGTGATAAGATGCAACGACGTATGAGTTGTAACGCCATCTCTGCGTTGCACCAAGAGATGCTGACCATAATGGTTGAGATGACTTGGTTATCCTAAGAATTTCCTTACTGCCGCCGCAATTCGTTTTATGCAGTTCTCAAACTGAGAGCTGGCGTTGTTGTCTTTCTTCAATTCAGAGTAAAGGTAGTTGCAGGCATCCTTATGTTTAAGCTTGTCCCTCGGGTTGAGGCCTAACCATTCGGCGAATGCCTCTATATGCGGGTCGAAGACCACCGCGACGACACCGGCGAGTTTGTTCACTCCTTGCCCGACCCAAACCTTTCCGCAAATTTGTGTCAGCCGGAAGCTCTTTTCTACCAAGTTCCTCGCGTCGCCGGTCTCGTAATCTATAACCACGACGAGGCGGTTGCACCGCGGCTTGATCTCTTTGACGACGTCCTGCAGTATGAGCTCGAGGCCGTAATTGTGCCTGTGGCGAACCTCGCCTCCCACTGCGTTTCTAAGGTATTCGCCGATGCATTTGTTGCCGTAGCACTCCGCTACGATGCACGTCTGCATAAAAGCAACACTTCGCTGGGCTTCATGAAGAGGATGTCCGCGGAGGTGACCAGCTCCTCCGCCAGCTTGTCCTTGTCGAGCTCCGCAACCTCTGTAAGCCCTCCATCTCCCCTGTATACGTAATACAGAGTCACGTTCAGCTTATCCCTCAGCAGAGAGACCAGGATCGGGTTGTGAGTGGTAATTACCACATATCCCACTTCGCTGAACTTTGCGATGTATTTCACCAGGAGGTTGAAGAACTGGGGGAAGAGCTGTCCCTCCGGCTCCTCTAGCAGTACGACTGTCCTCCCCTCTAGGCCGTGGAGTTTCGTGAAGAAGATCGCCGAAGAGAGACCCACAAGGTTGTACAAGATGCGAAACACCGAGTCGGAAATGGCGGAGGACTTCATGGCAACGTCGTTGTCAAACACCACAACCCTCCCATCGTCTAGCAACTTAACCTCTACCCGACTCAGCTGGGCCAACTCTGCGTTTACGTCTCTGAACACCTCCAGTTGTTTCTTTGCCACAAGGCCGAAGTTTTTCCCATCCTCCCGCAAAAGATCTTGCGGAACTTTAACCTCAATTCCCTCAATCATACTATTTATAATACTGTCTCTAAATCTGTCAAATCCATAAAATCTCGTCACAACCTTCTCTTCGAGAGCGCCAAGTAATTTGTTAACCCTATGTTGATCAACCGCATATTTGAATCCGCCATACGAGAATAGGTAAAGAAAGCGGTAAAGGGGGTGAGGAAATTCGGTATACCCCGTAATTGGTACTTCGGCATCGTTGAGTTCAACGCGGAGACCCTTCTCGAAATATATACGTAGTGATCGGCGCCACTCGCCGGTGCCTATGCTAATTTCGACGGCCTTTGTCAAGTCATAAAACGTAAATAGAGCGGTTACATCTGTGGTTCTGACTAGCCTATACAGCGGTTCGCTCTTGACGTAGAACGCGTAGCGGTCGAGGTAGGTTGCAAGCGCTATGGCTTCTAGCACGTTGGATTTGCCGGCGGCGGGCGGGCCCAGCAGGACCGTGACTTTCCCCAGCTTCATTTGCACCTTTTCTATTGACTTGTAGTGGCTTATGGAGACCTCCACGGCAATACGTGGCCCTCCTTATAAAGGTGTTAGTGAGTGAATCTTCTCAAAACCTTTGGTATTCTTGGTATGAGGTCTGAGGCGGTGATGTGGTGGCCCAGCTCCGCGGCGGCGTCTTCGCCGGCGAGCCCGTTGACGAAGGCGGCGACGGCGGCGGCCTCGAGGGGGTCTCTGGTCTTGGTTAGAAAAGCCGCAACAAGCCCCGTCAAGACGTCGCCCGTGCCGCCTACGGTCATGGCGGGGGTGCCGGTTGTGTTTATCTTAACCCGCCTCCCGTCTGAAGCCACGTCGTACCGCCCCTTGAGCAGAATGACGGAGTTCAGCTTGGCGGCCCACTCCCTCACCGCCGCGGCCCTCTCCTCCAGCCCCCTCGGCGGCTCCACGCCGGTGAGGGCCTTGAACTCGCCGGCGTGCGGCGTGAAGACCACAACGCCCCGCGGCGCCTCGCCCCTGAGCGCCTTAATGGCGTCGGCGTCCACCACAAGCGGCTTAACGCCGGCAAGCCTCCGGAAGAGCTCCCTTACAGCGTCGGGGGTTTCGCCCTCTACGCCGAGGCCGGGGCCCATCGCCACCACGTCGAACCTCTCCGCGAGGGCCGCGACCTTATCCACGTGTCTCAGCGATAGTCGGGGCCCCTCCAGCGGTATGGCGATTACGTCGGGGCTCTGGGCCTTGGCCGCCGTGGCGGCGGGCTCAGGCGCGGCTATGACCGCCAGGTCGACGCCGGCGCGGAGGGCGGCGAGGGCTACGTAGACAGGCGCGCCGGAGTACTCCAGCGAGCCGCCGACGACTAGCACCCTGCCGTGGTCCCCCTTCTTGCTGTCGGGCCGCCGGGAGAAGTCGAGGTAGGCGAAGTCGCCGGGCCCCACCAACAGCTCGGCCTCAGGCGGTATGCCGATGGGCTCCACCACCAGCTCCCCCACGTACCTCCTCGCCGACTCCGTGAGAAGCCCCCTCTTCGGCTTGTGGAAGGTGACGGTGAGGGCGGCCTTAACGGCCTTGTCCCTCACCTCCCCCGTGTCTGGGTCGAGGCCGCTCGGCACATCCACGGCGACTTTAGGCGCCGGGGCTATGTTCATGAGCTCTATGGCGGTGGCGTGGGGCTCCCTCAGAGCACCCCGTATGCCGGTGCCCAACACCGCGTCGACAATCACGTGGGCCCACATGAACCAGTCCTGAAGCGCCAGAAGCTCCAGGGGAGACTGCACGATCACCAGCTCCACGCCCCAGAGGCGCCTCACCGCCTCGTAGTTCAGCCGGGCCAGCTCCTCCCTCGGCTCCCCCAGCGCGATGACCCTCACCCTACGCCCAGCCGCGTGGAGGTGCCGCGCCGCCACGTAGCCGTCTCCGCCGTTGTCCCCCGTGCCGCACACCACAAGCACGTTGACGGCGTCGGGGAACCGCCTAACCACGTTCCGCGCCACGGCGGCCCCGGCGTTTTCCATAAGCACCAGCCGGGGCACCCCCAGCCACTCCGCGTTTCTGTCGGCGATATACATCTCAACAGACGAAATCCCCTCCACGACACAAGAAACCACGCCATTTATAAATAAACACGCAACTACGGAGCGCTTGGGCCTAATCCCTATCGCCGCTGTCCTCCCGGCGCCTCGCGCGGGGCGTGAGGTATATGCGGCCGAAGGCGGCAACACGCCACCTGTTGACCCGCCTCTGCATCCTCTCCCGGAGGGCGTAGCGCTCCTCAGGTGTGAGCTCCCGCTCCTCCGCTTCGGGCGCCTCGGCTTCGCGGAGCCCAATGCGATAAAACATAAGCGTGGAGCCGACCGCAGAGGCTACGGCCGCCGCGTTTAGCAACGTTAGGTAGATGTCGAGGGGGTCCCTTAGCCACATGTCAAGGCTCTCCGCCAGTAATCTCGCCCAGAAGCCCGAAAATATGACGACGCTTGGGTTGACGGCTTTTTCTAGTTTTTTGTCTGTGAGGCCCCGTCTGGCGGCGTCGCGGAGGATGGCGGCGACGGGGGCGGCGGCTATGGCGAAGGCCAGCGCCGCAGATGCCGGCGAGGCCTTGCCCTCAGCCACCAGCATCGCTACAAGCAACGCCATGGATGCGAAAGATGCGGCCGCCAACTTTTTCAGCTTCACGGAGGCCCTTGGGCGTTGCTTTTTCTGAGGACGCCTCGTTTGAGGAGTTCGGCTGTTGCCCACCGGGAGAGGTAGAGCTTGCCGTCTTGCTGGGGGATTCTGTCTTCGGCGTCTAAGTAGTCGAGGAGCGTCGCGGCGTCTATCCCCTTGACCACGGCGACTTTCCAGTACTCGCCGAGGGCGTACAGCTCCACCTCCGCCTCGGCATCCCCCAGCCGCGCCACGTATCTCCCCAAGCGGCGCATCTCCAGCTCCTCCATGAAGTCGGGTGGTATGACGTCCCAGCCGGCCAACACGCCGTTGGCTATCACCAGTTGCAGCCAGCCGCCGGGGACCTCCACCTGCGTCCCCTCCGTGCGGGGGATGTACAGCTCTGCAAACCGCCTGTAGAGGCGGAGCGGCACGTTGACCGCCTTTCTCCGCGGGTCGTAGATCTGCGACACGAAGGCCTTCACCTCCTGGACAATCCCCCTCTTCATCTGTCTGAAGTTGAGGGAGACGTCGAGAAGCCGCGTGAGGAAACCCCCGCCAGCCCTGACCACGCGGCCTCTGGTCTCCGCCGGGGCGATGACGGATATGTGCGAGGCGGCCTCCTTAGCCTCGCTAGGAGTGGGCATCTTAAGCACGGCGTACTTCCCGAAGTGCTCCACGACGAGCTCCCCGACCAGGTACACCAGCTCCAGGGGCTCCCCCTCCAGCTCATCCACAATCGCGGCATAGCCCGCGGCGAAGGCCACCGCCTGCCGCCCAACCAGCACAATACGGACTCTGTCCCCCGACTCGACAACGCTGTACCTAAACCCAAACCTATCCAGCAGAGACCTGGCATAAGCCGCATCCTCCCTGGCCAAGTTTATCTCCACCAACACGTTCTCCATACATCTAAAGACCATCATATTTAAATCCATATGGCGAGGACTCCACCCACCGTGGAGACCTTAAAGCTAGAGAACGAAGTTGCCGTGCAGTGGGCCGCTGACCATGTTCCGCGCCGGAAAGCGGCGAGCCTCCTGTCGCCCCACCTATCCCAACGCGGCGCTTCGGCGAGGCTTCCTGCTCCTCAAATACGGCGTAGCCGATGAGGAAGAGTCGAAGCCGCAGACGCGTCCTTACTCCAGCCGCCGTATCCCCTCCCCCAGATTGCCGCGTCTATCAAAACGACGCCGCCTACGCCGACCGTTGCGGCGGCGAGTCCACGCGTCTAGATCTCACTCCGTCGACACATGAGGGATTGAAAGGCTTGCGCCAACGGCGAGGGTACAAAGAAAACACAGGCATGTCGATCACAGCCGCGGGAGCTCATCCCGCGGCACCTTGAAAAAATCCGCTGTTAAAGCCGGCAGAGCCGTCGTGCGGCTTATTACTCCTTGAAGTAAGACTTCAGGGTCTCCTCGACGTCTCTTAAATGCTCTTTGTGAACCAACTCTCTGTGTGGGCTGAGTTTTTTCTCGACGTACTCAATTACGGTTCCTTCTTTTATCTCTTCGTTCAATCTCCACGCTCTGAACGTAACTACGACGATCAGCGTCTTGTTATCCACGACCAAGGCTGTGTACTCCATCATGAGGGAATACAATAAGCGTGGAGTCCCCAGGTATGTACGGCCCCCACCCGCCCCCTGTTTGCCATGGTCCACTAGGTATATCGAGGCATTTACACGGAGTCTCTTGACCATCTCGCGGTACTTCGGCTCCTCCTCAAGCGGAGTCATAAACCTAGGCCACTCGGCCCCCTTCTTGTATGTCCCCCCTTCTCTGTCGTAGAGGGTGAAGTTCAGCGCCAACTCGTCGCCAACCGCCCGGAACTCAACCACGGTCAAGTTGCCCGAGATGCACGTCCCCGCCAGCACCAGCCCACCATTTACAAACTGCAGTGGACATATAGCTACAAAGCTCGAATTCGGCGGCAACATCACGTTCCTCTCGCTGGCCAATGCGCCAAACGTTGCTAATCCAACGCTAATCAACATCACAATCACGACTGCAGTGGCGAATAATATCAGCAAAGTCCGCTTCATATTAACGTACCTCATATCTTAACCAGTAGTAAGCATAGTCCCAGTCATAGCCACAAATGAAGAACCAACAATAAATAGGTTTCCAGAAATACGAATAGCCTTCTGCTATGCCGCCAGGATTTGCGTACTGCAAGTCGGCTGGTCTGACTAACCCCATAAAGCCATACCCCCATGTCCACGTAGACCTGGCGTCCTCGTTCCAACCAGGATTATTCACCGCGCCTATCCAACTTATCTTGCAAGTATCTGCATCTAATAGGCGGAATTTCGTAGTCTTAACGATCTCTGTCCACGATACCCCTACTCTGTAGCCACTTGTAACAATGCCCACACTCAGACTTATCTGCATAGGTGAGCCGTATCGGTAATCAAGATTAGTTGGCTTTACCTGCGGTCCGCCTACGTTTGCAAAACTTTGTGCACTGCACCGCCAATCTACACGTTGGGTGGGACCAACCTTATCATTAACGCCGCCTGTGGTTACGCCCCAATTTCTATAACTGTCTGGATGAGTAGTCACTACTATGACTTGAGGCCATACGTAAGCAGGTTGCTCATTCCAGTAGATAGTTTTAGTACTTGCACACACAGTTACCTCTACCTTTGCCCAGTTATCATATTTAGTGCCATACCTAATACCATAAAATTTATTGGAGTCATATTTAATTTCATTATCGCATCCCGCTGTTATTAAGCTCTGTGACTTCAATAAAGCGACTGAAACTAGTAGAAGTATTAGGAACCCTTTTAATTTTACACTTCTTAGGGGTTTAGGCATAAGAAAGCGTTCTCAACCTTTTTTATTACTATTTCGCTTATTGACGTAATGATTTTTATCTATATGTCGATAAATTAAATTTTAATTTTTCTAGGGTCCGGTATGTCATATAATAGGTTTGGAATCATAAGAATTAATATGCCGTGACTAATCCATGTATCTAGCGCTGAGAAGGCTGGGCGTGTTCGCCGAAATCTTGTTAAGTTGAGGTCCTCACCGCTAGGTGTCACACTGTGTACGGAGCCCTCGCCAAGCTACCCGCCTGGAAAGACTCATGAAAGATGAAGATAAGATCAAAGCAGAGAAGGAGTAGAGAAGTTGAGGACGAGCAGTCAGAGAGGAGGTTGAAGGCTTTAGCAGTTATGGAAGATTGGAGTGGTTGCGTGGGAAGGCTTGACGCGCTTGGGACTAGGTGGGGGTTGTGAGGGGAATTGCTCAGATGGGCTTGTTATGCGGTGGAGGGCTTTTGATGGGGAGGAATACTAGAGTGTGGTGGAGCTTGACGTGGTGGTGGGGGTGGAGAGGGAACGGCGGTGGAGGTCGCCTCGGCTCTTAGGCGGGCTTATAGTGGTGAAGAGGACGATGGTATGTGGGGGTGGCTAGGCGTGGGGCGGGTCGTTGCCGGTTACTATATCCATGTCGAGACTCCGGGGGTGTGGGGCGTCGTGGTGGTGTGGCTTCCTAGGGGCGTCTTTTTATATGGCTTCTTGTTGAGTTGGGGCATGCGTAGCGTGGAGAGGCTGGGGAACGGTGTTGTGTTGGTTTTGGATGGGTTCGAGTCGCCGACCGCCGCCGTGGTGGTGGCGGTGGGGGTGGGGTCGCTGTATGAGGAGAAGCGGCAGAGGGGCATTACCCACCTCTTGGAGCATATGTTGTTCCGGGTGCCGGGCTTCGACGTGGACGAGGCGGTGGAGGCGCTGGGCGGCTCCAATAACGCCTACACCCAGAGGGACCTCCTCGCTGTGGTTCTGGAGGGGGTGTCTGAGTCCGCCCCGGGGCTTGTGGAGCTGGCGTATAGGCTGTACGCCAACGAGCAGTATAGGGAGGAGGACCTTCAGCGGGAGAAAGACGTAGTCCTCTCCGAGCTTCGGCAGGCGAGGGAGGACCCCTCCGCCCGCGTGGGCGAGCTGGCGCTGAGGGCTCTCTTCGGCGACTCCGACTGGGGCGACCCCGTAGGCGGGACGCCCGAAACCGTGTCGGCCATCTCTCTCCAGGACTTGTTGGAGTTTAAGAGGCGGTGGTTCACGCCGGACAACACCGTGGTGGTCCTCTCAGGCGGCTTCGGCGAAGAGGCGGCTGGGCGCGCCGCCGAGCTGTTCGGCAAGCTGGAGGGCTGGTCGCCGCCGAGGCGGAAGCCCACGGCCGCCGCGGGGCCTAGGCGAATCGTAGAGGAGCGGGTAGTGGACGGCGTCTACTACGCCAAGGTCTTGAGGCTCTCCGCAGAGGACCCCGCCAAGATGTACGCTCTGCTTTACGGAGCCGCCTTCCACCTGGGGACCGGCACCAAGTCCATCCTATTCCACCTCCTGCGGACCGAAGGCGTGGCTTACTCTTACTACGTGGACTACGACGTGGTGGGGGACACGGCGTATCTTGAGGTGGTGGTGGAGTCCGCCCGATCCCTCGGGGAGGCGCGGCGGGCTGTGGAGGAGGCGTTGAAGCCTCGGGAGCCGCCGCCGTATAGGCTTAGGTTTTACGACTACGTCTGGCGCGTGGAGTGGCGAAATGCCGCCAGCAGAGCCTTGACGGTGGCCGGCTACGTGGCCAAGGGCGGCCGGCCCGAGGCGATCGAGGAGGCGTTTAGACGCGCCGCGGAGAGAGGCACTGCGTGGATTCGGCCTCACGTGGTGGACGAGGCGGAGGCGGTGTTGATAAAAAACTATAAATAGTGGAGAGTTTTCCAGCATATGAATAACAAGCTTTCAACCGCGCTCTCGGTGGTTGCTGTAATTCTCGCCGCAGTCGCCGCCGCGTTGGCCTACCAGGCATATACGGCAACGCAGACAGAAGTCAAGGCGCTTGTGGAGCGGCTGGGCAAAGTGCAGCAGAGCCTAGACGCGTTGAGCAACAGCTTGGCGAAGCTTGCCGAGGAGGCCAGGTCTCTAAAGGCTGAGGTAGGCGCCGTCAACAAGACCGGCCTCCTGGCGGAGCAACTGCAACGGAGGCTCGAGGCGGTGGCCCGCGACGTTTCGAAGCTAGCGGAGGAGGCAACGGCCGTTAGGGCCGAGGTGAGGGCTGTGAACAACACGGCGGCGGCCGCCTACGCCCAGGCCAAACTGGTGTCGGAGGCCGTCTCGCAGCCCGCCGGCGCGGTCCCCGTCAAATACGCCAAGCTGTTTACCATCTCATACGAGGGGGACGTCTACGTCTTGACGGACGCCATGGGGAGGAAAATATTGGCCGTGCCCAGGGGGTTGCCGCAGGACCTTTTGGCGTACTACAGGGCGAAGTATAGACCGGACGTGGTGGTGGAGTACCCGGTGAAGAGGGCGGTGGTTATGGCTTCTACGCATGTGGCTATGATCTACCGGCTGTATAAAGAGGCTGGGCGGCCCGACATCCTCAGATCTGTGGCGGGCATAATGTGGGGCCGGGAGTACAGCTGGCACATGCCGGAGGTCGCCGCGATGCTGGAGAACGGCACGATAGCAGACGTGGGGCCGGCGTATTCGCCTAACTACGAGCGGCTGACTGCGCTTAAGCCCGACGTAGTTTTTGTCTACTTCTATCCAGGCCCCTACGGCACCGAGGCCGTTGTCAACAGACTGGCGCAGCTGGGCGTGCCCTACGTCGTGGTGAACGAGTTCCAAGAGCCGTCGCCGCTGGGGCGGGCCGAGTGGATTAAGTTCTTCGCCGTCTTCTTCAACGCCACGAGAGACGCGGTAAGGATCTTCGACGCGGTGGAGGCCAAGTGGAACAGCTTGGCAGTCCTCGCCGCAGACCTAGACCGGCCCAGAGTGGCGTGGTTCACTATATTCGGCGGAGTCCTCTACCCCGCCGGGTCCCAGGTCAGAGAGCTCATCCGCCTCGCCGGGGGCAGATACGCCTACGCCAACTACAGCCGCGTGGACCTAGAGGTCGTGCTGAAACACAGAAACGACGTAGACGTCCTCATCTGGTCCAGCTACAGCGTCTCCACAATCCAAGACATAGTCAAGGTGGAGCCCCGCCTGGCGGAGCTCAGGCCGGTGATCTTGGGGCAGGTGTACGCCTACAGCCCCGCCTTTTACCAGCTGGCTAACGCCTATCCGGAGAAGTTGCTGGAGGAGCTGATGTGGATCATACACCCCGAGGCGTTGCCGCCGGGCAACTTCACGCTATTTGTGCATCTGCGGTGAGGCGGCTTCTGCTCCTCATAATTCCACTACTTTTTTCCGCCGCGGTTCTTCTGGGGCCAGCCGGCTTAGACCCTCACATCATCGAGACGGTTAGGCTTCCCCGTGCCCTCGGCGCCGTGGTGGGCGGCGTTTTGCTAGGTGTGTCGGGCCTCCTCCTCCAGACCGCGCTGAGGAACCCCCTGGCGGACCCCTACGTGCTGGGGGTCAGCGGCGTCGCCGTCCTCGCGGCTCTGGGGTCGTACCTCCTGTGGAGGCTGTGGGGCCTTCCGTACCTCGGCTTCCTCCTCGGCGCATTGCTGGGCGCCGCCGCCGCGACAGCCGCCTTGCTCCTCCTCGCGAGGAGGGCGGGGATGCTCGTCGTGCTTATGGCGGGCGTCCTCCTCTCCTACGCCGCGTCCTCCGCGCTTCAGCTGGCGTTGCTGGCCCTCCCGCCGGAGGAGCTGGGCTACATATACGTGGGTCTCCAGGGGAGCTTCGCCGCCTACCCAGCCGGCGTGTGGGGTTACGTAATAGCCGCGGCGGCGCTCGTCCTGGTCTTGTTTGTCTATTTCAACTCGCGCCACATGGCGGCGCTTCTACACGGCGAGGAGGCGGCGGCGGGGCTGGGGGTGGACGTGAAGAAAGCCGTCGTCTACGTCGTCGGCGCGGCCTCGGCGGGCGTCGGAGTCGCCGTGGCCTCCGTGGGGCCTGTGGGGTTCGTCGGCCTGCTGGCCCCCCACATGGCGCGTTGGGTAGCGGGACGCCAGAGGGCAGATCTGGTGCTTCTGGAGACGGCGGGGCTCGGCGCCGCCCTTGCCCTCGCGGCCGACCTAGCGACTAGGCTCCTTCTGCCCCGCGAGCTACCGGTCAACGTGGTGTTGTCTCTCGTGGGGGCTCCCGCGGCCGGCTGGCTTCTGTGGAGGTATGTACGTAAGATTTGACGTCGTCAAGAAGCTGGGCGACTTCGTCCTTGAGGCGGCCGGCGAGCTGGGGGAGGGGCTGACCTGCGTGGTTGGGCCCAACGGGTCGGGCAAAACCACCCTACTCAAGATCTTGGCGGGCCTCTTGAGGCCCGACCGCGGCTGGGTGGAGCACGTCGGCGTCAAGGCGAAGGTATACGTGGGGGAGCTCCATGTGCCGCCTGACGCGGCGGCGGTGGAGGTAGCGCTGGCGGGGAGATCCCGCTTCTCCCCAACGCCGGTGAGAAGGGAGGACGTGGAGGCGGCGAGGCGCTACATGCGCCTCCTGGAGGTTGAGGACCTCGCGGAGAGGAGGTGGCGGACCCTCAGCGGGGGGCAGAGACAGAGAGTGGTCATCGCGGCGGCGCTTGCGGCGGAGGCGGACCTCCTCCTCCTCGACGAGCCTCTCGCCAACCTACACGGCGACTGGCGTAGCCGCGTCATGAAAACGCTCGCCGACTACGCAACCGGGAGGATAGTCGTCGTCACCACACACCACGGCGACGTCTTGAAGTGTTGCCGCGCCTTGATTGCGCTTAGGGAGGGTAGGGTGGCGTGGCGCGGGGACCCCCAGCAATACGCCGAACCGCTAGACACAGCTTGCGGCTAGGCTACCTCCGGCGGGCGCTGTGCCGCACCGAGCCGTTGCGTATTTTCGCTTGTACGTGGATTGGGATGCGGCGGAGAAAAATTAATATACATATGCTCATCGTCGGGCATGTCTTCAGCGGTTAGGATTGTGGAAAAGCAACTGGACGAAATTTTGGCGATTGCGAAGAACCCCGCGCAGATCCGAAACGCCGGTACTCTGGCGCATGTGGACCATGGGAAGACCACCACCAGCGACTCGCTTCTGATGGGCGCTGGGCTTCTGTCGCCGAAGGTGGCCGGGAAGGCGCTTGCGATGGACTACGTCCCCATTGAACAGCTGAGGCAGATGACGGTCAAGGCGGCAAACATATCGCTGTATTTCGAATACGGGGGCAAGCCGTATCTGATCAACTTCGTCGACACGCCGGGCCACGTGGACTTCACCGGCCACGTGACGCGCTCCCTAAGGGTCATGGACGGCGGCCTCGTGGTGGTGGACTCCGTGGAGGGCGTCATGACGCAGACGGAGACCGTGGTGAGGCAGGCTTTGGAGGAGTATGTGAGGCCTGTGCTCTTCATCAACAAGATAGACCGCCTCATCAAGGAGCTAAGGCTTTCGCCTCAGGAGATCCAGCAGAGGATTCTCACCATCGTGAAGGACTTCAACGCCTTGATCGACATGTTCGGCCCGCCGGAGTTTAAAGACAAGTGGAAGGTGGACCCGGGCAAGGGCCAGGTGGCGCTGGGATCGGCGCTTCATAAGTGGGGCATCACGATCCCGATGGCGCAGAAGGCTGGTCTCAGGTTCAGCAACATAGTGGATGCGTACGAGAAGGGGTACGTGGATAAGCTGGCCGAGGAGTTCCCGCTGTATAAGACCTTGCTGACAATGATAACTGAGCACGTGCCGCCGCCTAACGTGGCGCAGAAGTACAGAATCCCGAGACTTTGGCGCGGCGACTTAAACAGCGAGGTGGGCAAGGCGCTTCTTGAGGCGGACCCCAACGGGCCCGCCATAGTGGCCGTCAGCAAGGTAAACAAGGACCCCCACGCCGGCTTGATCGCCACAGGCCGCGTATTCGCCGGCACCATCAGGGAGGGCGACGAGATCTACATAATCGGCAGGAAGCTGAAGAAGAAGGTTCTGCAGACATACATCTACATGGGTCCCGCGCGGATAATCGTGCCGTATATGCCCGCGGGCAACATAGTAGCGCTGATGGGCGTGGACGAGGCGAGGGCTGGCGACACCTTGGTGGATCCGAAATATGCCGACATCCCGCCATTTGAGAGGATGAGGTACATCTCCGAGCCCGTGGTGACCGTCGCCATAGAGCCGAAGAACCCGGCGGAGCTGGCTAGGCTGGTGGAGGCCTTGAAGGACCTCGTGATAGAGGACCCCACCCTAGACCTCAAGATTGACCAAGAGACTGGGCAGATCCTGCTGTCTGGCGTGGGTACCCTGCACCTCGAGATCGCCACGTGGCTGTTGAAGGAGAGGACAAAGACCGAGTTCACCGTGTCGCCGCCGTTGATCCGCTTCAGGGAGACTGTGCGGGAGAGGTCGCAGGTGTGGGAGGGCAAGTCGCCGAATAAGCACAACCGCCTCTACTTCTACGTGGAGCCTCTCGACGAGACCACCATAGAGCTCATCGCCTTGAAGGAGGTCACGGAGGACCAGGACCCGAGGGAGAGGGCGAAGATCCTTAGGGAGAAGGCCGGCTGGGACGCCGACGAGGCGCGCGGCATCTGGGCCATAGACGACAGGTACTTCAACATAATTGTAGACAGGTCGTCCGGCATCCAGTACCTCCGCGAGATAAGAGACTACATCGTGCAGGGCTTTAGGTGGGCGGCTGAGGCTGGCCCCTTGGCCATGGAGCCCATGAGGGGCGTCAAGGTGGTGCTGACCGACGCCGTTGTGCACGAGGACCCGGCGCACCGCGGGCCGGCACAGATAATGCCCGCCACTAAAAACGCCATATTCGCCGCCGTGCTCTCCGCGAGACCGACGGTGCTGGAGCCCTTGATGAAGCTGGACATCAAGGTGGCGCCTGATTACATCGGCGCGGTGACCTCCGTGTTGAACAAACACAGGGGGAAGGTTCTAGACATGACCCAGCAGGAGTACATGGCGTATCTGAGGGCTGAGCTCCCGGTGCTTGAGTCGTTTAACATAAGCGACGAGCTCCGCGCGGCCGCCGCCGGCAAGATCTTCTGGTCGATGCAGTTCTCGCGGTGGGCGCCCGTGCCTGAGTCTTTGTTGGCGGACCTCGTGAAGCAGCTGAGGAAGAAGAAGGGGTTGAAGGAGGAGATCCCGAAGCCGACGGACTTCGTGGAGACGTTCTAATTTTTCAGCATAGAAACACGTCTTCACAGGTCGAGTCACGGCCGTGTCATCACAAGTCTCTCCACCTGGGCTTTTTTAATATTTAAAAAGAGATAACATGTTGCTCATATGTCTATTAGGACCTTATTGGCGGTGGTTTTCGCAGTGGCTGTGGTACTTGTTGCCGTCTTGGCGTTGCAGGCCTACCAGCAGACCGCGGAGAAGAGGCTCGTAATCGTCGGGCCTCAGGGCATAAGCGACTTGGGCAAGGCGCTTGCGCAGGAGTTCAGCAGGAAATACGGCGTAAACGCCACCTTCGTGCCGCTGGGAGGCGCCGTGGAGATGGTAAACGAGCTGGTCCGCAACAGGGACAACCCGCCCTGGGACGTGGCCATAGGGATTCCGGAGTTCTACTACACAGTGTTGATCGAAAGAGACGTCCTCTACTGCCCCGGAATAAAGGTAGACGGCGTGCCTGCCGACGAGTATTGGGACCCGCGCGGGTGCGTCTACCCGCTGGATAAGTCGTACATAGGGATCGTGTATAACGAGACCGCGTTGGCGAGACTCGGCTTGAAGCCGCCCGAGACGTTGGACGACTTGCTCAAGCCGGAGTACAAGGGGCTCGTCGCGTATCCAAACCCCGTCACCTCGGGGACGGGTCTCGCGGTGCTTTCATGGGTCATGTCTGTGAAGGGAGAGGAAGAGGGGTGGCGCTACCTCAAGCAACTGGCGGGGCAGATCGCCAAGGTTGGCTACCCCAGCGGATTCACAGCTACGAGGAACGCGCTTAAGCGCGGCGACGTGGTTGTCGCCTTGTCGTGGTTCAGCCACGCCATAGACCCCGGCACGCCGCATATGCGCGCCGCGACCTCAAGCGCGTTTCTCTACAGAGAGGGGGTGGCGGTGCTTAGGAACTCGAAGAACCGCGACCTCGCCGTGGAGTTTGTCAAGTTCGCCTTGAGCAAGGAGGGTCAAGACCTCGTGGATCCTTACAACTACATGCTCCCGGTTAGGCCCGACGCGAAGATAGAAAACAACAAAGGCCTCCCGCAACCGCGTAGCGTCGTGGTGTACAACCCGGCGCTGGGGTCCAAGGCCGACGAGTGGAGGCTTAGGTGGCAGAGGGAAATAGCCGGCGGGTGAGGCGGTACTTAATCCCTCCGCTTTTTTTCCTCTCCGTATTTACAGCCCCTTACATCATTCTCCTGGCTAAATACGGAGTCTCCCTGCAGGTGGACAGCTACGTGCTTTGGGTTTTCGCGTTTACTTGGGTCCAGGCGGCGGCCTCGGCGGCTTTGTCTCTGGCGGTGGGGCTTGCCCTGGTGCCGGCGTATGTCCGGTTTCCCTGGGTTAAGCCCGTGGCTCTTGTGCCGTTTTTCGCCCCCGCCCTCTCCACTGTGGATGCGTTGATTAGGCTCCACGGGGACTTCATGTACGGGCCGTGGGGCATCGTGGTGGCGCACGCCGTGTATTACGGGCCCTACGTGGCGCTGGTTGTGGAGTCTAACCTCAGGTCTATCCCGGCCGACTTGCTGGAGGCGGCCGATCTATACGTGAGGAGGGCCGCCACAAGGCTGAAGATTGTCTTCGCCGAGTTGCGTCCCGCGGTTTTGTACTCCTTCTTTACCGTGTTTATCTTCAGCTTTCTCAGCTTCACAACCCCGCTTCTCCTAGGCGGCAGATACCCCACCCTTGAGCTACTCGTCTATATCTACGCCACCTCCTTCGCCTCTACGGACCTCGTTGCCAGCCTCGTGTTGCTGGGCCTACTCTCCTCGGCTGTACTCGCCCTTCCCCTCCTCAAGGTCCCGGCGCCCCCGCCTGCGGAGCCCGCCCCGAGGACCCCCGCCGTGGGGCCCGTCCCCACGGCGTTTTCCCTCGGAGTAGCGCTTTATTTCTTCGCTGTGGCCTTCTACATCTTCTCGCCTCTGCTGGAGCCCCGCGGCGTTGAAGCCGCGGTTCGGCCTCTGTTTAACAGCTTCGCCGTGGCGCTGACGGCGTCTGCGGCGGTGCTTCTCGTGATGTTGGCCTTCCTGGTTTCGGACTCCGTCGGCTCGCGGCTACCCGCGTTGACATATGTGGTTACGGTCTCCCTCTCAAAAAGCCTCTTCGCCCTCGGCTTCTTCCACATGGCCCAGCCGCTGTACGGCACCTTGCTTATTCTAACGGCGGCCTACTCAGTAGTTATCGCCCCGCTTGCTTACTCCCTCGTCAAGCCCTCCTGGGAGAAGATAAGAATAGATACCAGGGAGGCTTGCGTCTTGTACCTGGGTCCTTTGAAATGCGTCACGCGGATAATAAGCGAAGCCCTCGGCCCAACCCTCGTGCAGACTTGGCTGGTGGCCCTTGCCTCTTCTCTATCTGAGACGACGCTGGCGTTGATGCTCACCACGGGCGGCGCCGCGACGCTCTCCGCAGAGGCCGTCCGACTCCTCACCTCAAGAGCGCCAGACTTGATCGAGATGGGGCATTTCTACTCGGCGGTGCTCGCCCTTTTGGTGCTGGTGCTACTCGCCGCGTCGCGGCTCATAAAGCCGAGACCCTACTCCATCTGAGGAAAGCACTTCCCCTTCACCACGTCGAAGGAGAATGAACCTGACCGCGGCGGCTTAGGTGTGACGATTCTTACGTGTTGCCCCTCCACCTCCGCCAAAACCTCGTATCTCCCGGCCTTGTACCACACGGCGACGACGCGGCCGACGTAGGTGGTGCCAGGCGCCGCGTCCCACGGCCTGAAGTAGAAAAAGCCGCAGTCTGCCCTCAGCCGGTTTGTGTAGCCGAGGAACTGGGCCACCTTGGGCGTCGGCGGGTTTTCAAAAAGCTCTACCGCGTCTCCTTGGGCCGCCACCTGGCCGTCCATGAGGACAACCAGTCGGCTTGCGACGAAGGTCGCCTCCTCGAAGTCGTGCGTGACGTACAACACGGTACGGCCCTTAGACGCCTCGTAGATATAGGGCAGGACCTCCCCCCTCAGCGGGGTGTCCAGCGCCGTGAGAGGCTCGTCGAGAAGCAAAACGGGAGGCTCCAACACAAGCGCCCTGGCGAGGGACACCCTCTGTTGTTGCCCTCTGCTGAGCTGGGCGGGGTACCTCCCAGCTAGGTGCCCAAGCCCCAAGACTTCCAAAACCTCGCGCGCCCTCCGCACAGCCTCCTGCCTAGATGCGCCGCGAGAAATGAGCGGCTCCGCCACGTTTTCCAACACGGTGAGGGAGGGGAAGAGGGCGGGGCTTTGGAAGACGAGCCCCACTCCGCGGCGCCAGGGCTCGAGCGTCGTCACGTCGCGTCCGTCTATATATACACGGCCTTCGTCCGGCATGACAAGCCCCGCGACGATGCGGAGCAACGTGGATTTGCCGGATCCTGAGGGCCCCACGACGGCCACCCTCTCCCCCCTCCCCACCTCTAGGTCTATAGGTCCCAGTATGAAGTCGCCGAAGCTCCTCTTGACTGCTCTGAGGGATAGCGCCATTACTTTACGACGGCCTTGACGCGGAGTATGCCGGGCGCCGTGATGATCTCCTCCACCTCGTAGTTGAGCTCCTCTAGGAGGCACTGGACGGCTTTGGCGGTGACCTGGACGCTTTCTAGGCTGTAGCCGACTCCTATCGTGTCCATGGTGAACTCTCCGTCTTTCGCCTTGACCTCGAAGCGCTTAGCAGGCACCACCCTCGCCACGTAGGGCGCCAGCTCAACCGCCTTTTCCAGGTCTCCAAACACCGCCTTGATGTAGGCGGCCAGCATCTTGCCGGCGTCGCACCAAGCCCGTGTCACGGCGTCGGGGTTTTCCTTATACATCTCCACTATCATCCTGTCGAGGACCCTGCCCGGCACAGGTACGCTTTCTACCTCCGTCATAACCCTGTAGAACTGGGCTATCTCCTTTATCTGGGCTACGCTGTAGCCCTGGCGGATGAGGTCCAGCCCCACGGCAAGAATCTGGTTGGCAAGGGCATACTGCGTCATGCCCAGCTCCTCGGCTGTGTTAGCAAGCACCTCAGCAACCTCCTTAGCCACGGCGATGTTCACCCTGTCTTTCTTCATGTTCATAAACCATAAAAATCTGCACCGTTTTAAATGTTGTGTACATTATGCGATAAATAGATGAGGTTGCATCCACATATCTATCAGAAATAGATTTCGAAACAGATTTTACAAAAATTAAAAGAACACTTGGAAAATTTTTAAATACACAATGTTAATAGCGTGTGAGGCGCTACGCCATTGTGGGCCCGGTAAACGTGGGCAAGTCCTCTCTGTTTTACGCCCTCACAGGTTTTTACGTAAAGACCGCGAACTACCCCGGCACCACTGTGGAGATACACAAGGCGTATCTGAGACGGGACGGCGAAAAAATCGAAATCATCGACCTGCCGGGGGTTATAAACCCCGAAAACCCCCGCGACGAAGACGAGAAGATCGCCATGAAGGAGATAGCGGAGGGTTCCTACGACGGCGTGGTGGTCGTCGCCGCGCCCCACGCGGTTGGAAACGCCTTGAAAATAGCAGAGGTGGCCAGCAAGTACAAGCCGGTAGCCGTGGTTTTCAACATGGCCGACCTCTGGATCCCGCCTTATTCGGAGGAGGAGCTTTCCAAGGCCCTTGGCGTGCCTGTGGTCTACGTGTCGGCCACCAAGAGAAGCGGCGTGGAGAAGCTGGTGAAACTGTTGGTAGAGGGGCTTCCCAGGGGGACGCCGCGCCCGATCAAGTTGGAGCCTCCCGCTACCGCGGCGGTTAAGTCCTCCGTCTTGGCTCGCCCCGTCCTGGCGCTTCTGACGTTGGTGGCGCTGGGCTTCGCCGCGGGGCTTTTCCTCATGGCTGTCGTCGAGGGCATCACGCCGTGGGGCGCTGAACTGCCCGTGTCGATAGTACAGCTCTTGGACGCAGTTGACGGCGCCGTGTCCAGCTGGATTCTGGAAAACCTAGGCGGGCTTGCCGGCCGCTTCGTGGCGGAGGCCTTGTGGGGGACCTTATTAACTTTGTTAACAATATCGGTATACGTCTTTGTGGCTCTTTCGCTCATCACGCTGTATGAAGACAGCGGCGTGATTGCCCTCCTCTCCAGAAGCCTTGAGAGGCAACTAACACGTCTGGGCATACCTCCCCGGGGCGTCGTCTGCCTCTTTGTGGGGGCCTCCTGCAACGTGCCCGCTGTGGCCGCGGCTAGGGTGCTCTGGGGGAGGGCAAACCGCGTCCTTACCGCTCTGCTGTTGCCATATGTGCCCTGCGTCGCGAGGCTCGCCATCTTCGCCGCTGTGGCGACCGCCGCCTTTGCCCACATGCCGTATCTCATACCGCTCGCCGTGTTCCTCCCCTACGTAGTCGCCTTTCATATGGTGCTCCTCGCGTCGCTGATATATAGACGCGTGCTGGGCCTGGACGCGGCCGCCGGAGGCGAGGTGCCGCCCTCCCCGATACTCCTCCCAAACCTCCGCATATACGCCTTGAAAGTGGCGGCTGAGTTCCGCGAGTTTTTCCACAAGGTGGCGCCGCCTCTTGTCGCCGTCATGCTCGCCCTATGGCCGCTTCAAGCCTTCGGGCCACACGGCGTTGCCGAGGACGTCTCCCATTCCTATCTCGCCTTGGCCGGCCAAGCCATGCAACCTCTCTTCGCGCCGCTTGGCATGCCTTGGGAGCTGGTGATGCCGCTTATAGGTGGCTGGATCTTCAAGGAGGTGGTGCTGGGCCTCCTCGAAGCCACCGGCGGCTTGCAGTTGCTTCCCTCCCTGCCGCTACCCGCTGTGTTTGCCTACTTGGTGTTTACGGCCATGTACTCCGCATGTATCGCAACTCTCTCCTCCATCTACAAGACGGTGGGGCTTAGGCTTACTCTGCTCAGCGTCGCGGCGAACCTACTCCTGGCTTACGTCGCCGCCTACCTCACCTACTTCACGCTTTCTCTAGTCTTCTAGATTTCACCGCGAAATAAGCCACAGGAGTCACGACGAGGCTAATCAAGGGCACGGCGGCCGTTGCGCAAATCACGTGGACAACAACAAGAGCGCCAGCCGCATCAAGAGTCTGCTTAAGGGATAGTGCGATCTCCACCACGTACTCCCTGGCCGTGAAGTATTGGGAAAGTATAGAGGAGCGGAGTTCGGCGCCGCTGTGAGGTCCTGCGCCACCTGCAAAGCCCAGCTGAGGAGGGTCTTCCACGCGTTGGGAGTCCAGGCCGAAGTGGCGGGCGTCGTGGATCTTCTCCACCGGGCTACCTAGAGGAGAGGACTTGAGAAAGGCAACCGGTAGGGGGCTCTACGCCAGCTAAGGTGCAGATGGCGCCGTAGCTCCCGCCGAAGGCCTCAAGCAGAGTTTTCTTGTCAACGCCCAGGTCTGACTCCGTGACCGAGGCCGGGGGACACACCTCCTATTGCTACCAGAAGCCTGACGTACTACCACTTATAAACATCCGCTTGTTTTGTTTTTTATGTATCCGCAACTGGATGAGGTGCACAACCTTGTGAGGAAAACGGCAAAGGACTTCGTGGAGAGGAGGGTGGAGCCCAACGCCAGGCGGATTGACCAGGGGTGGTTCCCCAGGGAGCTGTTGCGTGAAATGGGGGAGCTGGGCCTCCTCGCGCCGCACGCCCCGCCGGAGTACGGAGGCCCCGGGCTGGACTTCCGGAGCTTGGTGCTTGTGGTGGAGGAGGTGGCTAGGTCAAGCCCGGCTCTGGCCACCGTCGCGGAGGTTCAGGGCTCCATGATTGTGCATAACCTCATGCACTACGCTGGGCGGGAGCTCCGGGAGAGGTGGCTACAGCCCGCCGTGAGGGGGGAGAAGATCATCGCCTTCGCTCTTTCCGAGCCTTGTTGCGGCTCAGACGCCTTCTCGCTTGAGACTAAGGCGGAGCGCGTGGGCGGCTCGTGGGTTATCAATGGAACTAAGCTGTGGATAACCTCGGGCATATACGCCGACGCATTCCTAGTGGCGGCGAGGACCGGGTCGCCCAGGGAAAAGCACAAGACAGTGACGCTGTTCCTCGTGGAGCGGGGGAAGTGCGTGGAGACGAACCCCGTCACCGTGATGGGCGTCAGGTGGACCGGCACTGCGGAGGTCAAGCTCCACGGTTGTGAGGTAGGCGACGAGGCGATAGTAGGCGGTTTAAACGGCGGCTTCAAGGTGGTGCTCGACGATCTAAACAACGGCCGCACCTGCGTGGGCGCCATAGGCCTCGGCATCGCGCAGGGCGCCATAAAGGAGGCCGAGGCGTACGCCAGGAGGAGGACGGCGTTTGGCACCGCCATAATAAACTTCCAAGTTCTTCAACACTACGTGGCATCAATCAAGGCACAGATAGAGGCTGTGAGAGGCGTTGTCTACACCGCGGCTTACTACAGAGATAAAAACGTCGAGTTTTTCCCGCTCTACGCCCAGATAGCCAAGTACCTGGGGTCACGGCTCGCCGTAGATGCAACGCGCATAGCTATGCAGATAATGGGGGGCTTCGGCTACTCCACAGACTCCAAGGTGGAGATGCTGTATAGAGACGCCAAGGCCACCGAGATCTACGAAGGCGCCAACGAGGTGGTTCTCAACGCCTTGTTTAAACTCGCCGAAAAGTACGAAGCCTAAAGGCTGTAGACCTCCCCGCCTCTGAAGTAAATCCTCCCCCTGACCGCGGCCGCCGCCACTCTGCCGAAGGCGGTGAAGTCCTCAAAAGGCGTGTGTCTACACTTACCTGCGAAGTCCTCCCCACGCACCTTAAACTCCTCGAGCTTAACCACGACGAATGTCTCCTCCGCCTCCACGCCGAGGAGGCGGGCCGGCCTGTGCGAATACAGCCTAACCACGTCACCCAGCGAGATTACGCCCCTCTTCCAGAGGGCGAGGAGGAGGCTCAGCGACACGTCTATGCTACATATCCCGGGGGGCGGCGACTGCGACCGTTTCTCCTCCAAGGTATGTGGGGCGTGGTCAGTGGCGTACATATCCACGAGACCCGCGGCGAAGGTTGCCAGAAGCGCCTTCCGGATCTCCGGCGTCCTCAGCCGCGGGTTCACGAGACAGAGACCTGGATCTCTGCAGTTCTCCGTATCCAAGAGCAGGTGGTGCGGCGTGACGTCCACCGTGGCCCAGCCCCGGGACGCCTCCGCCGTCTGGGGCAGGGTGATGTGGGTCAGATGCACCTTTGCCCCGGTTAAGCTGGCTAGGGCACGCACCCGCTCGACACAGCGGAGCTCCGCCTCGGGGGGACGCTCCGGGCCTTTGAAGTAGGCAGGGTCTTCGCAGTGGAAAACGACGACGCAGCCAAACGCGGCGCATTTCCGCATCAACGCCTCCACGTGGCCCCAGCCGTAGGTCTCCACGTCCTCCGGATAGACCTTGACAGAGCCGGGCCTGGCGGCGTCCAGCTCCGCGAGGTCCCCGGGGACGCCCATGTGTAGCCTGTAGATGATGGGGAGGGATGCCCCCTCCTCCAGCCTCTTGCGGTAGAGCTCCGCCGTCTTTATGTGGGGCCTCGTGTTGGGCATGTCGC
>Ga0079996_116799_pt1 | contig 23246 bp, 29 predicted proteins | sample PerSpoAPS_AMetaG_FD_69199 | JGI IMG/M metagenome (GOLD analysis project Ga0079996, IMG submission 69199) | Thermal spring microbial communities from Yellowstone National Park, Wyoming, USA - Perpetual Spouter A (PS_A) MetaG (SPADES assembly)... | ecosystem: Environmental > Aquatic > Thermal... | reverse complement strand
CGAGCCCTCGAAGTCCTTTATGAGGGCATTGCCCAGAAGGGCTTCGGGGTTTTAAGTCTAGATGGGAGCCCGGTGTCGCTAGGCTCCACAGCCAACCCATGAACACATAGAGATCCCAAGATCTCTATGGGGGAGGTGGAAGTCCCTCGATGACCACAGGGATCAAAACCCGTGGATCAAGAAACACAGCAATCTCGAAATAAATTAATATCAGCGATAATCAATAACCATCGGGGGACAAGCGGAGATATGGTAGACAGTGTTGACAAGATCATTGAGAACCTAGATCCTCAGGAAAGGGTTGTGTTTGAATACTTTAGGAGGAACGTGTCGGTTGGAGAGATCCTTGCTGTGAAGGAGCTTAAGCTTATCTATAAGCTAGAGGATCCTCTCAGGGTGATTGATTCGCTAATTAGAAAGGGTCTTTTGGAGAAGGGTGTTGGGTGTATTAATCTAGCTGCTAGTGTTAGAGATATACTTAAGAAGAGGGTATAGATAGCTACACATAGAGCATACCTCGCCGGAACTTATCGGCGCCATACAGATTGAGCATTTCTTAGCCGCGTTACTAAGGATCTTCCTCACAGCTTCGGAGGAGCTATACATAATCTCTGGCGAATGGCTATAAACCTGGATCAGTTCCTCAGCACCTGCTACGGTGACCTGATCATTGGGTGGGGCTTCATATATAATGGATACGTGTTCGCTGGATAGGAAGGCTAGCGCACTAAGATCCATCGATGGGATATTATATATAGGATTTATAATCGCAACTTCGCTGGCTATGCGTATCGGGAGTGCCTCAACAGCAAGCTCTAGATCTGTGTATGCAATGCCTAAGAAACCTATGAACGAACACAGATCTCTAGGTCTCATGAGAGCAATGGCCCTGATCCCATATGATCTTGAGGATGCAATCCCTACTATATATTCAGCCTTCAATATGCATCCTAAAACCCTCAAAGGATCTTCTAGACCCTTGCACATATCTACTACATGATCCCTATTCACATTGATATCAAGCACATATATATTTTCAAAACCCCGGAGATGCGTCCTATAGCTATGACCTCTATAGGAGAGAAGAGCCACCTTATTGCCATGGCTCCTTAAGCTCTTACTGAGGTATATGAGAGAAGACAGAAACCAGAGAGGATCTTTTAGAGGCTCTACAACAGCTAGAGGGGCCCTAAGGGTTAGAACCCCATACCTACCAACAGCTCTTCTTATAGCCCTCACGACAGTCCTTTCTAAACATCTCCTACAGAGAGCCTCACCAGATGCCCTTAATAAGTAAGACGCATCCCTACCGCATCTCACACAGCTCTTTCTAACCGTCTCGAAATCCTCTCCTACCTATATATCCCACTAGCAACATATTAACTCGGTCCCAGGGTGATGAGCGACTTCGGTTCTGAGCGGTGAAGAGCCGTGTGAGGGCTGATTTCTCTCAACAATAAGCAAAGTTCTACAGAAGACATTCATATTCCCACCTATTGAGTCTCAATGTTGATTACCGCTGACACCGCTTGCCCCTCGACGGGCTTTTGATTGTCGTTGATTTTCTTTTGTTTGAGACTGCTGTGCTTCCTGATCCACAGGGTTTTGATCCCTGTGGCTATCGAGGGATCCCCCACCTCCTCCACAGGGATCTTGGGATCTCTATGTGTTCATGGGTTGGCTGTGGAGCCTAGCGACACCGGGCTCCCATCTAGACTTAAAACCCCGAAGCCCTTCTGGGCAATGCCCTCATAAAGGGCTTCGAGGGCCTTAAAATAGATACTGATCAGTGCAACTACCTCCCTATGCCACCTCTCACCACCCTTGCTACATATCCCTATTCTATCCTCCCCATACTCTATAACTGCCTTGTGTATAGGGCAGATCTTAGATGTATTCCTGGGATCAACCATGAGCACCGGCACTCCGTATTCTCTAGCCTTATCTATTATTGTATTGAGCTCTCCCTTCAAAGCACTCTGATATATCCTGTGCCTCAGCTGCTTATTCTTATGTCTAGCAATCATAACCCTTATATCTTCCCCGGATATCCTCTCAACAACTATAACACCCCTAGTCCTAAGGGCGTCCCTTACTATCAAGCTTGCTGTCTTCATCCTATAGTCCCTCTTCTTTCCCTCTCTAAGCTTCTCCATAGCCTTCCTAGTCTCTCTGCTACCAGATCCATTTCTCCTCTGAATACTCTCCTTCCTATAGCTATAGCCCAGTGTTGTCTCTGCAAGATCTGTTTCTAGGATTACTGTGAATGCCTCGTAAAGAGTTGCTACTGAGTTCTCATTAACATCGACAGGCTTAACAATATTCTCTGGTCTATAGATCTCGACCTCTTTTTCGAGGGATAGGTGGAATATTGCTCTTCTATTCCTCCTATCAAGCTTGATCTTTGCATGGGATGTCGGCTTAAAACCCCTTGCCAAGAGCTTGTAGAACTCCTTAGAAGGCTCTAGATCGAGGTATACCCAGCCCCTATGGGTATTGATAGCAACGCTTGTGAAGAAAATATTCTCAACGCCATTTATATTGATCTTCGTAGCATCCATAGGTTTCAGGTTTCCATAGGTGGTCATCAACTAGCCATAGACTAACACTATTGATCCTAGGCACTAGCATGCCTCTCACCATCTCTAGATCAACTTGATGCCGAGCTATTTCCCAAGATCTCCCCCAGAGATATCTCACGATCCTCCTACCCCTAAGATCCCTTTCCCCAGACCTAGATACTTAGCCAACTCATAAAAGATCTCTTCAGCATATTGTCTAGCCTTGTTCCTCCTAAGAGAGGAAACCCTTTCAACAGCATCCTGACACACTCCGTGAACATAGTGGAATGGAATATTTGGATAGATCCTCCTTAGCTCTCGATACTTCCCATTCTTAAGCCTATAGTAATTCTCAATAATATTTCTAGATGCGTGGGGAAGCACATCTCCAAGCATCTTGCTATATATATTCACGATCTCTTCTAATGCCCTGAACCCCTCCTAGATAGCGGTTTTGATAGCAGAACAGCGGTTCTGCTGACAAAGTTCCTATCTCCTGGCTTGACAACCCACATCCACTTCTTATCCCTCTTTTTCTTTCCCCTAGCCATTATCCCTGGACCTCTCTTTGTTCCTAAACCTCCACTCCAACCATTAATTAATAATAAAAGAATATAAAAAGATTCCTACTATCATGAAAAAGGGTTCAGCCCCTTTAAGGTCTCTTGACGATATCGGAAACATTAGCACATTTCCTACATTCTATGCTGTTACAAGATTACAGATAAATCTGAATACTTCTGGTTACTTATAAATACTTGATAGTTGTATGAGGAAGAAATGTTAGGCTTAAGCTTATAATCTATAATCCCTAGCTATTTTGATGATGAGGCGATAATCTCTGCTGGATCTGGGTGTGCAGAGCTCTCGGAGAGCGATGACGTTTAGGCTCTCCTCAGATGAGAGCCCCATGATGTTAGGGATGATCTACCTTAGAATTAAAAGTGGAATTGATAATGAAAAGTAACACTGAAACTTGGCGATAGTGGAGATTATCTACTATAGAATTAAAAGTGTTACTTGTGATGAGCAAATTTCTGGCGTGTTCCTGAATATCAGTTTTCACAGAGATACTAGTCATGATATCTATGCCATGCCCGTACTATAGGGCTGGAGCCTGTCACTCGCCAAAGCTGGGTGAACCCAGCGATTCTGTTGTAGCTGCACATAGATGTGGTGGAGCTCCAGAGATATATAGGGCTTGCTCTCTCTATGTTGAGGCTGTAACTAACATAGATAAATCCATAGATAAATCCTCAAACGCCGTTAACAATGGTAGGGGGGGTGTTAGGGTTATTACTAAAAATTCCATTGCCTCTAGGGTCTATGGCCCTATACATATTATTAGGGAGCATCTTCAGTCTGAGTGCCCACAATACAGGATCGAGGCTGTGGGAGGAGGTTATGTAGCTATCTGTAACGTGCTTAAAAGACCGCTCACAAAGTATGAGGCTAGGCTATGTACTCTATACTGGAGGGACTGCCCATATGTGAACATAGCTAAGGTATCTAGCTAGATTGGTAGCAATTCCCAGATCTCTATGACGCTATTTTCTCTTCATCGCCATTGCATGTCTCACTAAGATCGCCCTTCCAGCCTCTACGATCCCCGGTATATTAACACCGGTTGGACATGGAGGAACACATGCATAGCATAGGAGGCATGTATAGAGGTACTCAGCGGTCTTCTCTGAGTATATACCGTTCAGGAGAAGCCCGACAACCCTCACCCTGCCCCTGGGGCCATAGCCTCTCTCCTCTGTCTCTGCTAGTGTTGGGCATGATGCTTCGCAAAAGCCGCAGAAAACGCATTTATTAAACTCCTCCCACGCCCTGGCGAATGGATCATTTTTTGGTCCTTGCCTCATAAGGGATCACCCTCCCAGGGTTAAGGATCCATTTGGGGTCGAAAACCTTTTTTATCCCTATCATAAGATCTAGTGTGTGTTCAGAGCCCCTATTCTTGAGTTCGATGAGGAGTAGCTCTAGCTTCATAGAGCCTATGCCATGCTCTGAGCTGGATGTGCCTTCTAGATTGAGGGCCTCGATCACTATGTCTCTTGCTATGTTCATGATGATAGATCTATCCCTGGGATCCTCTAGATCCCCCTCTATATGAGGATGCAGATTACCATCACCTAGGTGCCCCCCTAACTCGATCTCTCTGTTATATCTTTTCTCGATCTCTCTGATCCTAGAGATAAACTGAGGGATCCTAGATATTGGCACAGCGGTATCCTCAGCGATAACGTGCTTATGCTTCTTCAGCTTGACGAATGATGGGAACATAGATCTTCTGAACCTATATATTTCTTCAAAAGCCTCTTCACCGCTCGTTGCTGTTGAGATATATATTGAACCGCTATTCCTGGCCTCATCCCTCAATAGATCAATAAGCCTCTCAGCCTCGTCTCTGGAACCTGCCTCCAGATCTAGTATTATGGTATGCCCCACGGGAATATCCATACGAGTATTCCTTATAACCTTCTCAGCAACTCTATCCTCCATATACTCGGTAATTAGAGGAACCCTGCCTCTCCTAACCCTTATAAGGAAGCCGTAAAGCTCTTCAAAATTCTTAAACACAGCCATGATCCTTGCTACATAAGGCGGTCTGGGCCATAGCTTTAGAGTGGCCTTCGTTATGATCCCGAGGGTCCCCTCAGAACCAACCATTATCCTGGTTATATCGTATCCCTGTCTACACTTAACGGTTCTACACCCAACCCTATGGATCCTACCAACACCATCTACGAATTCTAATCCGAGAACCCAGTCCCTCATAGTCCCATATTTAGCCCCTCTAAGACCCCCTGCCCCAGCAGCTATAGCTCCACCTACCGTTGCTGCTCTCGCAGAAGCCGGATCTACTGGAAAAAAGAGATCGGTGTTTGATAGCTTCTCATTAAGAGCATCAATCCTGATCCCGGGTTCAACAATAGCTACCCTATCGATCTCGGAGATTTCTTCCACACCGTTCATCCTGCCGAGATGAACAATTACTCCTCTCTCCATAGCATAGATCTGTGCAGCGGTAGTTATACTCAGAGCCCCGGCCCCCATAGAAATATCTGTAGATGATCCCTGAGGTATGAGGGCAACGCCATATCTATATGCTACTCTAACGATCTCCGAGACCTCGTCACCACTCTTGGGAAGGGCTAATACATACCTATCAGCGATGTCTCTTGGAATAAAGTAGTATGACGATGCATCTATGGCATGGAGACCTATATCAACGGGGTCTCTTGAAACCCTTCTCCCAAGAATCGATCTAAGTTCATCATAAACACTATTAATAACACTATCGCCCAGGCGTATTCACCTAAGTAATATTAGCTCGAGAGAATATAACGTTTAAGATAAGATCAACTACTAACATGATCCCCAACAAGACATCGATCCCAGGGTCTCAAAGCACCATATAGAGAACCCGTTGTTGCTATGTGTTTAATAGCTTATATCTCGCCCTAAAGGGGTATGGCTTCCAGCTGTAAAATTAGATCCATAGTGAATCTTGTAAGAATTACTACAGGACATACTCTACATTTTTAGGGTGGGCGATAATGTTGCTAGGTCTTAATTTCCTTGTTGGAACTATATATGGATGGTTAAGATGGGCTTTGATATAGAGGTGAGAAGATCGATTGTAGATGCTGCCAGGAGACTGTATCTGAGAGGTTTAAACACAACGTTATCCGGTAATATAAGTGCCAGGAGTAGTAATAGATGGTATTTCTGGATAACGCCCAGCTCGTATGACAAGGCTAGGCTCTCTATTGAGGATCTGAGTCTCGTGGATATTAAGACTGGTAACAGGGTGATGGGTGGAGAGCCTTCCTCCGAGTATAGAATGCATCTCCTAATCTATAGGGTTCGTGAGGATGTCAATGCTATCGTGCATGCCCACCAGGCTTATACCATGATAGCCTATAGGGCCGGTCTTCTGAAGAAGGAGCTTCTTGAAGAGAGCTATGAAGCAAAGACCTACTTAGGGGAGATAGGCTTCGTACCAAGGCTCGAGCCAGGTAGCTGGGAGCTTGCGGAAGCTATTTCTAAGGAGATTGCTAGGGAAGGAATATATGTAGCTCTTTTAGAGGGTCACGGTGTAGTTGCTATAGGTAGGAGCGTTGCAGAAGCTCTGAATAGGGCTGAGGTGCTTGAGCTAGAAGCTAAAATACTAGTTAGGCTAGCATCCCTGGGGGTGATAGCTAAATGATTCTTTTAAAAGCCTCAAACAAGATTGAGGTGGCTGTAGGCGATAATAAGTATAGGGAAGGCGATGTACTGGATCTCATAGAAGCCTCCTACCTAGTCTACACGGGGAGAGCCAAGGCTCTCGATGAAAGTGGGAGGGAGCTAGATGCAAAAGAGTTATTTAGAAGATATGCAAGCGGGGACCTATGGTGGATACTATTTACAGTCTTTACCGATCTAGCTTCAAGGGGGAGAAGAGTTAGGAGAGGCTATGGTGAGAGAGATCTTGTTGTTGAGCATGGGAATAAAATTTATATGATATATGTTACTGAAGAGGGGGCGGAGATCCCGATGATAACCCTTCTATCCTGGATCGAGAGTTCGCACCACAAAGATATGATCCCTGTTATAGCTGTTGTTGATATGTACGGAGACGTAACCTATTATCAAGCAACCAATATAAACCTTAAAAAGATTAGATAATAAGCCTCACGCTTCAATCGATATAACATCCTCCCAGTCCTCTAAGGCAGGGTTTCTATTGTCTACTCCCAAGTGTTAATCCCTTTTCCTATGCAATAGCTCTTTCTAAAGAATGTTTAGCGCATCTCCTATCACCCACTAGCTCTTTAAGGGCCTTCAGGGGGCAAAGCCCTTGCCAGACACATCCTGAAACCTCTCTTAGACCTTCATATTAGTAATCCCACCTATAAAGAGCCACAATCACACAAAACATAGCGTGAAATCCTTAAAAACCCAGATCTAAGAGACAGACTTACCTAATCTTACTAAGATCAAATATGTGATAGACCCGTCTCTTTGAAATAGATAGATGGTCATTAAGACTTAATAATAACTGTAACACTCTCTAATACAGGAGAACATGGGTCTTAGAGGAAGAATCGTGAGATATAGATTCGGTAGGTGGGTTTTGCTGAGAAAACTGGTGAGAAAGCATGGCAGTGAGGGTAAAGATAAGGGTCAGGAGTAGGGAGAGCAATAAAGAGCAAACACTAGTTGTACTAGTTAACGGAGGCGCTGAAAGTCCGAGGCCTCTAATAGCTGTGGATGGAGAAACCGCTTCTAAACTATGTTTTAAGGATCTCTCAAGAGGCGAGGTCTATGAAATTGCTGAGGCCTCGTCAATAAAGCAAGCATCGATCTTCCCACAAGCAGTTATTTTAGAACTATTAGATGATGAGGAGAAGATCCTGAGTACTATCACGGCAGATCTAGCGGTTGAAGAAGGTATAATAGAACCGCTAATAACGGATGTAACGATTGATGCGCTAGGGATAGAAGTTATAAGTTTCGGAAAAGGGCTGTGGAGGCATGTCAGAGACCCAGTTGAAATTATAAGAAGGAGCTCACAACCTCTATAATGCAACGCTATCCCAGGCTCGATCTATTGAGAGATCAGATCTCTAGGATTAGTCTCTCAAACTTCCGAAGAACCATTACATGAAATCCTTACAGCGAAGGCGTGAAGGTCTTCAATAGAGTTGAAAGATCTCTCGAAAAAGGTCTAATCTCAGAGCAATATAGCTGATACCCTTTTCTATTCTAAGGATGGGCTCTTTAGATCATGGGTAGAGCCTTAGCTCGAGACAGAGGATCTATACGTTTTTCTAGTAGCTTTTTATAACTATATAAATCCCCTCGAGTAGAGACTATGTGACAGGCTGGAATGGATGATGGGGGATAGATACGAGAAGATCGTTGATCTCGCGGTGAGAAGAGGCTTCTTCTGGCCTTCTTACGAGATCTACGGAGGAGTTTCAGGTCTATACGATCTAGGTCCTCTGGGATTCCTGCTTAAGAGAAATATTGTCGAAGAGTGGAGAAGGATCTTTGTTCAGAGGCACCAAGAATATGTCGTGGAGATCGAGACCCCTGTCATAGCTCCGTCGAAGGTTTTTGAGGCTTCTGGTCATGTTGAGAGCTTTACAGACCCTATTGTTGAGTGTAGCAAGTGTGGGAGGAAATATAGAGCGGATCATTTGATCGAGTCTATAGCTTCTATAAAGACTGAGGGCTTAAGACTCGAGGATCTCACTAAAATCATCAGGGAGAAGGATATCAGATGCCCACAATGCGGAGGGCCTCTAGGCGACGTAAAGCTATTTAACCTGCTCTTTAGAACCACGATAGGGCCCTATACAGATTCCATAGGCTATTTGAGGCCGGAAGCAGCGCAGGGTATGTTCACAGCCTTTAAAAGGGTATATGAAACTATGAGGGAGAGGCTTCCACTAGGTATAGCCCAGATAGGTAGGGTAGCTAGAAATGAGATCTCGCCTAGACAGGGTATGATAAGGCTTAGGGAGTTCACTATAATGGAGATCGAATTCTTCCACGACCCCAAGAACCCCTCATGTCCTCTCCTAGATAGGGTGAGAGATAGTAAGCTTAGAATACTCACAGCTAGCGAGAGAGAGTCTGGGGAGCAGGAACCCACGGAGTACAGAGTAGAGGAGCTGGTTAGAGAGGGAGTAGTTAGGAATGAGTGGCACGTGTACTGGATGGCCGTGGCATCTGAGTTTATAGAATCTCTGGGGGTCCCGCCTTCAGACACATATTTTGAGGAAAAGCTCTCACATGAGAGGGCTCACTACGCCTCCCAGGTGTTTGATCAGCTTGTAAGGGTCTCTAGATGGGGCTGGATAGAGGTTTCTGGACATGCTAATAGGACTGATTTTGATCTCAGTAGGCACTCACTATTCAGTGGAGCCGATCTAACCGTTTATAAGAGGTACGACAAACCTATCCCTGTAAGGAAGAGGAAAATTAGGCTCGATAAACAAGCTGTTCTAAGACTCTATGGAGAGAGGGCTCCAGAGGTTTTCAAAGCACTCTCGAGGGTAGATCTAGAAAGGCTAGATCTCTCTAGAGAGGAGATAGATGTAGGGGGCATCAAAGTGAGTAGAGAGGTGTTTAGAGTTGAGGATATTGAAGAGCTGGTCCACGGCGAGAAATTCTATCCACATGTAATAGAACCCTCATTCGGGGCTGAAAGGCTTGTATATGTAGTGCTCGATAGATCCTATAGCGAGGAGGATGGAAGAGTGATCCTTAAGATACCTCCGAGGCTAGCCCCTATCGTTGCAGGAATATATCCCCTCATTAGCGAGGAGAAAATCGTAAAAATAGCGAGAAGAATATATGAGGACTTCATCAGAGCCGGCTTCTACGTGCTATACGATGAGAGTGGAAGCATTGGAAGGAGATATGCTAGGGCTGATGAGATTGGAGTGCCATTAGGAATCACCATTGATGGAGAAACCCTGGAGAACAATACTGTGACGATTAGGTTCAGAGATACTAGAGAACAGATAAGGATCAAGATCGAGGATCTCATAGAATGGGTAAGAAGCTATCTCGAACCAAAGAAATGAATATAGGATTGATAATAAATAGCAATAAATAATATAATTAAGCAGGCCAACGTCCATCTATAGCTTATCTTAAAACTTATCTTAAAATAAGTTACATATCTAGAGGCTAGGAAAGGAAGCCTTTAAGCTAGGTATCTGTAAACATATATTATTGAGTAGCCACATATTCTAATGGCTGAACGGTGATCCAGCTAGCTATAGGCCTTTCTCTAGGGATTTCTATAACCTTTCTAGGTTGTCTCCTCTTTACTAATGCGATCAAATATATAGGGCATAGAGTCAGGTAGAGCGGATCCTTTACCGGCGCAGCTGTATCTTCCCTCTTTACATTAGTTCCTGAACTCATAATGTTACTTATTAGTGTCTCTATTCCATCGTCGTTGTGCTAGGGCTACTCTTCATGATCTCTGAAGGATATCTGAGGGAGCAGGGTGTTCAGCTAGGGCATTAATCATCCGCCTCAAAGAATGAGGTTCACACTTTAGTTCTCGTTGTTAAAAGCTAGATACAGCTAAGATAGTATCGATGCCAAAGTTGTACTAGAGTATTTAGATAGGTATAGATATGGAGAATAAGAATAATATTAAGAAGGAGTAATAAGGAATAATGGGAAAAAAATATAGCGTCAAGAGAGACAATAGATGAGGAACATAGCCAACTTAATACGAATCCCAGAGATCCAAATCCTGACTATATTTTAGGCGTGGCAGTATCTAGAAGGGGCTAGCTATGGGTGTGGCTCTCGTCACCGGTGCTTCGTCAGGCATTGGGAGGGATCTAGCTATTATGCTTGCTGAGAGGGGATATGCGGTTGCGCTAGCATCTAGAAGAGTGGAGGCTTTGGAGAGTGTTGCTAGTATCATTAGAAGGTCTGGAGGCTCTGCGGAGGTTTTTAAGGCAGATCTATCTCTCTCTGTTGATGCTGAGGAACTGGTTAGATCTGTTGTGAGTAGGATGGGGAGGCTTGATCTCCTCATTAATAATGCTGGATACGGCGTCTATGGCCCTATAGACGAGGTGTCTGCAGAGGAAATCCATAGGATCTTTATGGTCAACGCTATATCGCCCACCATATTGGTTAGCAAGGCTGCAGAGCATATGAAAAGCATTGGTGGGGGATGTATAGTAAATATATGCACCATGGCCATATACGCTCCAATGCCATGGCTATCTCTCTATAACGCCTCAAAAGCATCTCTAAAGATGCTAACAGATACTCTCAGGATAGAGCTTAAGCCATATGGTATAAGGGTTATAGGCGTATACCCAGGCTATGTTGATACAGAGTTTCATAAGAATGTAGTACTAACAGAAACCTCGAGAAAAGGTGGCTGGGGCACCAATATCTCGAGAATGACACCTGTCATGAGTAGCGAGGAGGTAGCTAGAGAGATAGTGAAGAAAATTATGAATCCAAAGTTTAATGGTGATATCTATATAGGGATCAGCTATAGATTCCTTAAAGAATTCTCACAGCATACGGGTTGGATTATTAACAAGGTCATAGAGAGGATGTATCTAAAGAGACTAGGAAAGTAATATCTAAGCTAAGCAAATCTATCCTCCAGGAATGATATTTATAAATCATGGTGATAAATAATAATGGTTTAAGGACTTGGAGATCAGCTGTTTATAACTGGAAACCTCGCCTTTTAAGGCGTTTTTCTTTAAACCGCTTGTCCCCCGATGATCATTGATTATAACTGATATTCTTTTGTTTTGGATTGCTTTGCTTCTTGATCCACAGGGATGTAATAACATCCCTGTGGTCATCGGGGGACAAGCGGATCATAGATGGCAAACAACTTCACAACAATGTTTCAATGAAATTGGAAGGAACTAGCGGCTCGATCTCCGAGCTTGGTGATGGAGGAAAAGATGAGCTATTATGAAGAGATATATTGAAAATCAAGAAGTACTGCCTTCTCATAACTCGTTGATCTCTTTGAGAAGGTTTTTAGTATATCTTGCTATATAAGCCATGTATGTTTCCAGATCTTTCAGGTTTTTTTCTAAAGCTGCTGTAGATCCGATTTTGAGGCTCTTGGTTAGATCTTCTCTAATGTTGTTTAAATTTGTATAGATCACTTCTAAGTGGGGCTGTATATATATACATAGCCTAACACTGTTTGGTGATGAAAATATCTTGGATCTTAATAGTGTGAGGAAGTTCTCAACAATTTTTAGGGCTTCTGATGGGGATATCCTTGATATATTTCTATATTTAGATGCTTCCTGTGATATCTCACCCAGATCTTTAGAGAATTTCTTTAGATCCTCTGCAATTGTTCCAAAGATCTCTTTTGCCTTTTCGAGATCCTTTTTAGAGATATAGTCCCTCAGTAGGTATATAGGCTTAAAACACCCTAGCCTCGCTAATATATCTATCTTCGATATAAAGATCTTCTCTGTCTCCATTACAGAAACCTCAACCATTTAAATATATCTGTCCAGGGTATTAACACGCGGCCTTAGCTTTCCCAAGGTCGACCATTTATGCCTTATAAATGGGCTTATGAGCCTCATGGTATCCGTGTCAACATTGGAGATCCATTCCCTTGTTTTGGGGTCTGATGGGTAGCCAGAGCCGAAGTCTCCTATAAAATCCTTTATCCTATCTATATGCCAGTCTCTAAGCACCTTAGCAACTATACTCGCAGCACTTACAATTGGGTATCTGCTATCTGCTCCATACTCCGCTACCACGTCCTGGCATTCCTCGCGAAATTCGTGTATTCGTTCGTAGGGTGCAAAGAGATCTATATATGTTTTTGGGCAGAACCCGAGTATATTCAAAATAGATTTAAGGATCCCCTTAATAGCCCTGATCTCCAAAGTGTTTATATTATTATCGTCCAGATCTTTTGGTGAGAGGGTAACAACTATTGTAACAAGCGACCTCTCCACTATCAGAGGAATCAATCTCTCTCTAGAAGATCTGCTTAGCTTCTTGCTATCCCTCACACCAGCATTAACGAGATCTTGTAGAGACTCTTTATCAAGAACCACTGCAGCGATCACCATGGGTCCTATCAGAGGTCCCCTACCGGCCTCATCAATCCCTGCTAAGATATTATCTATAATAGCATCGCTCCTAGTTATTGCTTCCACCGGTATTTATAAATCCTCTAGAGGAATTTTAATAAGGGGGTATTTATAGTTGATTGCATCTAGACCTGAAATGAGGATCGAGAATATAGTGGCTACTGTTATATTTGAGCACCAGCTGGACCTAGATCTAATAGAGCAAGGTGTTTCAAATATAGAGTATAATCCTGATCAATTCCCAGGACTGATCCTGAGGCTAGATAGTCCAAAAGTCACAGCCCTAATCTTTAGATCTGGAAAGATGGTTGTGACAGGTGCTAAGAAGACATCAGATCTTATAAAGGCTGTTAAGAAAATCCTCAGAATGTTCCTTAAGAGCGGTGTATCGATCTCGGGCAAGCCTAGGATACAGATCCAGAATATAGTGGCATCAGCGAATCTGGGAATGGAGGTGCTTCTAGAGAAAGCCGCGTATCTCCTTGAGAACACCATGTATGAGCCAGAGCAGTTCCCTGGGCTAATCTATAGATTGGTAGATCCAAAAGTCGTGCTCTTGATATTCTCATCAGGCAAGATGGTTATAACAGGTGCTAAGAGCGAGGAGGAGGTTGAGAAGGCTGTTAACCATACATATAAAACCCTATTAGACCTCAACTGCCTCAAAAAGATAGAGAGGAGTGAGGAAGAGCTGGAAAGAGAGATAGAGCTAGAGGAGATCTAAGCTAGGCCGGATAGATCTGTTGAAACTAGAAGAATTACTGGAAAAGCTATCTTCAATAATAACAAATTTTGAGGAGCTTCTAATAGCAATAGAAGAGGCCAGCCACCTTGGCATGAACCATCTATATGTATCTATTAGAAGGGGGGGTGCAAGGGCTATCCTAGCATTCCATATAAACCCATTCAACAATGAGCTGATAAGCCTCATAGCCATGATCCCGATAGGATGTAAGGAGCACCTACCCAGCATTGATGAAGCTAATAATCTCGCAAAAAGTCTAGAAGGCCTTGTAATGGTTATGGGGGAATGTGGTTATATTCTATTAGGATATGATCACTCGACGGATATAGCTGGGTTCTTGACCAAGGTATTCTCGAAGATACCTGGCGATATCCCTGGAGAGAATTTCCTTATCGAGGACTATTCATATGACCTCTTCAGCGAATATCAAGAAGAACCGAGCAATTCTCCCACCTATATCGAAAAATAGAGTTCCCATCACGAGGGTCTCAGGATTGATCTTCGGGGTTAGCCGGCTTATCGGATCGCTTATCGACTAGGAATATACTTCGGAGCTCTTCCCGAGAAATCAAAGTGTACTAACGAGACTCTTGTTCGAGCTATTAGCATTCCAACACTCAAAGTACTATCTAATCAGATCTATATTCTTTTAAGAGCCTGAGCATAGGAAATAATGAGGTGAATTGGCTGCAAAAGCTCGCTACACCTGCAATTGTAGATACTAGTACGCCTCCTATATGTATTAGCTGTAAAAAAATTGTGGCTCCATATGAGAAAGGGGTTTCATTTAACTGCCCAAACTGTGGAAAGGTGGTTATATGGAGATGCTATAGATGCAGGATCCAAGGGGTTCCATATAGATGTCCCAGCTGCGGCTTTGAAGGACCCTAGGTGATCCCTATGGCCGATGTAATAGCTATTGTTAAGATCTACCCGTCGGAAGATATATCAGATATAGAGGCCCTTGGAAAAAAGATCGAGAAGAGCCTGCCCAGCATCTATAAAGTTGTTATGAGAGAAACCATAGAGATAGCATATGGATATAAGGCCCTCATACTACATATAAGGTTTCCAGAGAATACCGAAGGAGGCACTGAGGAGCTCGAATCGAGGATATCAGGTATATATGGTGTAAGCAGCGTTGAGATAGAGGCAGTCTCAAGAGCTTTCTAAATAGACCCAAAATCTCTTATCAGCATCTTACTAGGGATAATAACCAGCCTAACTCTAGATAACGATTTACCATCAAATAGATAAGAAAAGATGATCGAACCAAGATTGAGAGCTTAAACACCGTATTTATCCAGATCTCCTAATACTCAGGGAGATCTATTGTATAGCTGGTTTGGCAAATAGAGAGCGATCTCGCTCTTTAAGACGAGATATCTATAAACCTCTCTGACCTCCTCTCCTACTCTCAGATCGTCATTTTTTGATCATCATCCCTTTCAAGCAGATCATTAGCCCCCCATCTATTTGAGTTCTCATCCGTCAGCTGGGGGAGCAGTTGGGGGTGGCTAGAGATCCCCAGATATTCCTAGGATCTTCAATGCCCTCTTCCTAATGTTCAGCTTCCTAATGGTGTCTCTATCTGCTTCAAAACCGCATCTAGGGCACTCTGATGAGGTCCCGTTAGGATCGACCTTCACGTGGGGAACCCCGTGTTTCTCAGCCTGCCAATCGATCCGCTTCCCTATTCTCCTATACCCCATTATAATGAGTTTTTCCTGTGATCTTTGGGCGGTTCCCTAAGTGATTCTATGAGTCCTCTGAGATCCTCTCTAGCGACTGCATATCTAGGCTTCTTAGCTAGCTCCACGATCTCAAGAGATGTCTTCCTAGCCCAGTCCTCCAATATATTCCTAGACTTCCTATGATAGGATCTTATTCTATTCAGGATCCCTCTTCTCCTCCATGCAGGATATCTAGTGGATGAGTATTTCCTCTGAAAGCCTTTGGCAAGGAGTTTTAATCTATGGGCTCTATCAACCCCTGTGTCCCTCTCCTTGTTAATCACGTGGTTGCCATAGACTATCTTTCTCTCATTAGCATCAACAGCAATGACATCCCTAGGCTGGTAAGGCTTTAACTTAGGCATCTTCTTAATATCCACAGCATCATCCTCCCATCTCTATAGATGAGCCTTGTCTCCCTGTTCTCATAGTCATCATATCCCCTGTCCCATCCGATGATCTTGAATTTAACCCCGCCTATGATCTCCACGTAACCGTCTTTGATCCTGTATCCAGAGCCTTGGTGTAATAGCATTGATAGCTTTCTAACTCTCAGCCTCCTCCCTTTCTTAGGGTTGTTTCTCCACGCATTGGCATTTGCAAGGGTATCTCTATAGCAGTCAATAGCAGCCCTGGATGGAAGCCTGAACCACTCTCTCAGCTCTCTGTATAGAGCAGTATGAACCTCCCCAATGCTCCTTTTTATAGCATAGTCAAGGGCTGTATTGTATCTCCTGAAGAGCTCTACAGCCTCTGGCTCGGAACTAAACCCCCATGCCTATTGAAAGGGTTAGAACTCCCTTACCGCCAGAGACCATAGAGCCCTCTAAACACAATTAGGATCTTAAAAGCTGATAAAAACCATCTCCGCCCCAAAGGACGAGGATTTCAGTTGTGATTCAGTCCACATATTCACATATATTCACATATTATGAGATAATCTTGCACCTTTATAGCTGAGGCCCTGCCTTTCAGTGAGATAGATTCAGGTGTTCCTCGAAGTATTTTGATGGAAACCTTAGGAGATTCCATTCGGGTTTCGAATACTTTGACTCATAGAGCTTATCCATGAGTTCGAGTTCCTCTTTGATTGGCATATCTATAAGGGGTCTTTTCCCTAGTAGCTTTGAGTAGCTTTTTATAATCGCATCTATTATATCGCTCATATGGAACCTCTTACCTATGGCATCGTTTAGGTTGGCCACCCTATACTTTACCTCAGAGATCTTCTTGTCAGCCAGCTTAGCTTTCGAGACCTTAAGCACATTGCTCAGGATCTCGAGATTAGTCTCTACTAACAATGTTCCATGGAGGAGATAATAGTTGTCTTTAAAAGTCGCTGCAGTCCCCGAGATCTTTCTCCTACCTGACGGTGTTTCAATCACAACATCATTCACATTTTCTATGCTGGCCTCAACCCCTAGCATTCTAAGAGCTTCTACAAAACCTTTTAGCAGATCTGTGTACAGGAATTTGGTCCCTCCACCAGCGGGCCCTCTAACTGCTATAGACCAGATTAGGCATCCGAGGTCTTGATACACGGCACCACCTCCAGTAAATCTTCTGACAATACTAGCACCTATTTCCCTAACCTTGTCAAAATTAACCTCCTCCTCTGCAAACTGGAAGTAGCCTAGTATCACCGCGTTTCTATGCCTCCAGATTCTCAGAGTATCTGGGGCAATACCGGCCATAAGAGATCTCCACATAGCCTCCTCAAATGCAAGACTCTTCTGCGGATTATCTGGAACCTCATATATCAAAACTCTTAGATCTCCAACCCCTAGCATACCTCACCAGCCTCTCTAACAGCATGTAGAATCGCAGCTTTGAAATCCTCAACGCTAGAACCAATGCTCTCAGATACAGATGCCAGGAATAACTCTTCAACCACCTTACCAATATAACTAGGATCTGCCCTAAGGCCTCTCAATCTACTTTCAATTACGAAGACAGAATCCTCCGGATATATAAAGAAGTCCCCAGCTATCCTTATATCCTCTATAACACCATCAACGATCTTAACTGTGACCCTTATAAGGCCCTTAGGCGCCTTATACTCATATATACCAATCCTCAAATTAAGCCACTCCTATTTACTTTTCATTTTGAAGTATTTAAACACCATATTAAATTAGTCTATCTATAAGAATTAAAAGGGTTCTGAGGGCCATAGAGTTGTAAGGCGCCGAGTGACTAGCGGTGAACTTCTGTAATAAAAGGCTCTTCTCTGGCTGTTTAGAAGTAGATTTAGGGAAAGAATCTACCATCTACGGAGAAGCGTCGTGGAAATGCTCGAGGGATATCTAAGGTGTTAAGTAGAAGAGATCCTGAAAGCATATTAAGAAACATGGCTGGGGATAGGGCTAGTATGTGATCTTTTCCTTTATAGCTGTATTTCTAAGTATCCCTATTCTCTCTATATATGCTTCCATTATATCTCCATGCTTGAGGTATTTCCCTGTTGCTAGCGCCACTCCTGGGGGTGTTCCTGTGGCTACTATATCCCCGGGCTTCAGTGTTATTCCATCAGATATGAACTCTATTATCTTGTCTATCTTGAATATCATGTTCCCTGTGTTACTATCCTGCCTTATCTCTCCATTAACTCTGAGCCCTATTCTAAGTGTGTGGGGATCCGGGATCTCGTCTTTTGTGACTATCCAAGGCCCCATAGGTGCTCCTGTATCCATTCCCTTTCCATGGAGCCATCTCTGCCCAAAAGGATCTGTTTTTTCGGGCCAGCCCGGCGGCATCTGCCTATCTCTATAGCTTATGTCATTGAATACTGAGTAGCCGAAGACGTGGTCGATGGCTCTGGAAGCCTCTATATACTTACCCCTCTTACCTATGATCACAGCTAGCTCGACCTCGTAGTCAACTTTCTCAGAGGATCTTGGTATGAGGACAGGCCTCTCATGGCCTATGAGAGCGCTTGCAGGCTTATAAAAGACATATGGAGCCTCGGGAGGCTTGATCCTGGCTTCCTGTGCGTGTGCCATGTAATTTGCTGCGAGGCATAGTATCTTTTCAGGTGTTAATATGGGTGGGTAATAGTCTATGGAATCAAGTCTATAGAGGTTCTTTAAAATAGTGGGAGAAGAGGATTTAAGATCTTTCTCGGCATCGCTTACAAATCTCCTCAGAAGATCTAGAGCTGGCTCCCCACCATCGATCAAGAGCTTGAGGTCTGAGAACCAGCTGGGGGGAGTGGCTTCATAGAGATCGGTGTACCCTCTATAGACATCCAACACGTAATCCCCAATCACAACACCTAGCCTAGGCGTTTCGTGACCCTTTGGGGAGAATGTTAAGAGCTTCATAAAACCACCAAATTAGATATCAGGGCCAGGTATATATATAGACCACCCTCGAATCACCTCTCAGAGACGTGGATCAGGAGTTTCCCCACGACATTACCGCCCTCGAGTTCCTTATGGGCATCCGGTATCTCGTGAAAACTATATTCTTTATATATGATGGGCTTTATGAGCCCTCTCCTCACCATTTCGATGGCTTCTACGAGCTCCCACCTATTACCCCCAGCCGTTCCAGTTATGGTTATGCCCTTTAGATAGGCCCTTCTAAGCATGATCCTAGCCTCACTTCCAGCCATGACTCCTATGATCACCAGAACCCCTCCCGGCTTAAGCATATCAATTGATTTCTGAACAGTCTCACCGCCGACCGAATTTAGCACTATATCTACCCCCTCACCCTCTGTGATTTCCATAGTCCTCTGAACAACGTCCTCCTCTCTGTAATACACTATGTGATCAGCCCCTATGTGGGAGAGCTTCTTACCTTTCTCACGATCCCCTGCAGACACCATAACCTCGGACCCGAAGAGCTTCGCGATCTGTATAGCATATGTCCCAACACCCCCTGAAGCGGCCCAGATAAAGACCCTATGTCCAGGCCTTATTCTCGATAGGGTTACGAGGGATCTCCATGCAGTGACCAGGGCTAGTGGTGCCGCGCCTAGGGCTCTCCCTTCAGGGAAGCTATTCACTTTAATAAGCGATCTGGCAGGGAGGGTTATATATTCTGCATAGGAGCCCCACCTAGTATGGCCAACAATAGATCTCTTTCTACACATGTTCTCCAACCCAATAGTGCAGTAGCTACATCTCCCACAACCATATACGAAGTTAGCAATAACATGATCCCCTACTTCAATCCAATCAACACCTTCTCCTAAGGCCTCGACAACCCCGTAAACATCTCCTCCAAGGATATGGGGCAGCTTAACTCTATACTCAGGATGTCCGCTCCTAATAAGTATGTCAGCCCTATTAATAGAGGTCGCTATGATCCTTATAAGAGCCTCTCCAAAACCCGGCTTCGGATTATCGATATCCTCGATCCTCAGCGCTTCAGGTCCACCAAAAGATCTGAGAAGATATGCCTTCATGATAGAATGCACACCTTGTTATATTGGGCTCATAATCTTAAGAACATTTTTAAGGAAATATTCCGTGAATATATGGGTTCTACCCCAATAATCATATGTACCCCTATAGCTAACCCTCCACCTCACGGGCCTCCACTTATCTGGATCGAGTATTAAGTAGTTATCCGTCATGAGCTCAACCCTACCACCAGAGGGATCTCTTACATAGAAGTAGTATGCCTGAGCAGCACCATGCCTTCCAGGACCTACTTCTATAGAGTCATAGAATTCCGCAGATCCCAGCACATCAGCTACCCTGAAGATATCCTTCGCATCCCTAACATAGTAAGCAACATGGTGATGACCATGAATACCATCCATATAGAATATAGCCATGTCATGTGGCTTCTGTTGTTTAGACACAAATAGGGCTATAGTTCCATGATCATCTTCAACGTATTCTGTTAATAGGAATCCTAGGTCCTTAACTATATATTTACTAGCTATATCAACCATCTCCCTTCTAGGAACTACTATAGTAACATGATCAAGCCTAAGTGGCGGTGCCCCCCTATGTAGATAATATTTCATTCTATAGTCACCGGTATACTCCATATCGTAGTAAAGCGCTATTGGGAAGCCCAGAGGATCCTTCTCAACAACAATAGCATCGCTTACAGCTTTCTCAGAGAATTTATATACCTTATAACCCATTGACGAGTAATATTCTCTGGCAATATCGAGCTCCTCTGGATCTGTAACTCTGAAGGCTATATAGAGAAGACCGGAATCACCACACTCCTTGATCGCTAGACTATGGTGCTGACTCTCCTCAACCCCCTTCAAATACATAGTGCCTCCAGAAACCTCTTCAACAACGAATCCCAGGAGTTCATAGAAGTTCCTAGCTCTTTCAAGATCATTAACACATCTCCCAACATGACTAACCCTTAGTACTTTGGGAGGCCTCATACCTATTCACCGCTTTGATTAGGTAGAATTACAATATATATTTAGTATTAAACCAGTTTGACTTACTAAATATAAGATTAATTATTCTAAATATTATAAGGAGAAGTCTATGATATCATTAAAAAGACATAGGATATATTTGGTATCAATAATAATAGCTGTTATATTGATAGGCTCTTTAACAACATATTATTTACTATACTTATCCCCTGGAACTATGGTCGTAGGGAAAGACTATATAAAGATTGGATTTACCGTGGCTCTCTCTGGTACTGGGGCTCCTGCAGGTACTGAGCAGCTGAGGGCTTATGAGATATGCGCAGATTGGATTAACGCTCAAGGAGGGCTATATCTAAGGGATTATGGTAGAAGAATTCCTATAAAGCTCGTGTATTATGATGATGGCTCTGACCCTGCGAAGGCTAGATCTCTATATGAGAAGCTAATTGTAGAAGACAAAGTTGATTTGCTATGGGCGCCGTGGGGGACATTTATTGGGTTAGCTGTAGTACCTGTCCTCGATAAGTACAATATTCCTGTAGTACTGAATACTCATACAGTTAGCGAGGATACTATAAGAAAGCTTGGTACCAAGAATATATTTGTTACCTTTAGTGATCATGAGAGTGTTGGAATGTTCTTTGCATTATTTGTTAAAAAACTCTTGTCGGATCATCCTGAGCTGAGGAGAATTGCGATCATATATGCGGAAACTGACATGAGCGTTGGCCACGCTACATGGACAAAAAAGGTTCTAGAGGATCAGAGGATAGGTGAAATAGTATTCTATGGGAGCTATCCGGTAGGTGCGACAGATGTTAGAGGGCTACTACTCAGGGTAAAGGAATCTAAGCCGGATATCCTCATAGCCCACACATATGCTGGTGACACGCTCGTGGTCTTTCCACAGATTAGGGAAGTGGGTCTAACTCCAAAGGTGCTGATACTAGGGGGTGTTGGCTCGACGACATCGGCATTCTATACTAGATTTGATAATAGGACCAAAGAGGGCATTATAACCTGGAGTAATTGGCACCCAGATATGCATCCTGTGTTAAAGGAGTTCTTTAACAGATATGTAGGCAAGTATGGATATACACCGATGAACGTTCAGCTGGGATTGGTCTTTGTAAGTTGTTTTGTATTCAAGGAGGCCGTTGAGAAGGCGGGTTCTCTTGATTACAACAAGATCAGAGATGTGCTGAGTAGGGAGAGGTTTAATACTCCTTTCGGCACAATATGGTTTGAGAACCAGATCATAGCATCACCATGGGTAATATTCATACAATACAGAGACGGTATTGCACAGCCGATCTATATGGTATCTGGAAAATATCCTAACGCGAAACCTGTAGAAAGCCCCATACTGGCCCAATATTTATATCCCTTCCCTGGCTGGGGATGACCCTTATAAGCTTTTTATAACCCTCTCCTCGCATCACCAGAGGAGGTTTTGCTCAACAGGTTACTTAAATCCCCGTCGGGTGCTTGCTCACACCGCTTTTCGCCTCAAGAAACTGTTTTGGTTTTCATAAAAGTTTATAAGGGTTGATATATCATTTTATGGAGCAATTTTGCTGAAGATCCTTGAGCTTGTGAGGGCATATTCTGTGCCTATCAGGGATGATAGGGTTAGAGGGCTAATAACATGGTATGTTAAGGCTCTACAGAATGCTATAGATATAATCTGGGATAATATCGAGTGGAAATACAGCTTCCCAGAGCTTGTTAGAAAAGGTAAAAAGCTGGTCGTGATCAGAGGTTTGAAGGTGAGGATCCCAATAATTCCGAGGGACAGGGTTTTCAAGAAACGCCTTAGGGATGAGCTTATGAAGGGTAATCTCTACGCTGCGCACTGGGTAGATACTGTTATCAGGACAGCTTATTCGATCATAGAATCCTGGAGGAAGAGATATCTAAGGGGGAGGACTAGAAAAATCAAGCCGAGGATTAGGAGGAGATTCGCTAGGTGTAAGACCACGCTTATGAAGATAGATTACCAGGCTAGGACCATAAGGATAACTCTAAAACAAGGAGAATATCTCTATGTATCGTGGAGATCGACATGGTTTGAGAGAAGGGTTAGGGGATGGGGTGTTGGCGAGGTTATAATCTTTGACGATAGAGTAGTTATCCCCTTCAAAAGCTCTGAGGAGATCTATGTTAGAAGGGTTATTGGATGGGATAGCAACGAGCTTTCACTGG
>Ga0079996_107999_pt1 | contig 23275 bp, 28 predicted proteins | sample PerSpoAPS_AMetaG_FD_69199 | JGI IMG/M metagenome (GOLD analysis project Ga0079996, IMG submission 69199) | Thermal spring microbial communities from Yellowstone National Park, Wyoming, USA - Perpetual Spouter A (PS_A) MetaG (SPADES assembly)... | ecosystem: Environmental > Aquatic > Thermal... | reverse complement strand
ATACGCCTCGGGGTGCCTCGGAGGTCTGTAGAAGGCGCAGAAGCTACAGTCTATCACGCAGACGTTGGTGTAGTTCAAAATCATGTTAGATATAAACGTGGTGGTGTTGCCGTACATCCTCCGCCTGATCTCGAAGGCGCGCCTCCCCAGCTCCCAGAGATCTTCTCTCAGAAGCTCCTCGATCTCCTCCCTCTTCGGCACAGCCGCCTCGGCGGTCTGCACATATCCATGCGGATGCGCCTATTTAACTGTTTTATAGACCCAACGGCTGGTCTCCGTGGTCTCCGCGTTTGAGGTCATGGAGATGGCGTTGAGGGGGCTCGACCGCTCAGACGCCCTATACCTCATGCGGGAGGCCGACATATTCACCCTGGCCCAAGCCGCCGAGGCGCTGACGCAGAAGTTCTTCGGAGGCGTGGTCACCTTCGTCAACAACGTTGTAATCAACTACAGCAACATCTGCGTGGCCAAGTGCCCCATCTGCGCCTTCTACCGCCTCCCGGGCCACAGAGAGGGCTACTTGAGGAAGCCGGAGGAGGTGGCATCTATGGTGGAGCTCTTCGCGTCGAAATACGGCGTGACGGAGCTCCACATAAACGGCGGCTTCAACCCCTTCCTCACGCCGGAGTACTTCGACGAGCTCTTCCGCGCCGTGAAGCGGAGGACCCCCCACGTCGTCATCAAGGGGCCCACCATGGCCGAAGCCGCCTACTACGCGGAGCTCTGGCGCATGAGCGTCAAGGAGGTGCTGTCCCGGTGGAAAGACACAGGGCTAGACGCCATCTCCGGCGGCGGCGCCGAGATATTCGCCGAGGAGGTCAGGAAGGTGGTTGCCCCCCACAAGATCTCGGGCGAGCAGTGGCTGGAGGTGGCCAAGATAGCCCACGGGCTGGGCATACCCAGCAACGCCACGATGCTCTACGGCCACGTGGAGCGGGATGAACATGTGGTTGACCACATCTTCCGCGTGAAGGAGCTCCAGGAGAAGACCGGCGGACTCCTCCTCTTCATCCCCGTCAAGTTCAACCCCCTCAACACCGAGCTCCACGCGAGGGGCGTGGTGAAGACCCCGGCCCCCTCCACCTACGACGTCAAGGTGGTGGCGGTGGCGAGGCTGATACTCCTCGACAAGCTCAAGGTCGCTGCCTACTGGCTCTCGGTGGGCAGGAAGCTCGCCTCCACCCTCCTCCTGGCGGGCGCCAACGACCTCGTGGGCACCATGTACAACGAGGCCGTCTTGACCTCCGCCGGCGCCAGACACAACGCCACGGTAGAGGAGCTGGCCGCCATCGCCCGAGAAGCCGGGAAGACGCCGGCGCTCAGAGACACCTTCCACAGGGTGTTAAAGACGTTGTAACAAACGCACCCAAGCAACCCTGTTACACGAAGGTATGTGTACTAGCCTTTTCTGACCCCCCCGCACTGGGGCTTCCCGCCCCTTGGGCGGTTCATAGGCGTCCTCGGCCGGCCTTCGGCGGCCCCTCTGGCCGGAGTCATGGGGCTACCCGGGCCGGCACCGCGGGTCATACGCCCCCGGCAGGGGCTTACTGCAGAAGCTCATGCCTTTAAAACATCCATCCCCGCTAAAGGGCGTGGTTTTCATTGTTTTTTTTATAATACACGCAGTTGCTGAGTTGTGGATCTCAACAGGCTTGTGGAGATACAGATAGCGTTTTCGCGGGAGAAGTTTCCCCAGTTCTGGGAGATACGAGACGGTCGTGACCTCGCCCTCAGGCTGGAGTATTTAACCAACGCCTTGGCGGGGGAGGTGGGGGAGGCGGCTAACTTGGTGAAGAAGGTGGTGAGGGGCGTGGTGTATGGAAGAGGCGACGTGAGGCTTGAAGACGTGCGGGAGCAACTGGTGGAGGAGGTCACAGACGTGTTCATATATCTCTTGACCATCGCCGGGCTCCTCGGCGTCGACTTGGAGAAGGCCTACTTCCAGAAGCTCGAGAAAAATAAGAGGAGGTTTTAGCCGGCGCCCCTCTCACGGGCGGCCCGCCGGGCCGACTCCGGGGCTGATCCTGCCGGGAGAAAAATGTGCCGGGTTTTATACGTAGTGGGTACGTAGCCATTAGCCTTTTATACGTCGTTACATCAGGCGAAAACCTCTCCCTTCAGGGCTGGGATGGGGAGAAAATTTATAAACACTCATGTTTACCTCTCCCAGCCCTGAAGGGCGGGGGTTCCCCTTGGGCGGGGAGGAGGTCAGATGCCTTCAGCTTTTGCGATCTTCTCCTCGATGAAAACCTCCTTGTCCATCCGCCGGTCGATCTTTATGGTGTAGGAGATGCGCTGCGCCCCCATCTCCGCCAGCGCCGCCTCTATCTTGGCCAGGAGTTGCGCCAGCTGGTCGTAGGTGTCCACCTCTATATCTGTGAAGCCTGCCCCCGTCTTGTACCTAAGCCCAGACCCTCTTATGACCTCGGTAACACGTTTGACGTATTTCGAGAGGCTGGGCGAGCCGGTCCCCAGCGGCACCACCGACAGGCTGACAACCATCTTGGCCATGGGAGAAACAACAACTATTTTTAAATAGTGCGTAAACATCCACGTGAAGAGGATATCCACGGGCATTGAGGCGCTGGACAAGGCGCTTGAGGGCGGCATACCCCAGGGGTCTTGGGTCGTGGCGACGGGGGAGCCAGGCGTGGGGAAGTCCATCCTATCCATCCACTTCGCCTACGCGGGGCTTAGGGCGGGCGACCCCGTGGTGTATGTAACTACGGAGCAGGAGTTCCGCGACGTGATGGAACAGGCTAAGCAACTGGGGATGGACTTCTCCCAGTTCTCGGTCTACAGCATCGCCTGGAAGAAGGAGCCGGAGGAGCTCCCGGAGATCGTGGTTATCGACATATTCGGCCTGCTCAAGGTGGCTAGGCAACTGACGGAGAAGGCCAGGGAGGAGAGCCCGGAGAAGGTGCGGCGCTACGCCGCGCTATCCATCGACACGTTGATAGAGGCCATAAACGAGGCCTACGAGATCTTGGCCGTGGCTAAGGAGCGGGGCACCCCGGAGCGCCACGTCCGGCTGGTCATCGACTCCATGTCGGCCTTCTGGGTAGACAGGCCGGTCATGGCGAGGAAGTACTCATACCAGCTGAAAATAGCGACACACAGGGAAAACGTAACCGCGATGCTGACGAGCCAATACGCGCCGACGACGAGGCAGGCCTACGGCTTCGGCCTGGAGCACATAGCCGACGGCGTCATCCACATGTGGATGGACGAGGTGGAGGCGGTCAAAGAAATCAGGAGGTGGCTCATCATAAAGAAGATGAGGATGACTAACCACGCCACAAGGGCCTTCAAGGTGAAGATAGAGCCCGGGAGAGGCATCGTCCTAGAAAGCATATAGCCGCGGCCTCAGCGGTAGACAGCCCTAGCGGTCTTCCTCCACTTCTCCAACACGGCCTGCACATCGGGGCCCGGGTCGCCCGTCTTTATGTACCGCCAGAAGCTGGGTAAGTGGGGGTTGCCCGTCGTGGCGTCCTCAAGGGCCAGGGCAACCGCGGTGGGGACGTCCCTGCCGGCGGCGGCTATGGCGGGGAGGCTGAGGTTGAGCTCCTTGGCGGCTAGGTAACACATCATTCTATATCGCCGCGGGCAGTGGGCAACCACCTCCTCCACAAGCCTCTCCTCCCTCTTTATCTTCTTAACCACCGGCCTGTTTCTAAAGGTCAGGGAGGCCCACAGGTAGCGAAGCTTCATCAACTGCTCCACAGCCCCTCTGGTTCCCAGTTTTAAAAACGTTGCCTTGGTATTACCCGCGCCGCTCGGCGGCTCCGCCGCCGCGCCTCCACCTGAATCTTATGTATTCCCTCCCCCCGACGCGGGTCCCCTTCGCTACGACCACCCTGAGTATGTTGGGCTCCGGCGTCTCCACCTCCCCTCCGAAAAGCCACTCGAAGACCTCGGCCCCCTCGGGGAGGACCCACACGGCCTCGTAGTCGTACCCCGCAACCTCCTCCTCGTAGTAGTTCTCGTAGAGGTTATCGCCCTCCCTCAGCGGCGCTGGGAAGCTCCCTATGAAGGTGATGTAGGGCCGCGTCGGGCTTCCCCTCAGCGCTATGTAGACGTCGTGTATGAGAGGCCTCACCCGCTGGCCGTTTATCCTCACTATCTCCTCGTCCATGAACCTCTGCATGTTCTCCCACACGGTGGATACCTCCCTCTCCAGCTCCTCGCCTCCCCTCCTCAGCAACTTGGCGTAGTGCTGGCCCCGGTCCATGTAGTCGAATATAATCACCATGTTGACCACGCCGGGGCTCACCACGTAGAACCCCTGGGCATATACAGGCACCACCTCCTCGCCCACATGGGTCACGCATCACGTCTTAAAATTCTTGACGGCGCCAATCCGCCGAATTCTCTGCCAGCCCTCCGCCTCTACGGCGCCTCCCCGGCCGGACGACGCGCGGCGGTGGCCTCAAGACACTCCTTCTCGACTGGGCTGAGTCTCGCCGGCACTATTATCACGGCCGGGCCGTCCGCCTCCAGCGACAAGAGGTCTCTCAGCTGTGTGTAAAGCGTTGACCCTCCCCACCCCAGCCTATACACCACCGCGACGTGTCTATCCGGCGTAAATACGCCGCGCTGCTCCTCCTCCTCAAGGCGTAGCAGAATCTCGGCCGCGTCGCGGGGCGGCATGAAGAAGCCGTCTTCCCTAACGTCTAGGAGGAGGAGGGTGTGCATGTCGCGCCGGAGGTTCTGCTCAGCGAGCTCGTAGGGGCGCCTGGAGTAGATCCCTCCCCTGGGGTAGGTCACTGTGGCCACCCCGCCCAGTTTATATATGGAGAGACACGCCGCGGAGAAGGCCGCACATATTATCGAAACGCCGGGTATGATCTGGACGGGGAAGCCCCTAGCCCTCGCCAACGCCACCAAGGCGTGGTGAGACGTGGCAAGCGCCGGGTCGCCCGCCGTGACGAGGACGGCCCTCCTCCCCTCCCGCAGACACTCAAAAACCCTGCGGCCAGACTCCTCCTCCAGATCCCTCCTGGTGAGCCTCACGGGCTCCCTGGCCGCGGCCCTCCGCAGAGTCTCCAGATCCAGTGGCCCTGTGTAGTCCTCGTAGAAGACGCAATCGGCCTCCCGTATCGCCCTCAGCGCGGCCTCCGTGGCGTAGCCGGGCCCCGGGCCGAGGCCGACTATGTAGAGCATAGCTTAGCTAAAGCTTTTATATAAATCCGTGGAGGAGGGGCCGAGATGTACGCCGTCGCAAGGCTCAGCGGCTACGTGGAGGAGGTGGGCTTCAGGGCTTGGGTAAGCCGGGACATAGCGGCTGCACTCGGCGTGAGGCTCGGCGACGGCATCAGGCTGGAGAGCAAAACCGGCCTCTCCGCCGCGAGGGTCGTGGAGATACGAGACGACGTAAAAGCTGGCGTGTTGCTTTCGGTAGACGCCTACATGGCTGTCAGCGGCTTCAGGACCCTCCTCGTGAAGCGGCTCCCCCGGGTATACGAGGCGGAGGAGGTGGCCGTCGGCGTGGAGACCGCGAAGCCCATCGACGTGGAGAAGCTGATGCATTTGCTCAACCTCATGGTGGCCTACAGGGTGCCGGTGTTTAGCAACTTCGCCGGGTTCCTCCAGGCGGAAGACGGGGGATGGGTCCGGCTGGTCGTCAAGGCCGTGTCCCCCAGGGAGCCCGCCTACCTCTCGAAGGAGACGAGGATACACGTGAGGTAGCTACTGAGGCGGGGTCCTCCCGAAGTCGAACTTAAGGAGGAGGAGCGGGTCGGTGACGTTCTTCAACGAGCTTATCCTCTGGAGGAGCCTCGCCGTGAGTTGCCCGGACTTATACACCTCCAGCGTCTTCTCAGGCCCCAGCCTCTCCACGGCGGAGTTCAGCTCGTCTCTTATTATGTACTCCGCTATCTGCTCCACGCCGGCTACCTCGCCGTTTCTGATGAGGTTTGCAATTACGAAAAGGCGGAGCTCTGCCATGTCGATTTTATTCATGACTGCCTCCAGCCCGCTGGCCCACTTGACCGACTGGGTGGCACGCTTAAATTCGTCGTCGGAAAACACAAGCCTCACCCGCTGGTTCCACTTCATCCTCCAAAGGGCGAACCACTCGGCGGCCATGTCCCACAGCTTTCCCCACATCCTCTCTATATATACGCAGAGGACCTGCCTCGCCTTCTTTTCCGAGAACCTCCTCCAGTAGTATATACCAGCCCGCGTGGCTAAATAGTGCATGAAGTCTCTAAATACAAACTCCCTAATAGCATCCAGCTCGCCGCGGGGCATATCGCCGAACTGCTCCCTGACCAACTCCCCCAGCATCCCCTCTATAGCCGCCGCCGCGGAGTTAAAATCACAATAATAACTCATGGCTACTATCCAATTCCATATTTAAAAGACTTTACTCATCCCAACCGGCCAGTGCCTCGCCCGCGGCCTTCAGCGCGGCTGCGTGCGCCGCCGTGTGTCTGTATTTGGCCAGGAAGTACGTGTAGGCGCTCCTCAAGGCGGCCTTATCCACCTGGAACTCGACGCCGTAGTCTATGTCCAAAAGCACCAGTCCCTCGGCGGGGGCCGACGGGACGGCGCCCGGCCTGGGCCTTGCCAGAAGCTCCTCGATGTCTCTCCGCCTCAAAACGCCGCGGCCCGCGGCGAGGATAGCCCACGTCAACTTGCGAAGCATCTTATTCCTAAAGCCCCGCCCCGTGTAGTAGATATACACCAGATCCCGCCTGACTTCCACCTTTATTTCATAAACCGTGGTCACCGTAGAGCCCTCCTCCCCCCGCCTCTGGATAAAAGAGGCGTAATCGTGCGTCCCGGCCAGAAGCTCGGCGGCTTCCCGCATGGCGTCTAGGTCCTCGCCCCAGTGCGGCGCCACGTAGAGATACCTCCTCAGCCGGGCCCGCCGGGGGTTGAACCCATCGGGCACCTCCGCCACCGCCCACACCCAGACGCCCCTGGGGAGCTTGGAGTTGACGTAGCCGATGGGCAACCTCCGCGGCACCATTACCACATTTGCAACTGCCGATACGCCCGGGTCCGTCCTGCTCCCCCTCCCCAGCACCTCGCCGAAGACCCGTCTCAAGACAGGCTCCACGGAGCTTGGGTGCCCCGTGAACCCGTAAAAAAGCGTCCCGTCGTAGGCCACCTTGTAGAGAAAAGGCATAAAACTGCGGGAATACCCGCCTTTTTATGTTAAGCTTCCGCAGGGCCGAGGAGGGGGACGTGCCGGAGATTGTGTCCTTCACCATGGACACATGGGAATGGGGCGATTACATCCCGCACGTAATTGGGAGGTGGGTGAAGGAGGGCAGGGCATACGTCGCTGTTTGGGAGGGGCGCATCGCGGCGGTAGCCGCCATGGTGCAGGTGGGGAGGGCGGTCTATCTCCAGGGGCTGAGGGTTAGGCCGGAGTTGAGGGGCCGCGGGGTCGGCGAGGCCATGACCCGCTTCTTGTTGGAAGAGGCGCGGAGGAGGGGGGCGTCTGTGGCCACGTTGCTCGTGGCCGAGTGGAACGCCCCCAGCCACGCCCTCGTGAAGAAGGTGGGCTTCAGAGAGCGGATGCGCATCTACGGCGGGAGGCCGGCGGGCGGCGGCAACGGGAGATGCCTAACGGGGCTGGAGGCATACGAGGCGGTGGCGGAGGCGCTTGGGAGAAGCCGGGGCTACGCCTGCCTGCCCAACGAGCCTTGGGTCTGCACCGCAGTGACGCCGTGGGAGTTGCTGAGCAGAGGCGTCCCCTGCGTCGCAGGCGACGTTCTCTACGTGGGCAGGTTCTCCTTCGGCAGAGCCGTGGGGGAGCCCAGTCTAGACGTCACGTCGCTGAGCCCCGACGGCTATAAAGAACGCTACTCCACCCACGTGCTCTACGCCATGGAGCTCTGACCCCGAGGGGGCTGTAGCTATATATACACCTCCGTACAACACGCCGTGGAGACGAGGGCCTTCTACGACGTGACGGAGCCGGAGGACCGGAGAGAGCTTGCCCAGCTGATTAAGGCCGGGATCTTCAACTACGCCGTGCTTATACCAGAGGACCTCCCCACCCGCGACCTAGAGACGCTCTTCAAAGAGGCGGGCCACAGAGAGGTGTCTCTAGACGCGTCTAAATGGCCGCGGCAGGTGACGGTCAAGACAGAAAACGGCGCCTACACCTTTAAAAAAGTAGAGGAGGGAGTTTATAAAATCCACAAGGAGAGCTAACCCCACCCAGGGCCACCGACGACGCGTAGCGGGCCCCGGGGCTCAGCATGCCGCAACTCACCCACGGCTTCTGCATTTAATACACCTCACCCAACGCGTGGATCCCCAGCTCCCCGAGGCCCTTCTCCACCATCTTCTTATACAGCTCCAAGGCGAGCGAAGCGGCGGGCAGATATATACTCCGCCGATTCGCCTCCCCAACGGCGTAGGCCAGGTCCTTCTTGAGGTGGGCCGCCTTGAACCCCGGCGAGAGGTCGCCCTTGAGGAGCTTCGGCAGATACAGCTCAATGGAGCCAGACCTAGCCGCGCCGCCGGTTAATACCTGCGCCACCTTCTCCATGTCCAGCCCCAGCGCCTTGGCGAGGCGCAGGCCCTCCACCATCGCCACCGTGTTCAAAGCCACCACCACCTGGTTAACCAGCTTCATGGCCTGGCCGTACCCCACCGGCCCCACGTATATCACATTCCTGCCGAAGGCCTTAAAGACTGGGAGAAGCCTCTGGAACGTCTCCTCCCTGCCCCCCACCATCACGGTCAAGGTCCCCTCCACGGCGCCCTTCTGGCCGCCCGTCACCGGGGCATCTAGGAACTCCACGCCGAGTTGCGCAAGCCTCTCGGCAAACCTCCTCGCCCAATCCGGCGAATTGGTAGACATGTCCACCACCACGAGGCCGGGCCTCGCCCCCTCCGCCACTCCCCCCGGGCCGAACAAGACCTGCTCCACATCGGGCCCGTCGGACACCATAACAATCACCACGTCCACCCTCCCCGCCAGGTCGGCAGGCGACTCCGCCACGTATACCCCGAGCTTGGCGAAGGGCTCCGCCTTGGCCCGCGTCCTGTTGTACACCGCCGCCAAGAGGCCGGCTTTGTGGAGATGCATCGCCATCGGGGCGCCCATGATGCCGAGGCCGACGACCCCGACCCGCATGTTTCTCTTAGTTAATATATATAAATCAGTTCTTGCAGACCACCATGCTTACCCCCGTCGTGTCGTACACCACCGTCCGAGAGGTCAAAGGACCTCTCATCGTTATTGAAAAGACGAGAGGCGTCTCCTACGGCGAGATAGGAGAGGTGATGGGCCCAGACGGCGAGCCCAGGAGGGTGCAGGTGATCGAGGTGGCTACGGACTACGCCGTGGCGCAGGTCCTCGGCGGCACCCTCGGCCTCCCCGCCAAGGGCTCCACCGTCAGGTTCTACGGCAAAACCCTCAAGATGCCCGTGTCGGAGCAACTCATAGGCCGCATACTAGACGGCAAGGGCCAGCCCAGAGACCACATGCCCCTCCCACCGCCGGAGGACTTCCGCGACGTCAACGGCGAGCCCCTCAACCCCTACTCCAGGGAGTACCCAGAGGAGCCCATCGAAACCGGCATATCGGCAATCGACGGCCTCTACACCCTGGTCAGAGGCCAGAAGTTGCCAATCTTCTCCGGCACCGGCCTACCCCACAACATGATGGCGGCGCAGGTGGTGCGGCAGTCCACGGTGAGGGGCTCCGAGGAGGGATTCGCCGTGGTTTTCGTCGGCGTGGGCATCAAGACGGAGGAAGCCCTCTTCTTCATGGACGAGTTCCGGAGGACGGGCGCCCTCAGGAGGGCAGTCGCCGTCCTCAACCTCGCCTCAGACCCCGTCGCCGAGCGCATCCTCGCCCCCCGCGTAGGCCTCACCATCGCCGAGTACCTAGCGTGGCAACTGGGCTACCACGTCCTCGTCGTCATCACAGACATGACCAACTACTGCGAAGGCCTCCGGGAGCTGTCCTCCGGCAGAGGCGAGTTGCCGGGCAGGCGGGGCTACCCGGGGTACATGTACACAGACCTAGCCACCATATATGAAAGGGCCGGGAGGGCACACGGCAGGAAGGGCTCCGTCACCCAGTTCCCCATCTTGACCATGCCCCACGACGACATCACACACCCCATCCCCGACCTCACGGGCTACATCACCGAAGGCCAGCTAGTCCTCAGCAGAGCCATGTGGGGCAAAGGCATCTACCCACCCTTCGACGTCATCATGTCCCTCTCCCGCCTCGCCAAAGACGCCATTGGCGAAGGCAAGACCCGGGAAGACCACAAAGACGTGGCCAACACCCTCATCTCGGCCTACTCCAAAGCCCTGGAGCTCAGAAGCCTCGCCACCCTCGTCGGCGAGCGCAACCTCGGCTGGAGAGAACGCCGCTACCTCCGCTTCGCAGACGCCTTCGAGCAACGCTTCATAAAGCAGGGCTACTACGAGAGGAGAAGCTTCGAGGAGACGCTAGACATCGGCTGGGACGTCCTCTCCATACTGCCAGAAGACGAGCTCACAAACGCAAGGCCACAGATCACCCAGAAGTTCTACCGCAAGCACATATTCGAAAGCGTAAAGCTCTGACGTGCACTGCGCCCATGACCTCTGCCTAAGAGTCGAGAAGGTCCTCTTCCAGACGCCGCCCCACAAGATCGAGACAGCCGCCGAAGACGCAGTAGCCATCTGCGTCAAACCAGACGCCGCCACCCACTGGCTCCAGCTAGCCCAGGCGCTCTACTACGCATACCACTGGAAAGGCCCCGCCAAAAACCCCAACATATCTGCAATCATGTTCTTAACGCAGAAAGACCAGATTAAGGACGCCCTCGCCGCCTCCGCCGCCGGCTCCACAGAAGCCATATGCGCCGCCCTCGGCCCCAAAGACGCCCTAGAAAAGATAGAAATGCCCCGCGGAGAGCCCCACTACCCACAAGGCGAATACGACCCCTGGAAAATCACCAAATTCGCCCTAGACCTCGTCACTTAGCCGCGACTCCCCGGCCGCCCCGTCGCTGAGCTACTCCTAAGAGGTTCCCAGCCTGAGGCAGAGACGCAAACGGCAACGCTTCAATCACAACAAGTCCACGGCCGCTTGAGGCCGTCGACGCGTCTCCCCAGGTCTTCTATCACAGCTAGGGGAACAGATGTTCAACACTATGCATAAAGTTTATTAACACACTATTCACGACATGTATGCAAGAGAAGGTGAGGTCGGCCGGCGAGCTGGCCTTCATAGGCGTGATCATACAGCTGGCGGGTCTACTGCTAGGAGGCTTAGCAACCCTCGCCGGCTATATTGTGGAGTTGATCGCCATAAAGAGACTCTCAGAAGCCTTCAACAACCCAGCCATCTGGCGCAACGCGTTAAATGCCGTAATCACAGCCATAGTGGGCACCGTGGTGCTCATCGCCAGCATCTTCGCGTTTCTCTTCGGATTCCCGCTGTTACCTATACCCATGAACCCCTACCTATACTCATTTCTCTACATAGGCATAGCTGCGGCAATATTCGTCGTGGCCTATGTCTTCGTCCTCCTGTCGGGCAGATACTACAGAAACCTCTACAACGAACTGGCCAACTCCAGCGGCATATCTGAATTCAGAGACGCCGCAAAGTGGACGTGGCTAGGCGCCCTCCTCTTCATAGTAATCGTCGGCGCCATCTTGGCGCTAGTTGGCAGAATCTTTGCCCTACTAGGCTACAACAGACTAAAAGAGTGGAAGCCGCCGCAACAAACCTAGCCTTTTTCCACACCTACCACCGCGCGGCCACGGCAGAAAACTTTAAATCACAACAAAAACAGTACAAAGGGGCCCGTAGCTTAGCCCGGTCAGAGCGCCCTGGGGCCCAGCCCCGCGTAAGGCTCATAACCGGGAAGTCCCGGGTTCAAATCCCGGCGGGCCCACTCAACCCAGCCCCGCCTAACTCTTCTCACCGCAAAAACCACAGCACGACCCTCGCTCCTCAGCTTGTCTTACACAACCAGCACATATGCCTCACTCACGTCCGCCTATGAATGCCGCAAAGAGCCCTACTGCAGGGGCATGACCCTGACAGCCCCGAGCCCCAGCGATCTGTTGCTCCCCACGCCGAAGGCCTCCGCCACGGAGAGAACCCTCCACATGTCCTCCAGCATCGACGTCTCGAAAGCCCGGTACACGGCCCAGCCCACGAAGCCGCGGAGGATCCTGCCGCCAGATAGCTCAGCCGCCGCTGTGCACTTGCCGACGTAGCCTCTCTGGTCGCGTCCCCGGCGCGTTTCGCATCTACAGCCGAAGTCGAGAACCCCAACGGATGCTATTGCCCAGCGAAAGAACTTCCTAGCCCACCTCAGATCCACCAAGCCGAGCCTCATGGCGGTTTTAACCGCGGATTTGAATAAGTTGCGCGGCGACGGCGCCATGTCGAACACGGGCACGCGCCGCTTCACATACGGCGGCGTCTCGAAACGCGTAGGCGAAAGGAACTCCACCTTGAACTTAGACGAAGAACCTGCCGCAGGTGCGACGCGCCGCACCTCCACCTCACCCACCGCCACCTCGGCATTGAACAACCTGAAGCGCCCGGCCTCCATAACCCTCTCCATAAACACCTCGGCAAGCCCCCCGTCGAAAAAAGCCGCCCTAAGCTCCACCGCGGCGCCAGCGGGGGCCAGGGCCCTGTTCCACACCACCCTTCCGTTGACCACAAGCGGCCACACGGTAAAAGGCTTAGGCCTCACGTCGTGAAGACCGGGCTCATTCAGCAAGGCAAGCACTACGGATTGCGCAACGGCGCCAGAAAACACGTTGACCACAAAGCCACCGGAGGCGAGGCCGCGCACAGTGACCACCGCGGCCATCAGCGGCAACAATCTCCAACCTGTCTAACGACCAGCAACACAACGTCGTAGCCACAGACCTTCTGCGCCAGCTCGTCTACCGTATACGCGATGCCCACGCGCGGCCGCGCGGCGGCGCTTTCCGCCTCCTCCCGGGCGTAGATAAGATCCTCTTCAAACACCACAAGAGCCAAGGAACATCTAGAGCCGCAAGGGCTACCCAGAACCCGCTTCCTAGAAAGCTCACCCCACATCCCGCCCAGGTCCGCCCTCTCCCCACGGCCTTCAGACCTGCCCATGTAGCTTTTAAATTCGACACTGCGCACATCGCCGCCGCAGTCGGCTAAGCAGTCCACCTCTCCCTCCCCAGAGGGCGTGGGGCACCGCTCCACCTCGTCATCTAGAACAGACCTGCCGTACCTCACCCGCTCATTCCCGTCGCTCAGCCTCATCCGCGCAGACCTCACGAAAAAGCTACACAGTCTGCCCTCTATAGACGCCGCGACTCTGACCGCACATGGACAGCTACTCACAAACTTCATACAGCCTCCCAAACGCCTTCCCGTAGGTCTCCGAGGCGAGGTCGATCCCCCTCACCGCCCCCTCCACAAACTCGTAAGCCATCACAGGCTTATCCGCCGCAGGCATACCCTGCGCCTCCGCCACGCTACGGTGGCATCGAAAAACTCTACGAACCCACGGCGAATGCGTCGCCACGACAAGACGCGCCCTAGCCGAGGAAGCCCGGCCAGCGAGGTGAAACACCTCCTCGGGAAACAGCTCATCCAGAGTGCCGTCAAGCAGAAGCCACGCGTCGAGCAGAAACGCCCTCTCCAACACCCCAACCGTCACAACCGCGGCAGAGGCAAAGGCTAAGTCTATCTGTCTTCCACCTACGCGCTCATAAAATTTTTTGTCGCCGTAGGAATACGCAACATCATACCTCCACCTCCCCTCCCTATACCTAGCAATGCGTTCCAACAGTCTCGCCATGGCGTTTGTCACCTCAGCTGACTCCGGGCTCATAAGGCGATACTTCAATGTGAAAAGGACACCCTCGTAAAACAAATACGCCTCCTCCCTCGGGTGAGGTGTTATGTCGCATTTCACCTCGCCTTCATCAGACTTTGAACAACTAAGCAGGATGTTGCCTACCCTCAGCCTTGCCCATCCGCCTATATCAAGGATTTGTTCAGAGGTGCGCATGGCCAGCTCGTAATCCTCTGAAAACAACGCAAAGAGGTAGCGGAGGAAAAGCGACTTCCCGGTCCTGGGCCTCCCCATTATGACCGTGACGTCTCCTAGTGTGCCTGAGCCTTCAAGAAGCGGCTTCTCCGCGGTAGGCCTGATGCTTACCTCAAATTCCATCGTTCAGCATTGAGGAGGATATTTGTAACTTTCTCCATGTCTGCCATTAGGCTACGGACTTTCTCCCCTCTTACTGAGTCTGTCCCCGAGCCTCTTAACGCTGAGAGCATCTGCCTCGCTACCCCGCCAAATAGCGCGTACTCGCCCAATGCGTTGAACGCCGTAGGCTCATACGTTGCAAAGTACTCACGTCGTAGAACAGCACGGCAAGCTCCACGGCGTCTTCGTTGCCCAACATCCTCTTGAGCCACCCCCCGTAGTAAGGCCTTAATTTGCACCACCCCTCGAGGCCCAGCTCTATATGCCTACAGCACTCCTCTATCCCGATCCCGTGCTACGCGGAGTAGCAGGTCACGCCGCCCTTTTAGACCTCCGCCTTCTTGCGGCTGTCGACTTTTTCCGCCGGCGGCCGTCCCCTGAATCAGCTCAACTCCTAACCCAGCCTCGTCGTAGTAATCAAACACGGCGGTTCTAGACACGACGAGTAGGCTATATCTTTCGACTGAGCAACCCCTCCCTACTGCAACGGCGTGATCCTGACGGCGCCGAATCCCAGCGGTCTGTTGCTCCCCACGCCGAAAGCCTCCGCCACGGAGAGCATCATCCACATATCCCCCACCATCGACGTCTCGAAGGCGCGGTACAGGGCCCACCCCACAAAACCCCGAAGTCTCCGGCCCCCCGACAGCCGCACAGACACCACACACTTCCCGCGGCAACCGAAGTCCGCCACGCCCACCGAGGCGTAGGCCCACCGCAGAAACCTCCGAGCCCACCGCGCATCCACAAGCCCCAGCCTCATGGCGGTCTTGACAGCAGACTTGAAAAGATTCAGCGGCCTAGGCGTCAAGTCGTAAACTGGCGCGGGCCGTTTCACGTATGGAGGAGTCTCGAAACGCGTCGGCGATAAAAACTCGACCTTAAACGCAGGTGTTGATCTAGTCACTACATGGAACTCTTGGACGGCGGTCTCGCCGATTTTTACCTCAGAGTTGAAGATGTGAAATTTCCCCGACCCCATTAGCAGGTCGCCCAGATTTTTTGCAAGAGCCCTATCAAAGAAGGCGGCCCTCAACTCGATATAGGAACCGCCGTTCACTACGCCGTCAATAACCACTTTCCCGTTGACGACAAGAGGCCAGACAGTAAATGGCTTCGGCCGCGCATCGTGAAGCTCCGCCATATTAAGCAGACGCGTTAACACCGATTGGGTAACGGATCCAGAGAAAATATTAAGGACAAAGCTGGAAGCCGCAACGGCTCTCGCCAACACTAAAGCCATCTTAGTCGGCCGTACAGTTCCTAACGCCGTCCCGGTTTATCCCTACTACCATAACTCTATATTTACATATATCTTTTTGTAATTTATTCATATTAGTTATATTATTTTCAGTTATAATTTTATATTTATACATAGTACTTCCTAATATTTTAGATATATAAGGCAATCTATGTTGAGGCACTACAAGAATGAGGACACATTGATTATTACATTTCGCATTTTGAAGATATTTGTCTTCTATTTCCCTAACTAGCTCCTCTACTGATTTTCCCTCCGCATAACTCTTAAATTCGACACCACGGACCCCATCTTCGCAGAATATAATACAGTCAACGACACCATCTCTATGCGGTAAATTACAGTTCTCCATCTCGTTGTCTACCACCGCCTGGCGATATCTATCAAGTTCGTTGTGGTCCGCTAGAGCCATGAAAGAGAACCTCATATAGACGTCGCACCATACGTCGCCCCTACTTAGCGATGCCCTAGCAACACAAGGGCACTCAACCGCAGAGGACATACAGCTTTTCAAATACATCGCCATAGGTCTTCGCGGATAGGCCGATCTCTGTAATCATACCCTCTGTAAAGTCGTATGCCTTTACGCTCTTTTGCATTACTGGCATATGAAGATGCTCGGCCACGGTTCTGCTACACCTAAACGCATCGAGTACCCATGGCGAGTGAGTAGCTACGACGATCCGCGCGTTGCTGGACGCGGCTACACCAGCGAGATATAGCACTTCCTCAGGGAAGAGATCATCAAGGGTTCCGTCGAGCAGAAGCCAAGCGTCCAGCTGAAGTGCTCGTTCCAATATGCCGACAGTAACTACAGCAGAAGAGGAGACGTCAAAGCGTAATTCTTGTCCATCTACCCTCTCGATCCATCCCATGGTCTCCCGCTTGTATCGTATGTCATATCTGTACTTACCTTTCATTTCTGAAACTTTATCAAACAATTCCCTCATAGCATCAGCAATCTTTTGAAAGCGCAATAGTTCCCTCCCGTACTTTGCCGTGAAGAGCCATCCCTCATAAAAAAGGTACGCCTTTTCGCCACCTACCATGTCTATGTAGCAAGTAGCGATAGTCTCGTCCTCCTTCGCGGGTTTTGAACAATCAAGAGCGTTGTCGCCGATTTTCAGCGTCACGCGGCCGCCCGGTTCGAGGATTTCACTTGATACGAACTGCGCAAGTTCTCGGTCCTTTACAAACAATGAGAATAGATACCGGAGGAAGAGCGACTTTCCACTCCTTGGCCTTCCCATTATTATCGTGATATCGCCTAGATCCCCAGATCCCTCTAGGAATCTTTTCTCAGGTCTTGGCCTGATGCTGAAGTAGAAATTCATCGCATATTCTCCAAGAGTGCGGTTGAAATATCTTTCATAGCTTCTGCAAACGTCTCGGATCTGCCTTGCTTTTTAGCGGCAGATTCAATAGCTGTATATAGTTGCCTAATTACCATATATACATCTCCTCCGAACAACACATATTCGCCAAGTGTATTTAATGCAACTGGCTCGTTTTCTGCAAGGAAACGGGCAATTCTAGGCCACCGCGGTACCCTCAGTTTCAGCTCTGCAATGAAGCTGAGCAGAGGATTGACGTCCAGGATGCTGGGGCGGTGTGCCCTTTGATTGTTTCCGCTACGTTCCGTCACCCACGTGATTACCATGGGCCGCTCGCCTGTTGCGTATAGGGTCTCTCCGGCAGAAAGCGCATAGACCAGCGCGCCAGGCGTACTAAGCGACGACGCGGTTCTCCTACGGAATCTGGTCAGACCACCTAACCGCTGTAGTATCAACATATCTCTTATCTTCATCTTGCTCTGCGGTACAAAGGTGAAGTTGAATATAGTGTATCCATCCCGGCCATCTACCCTCACCTTTAACGCGCCATAAATGTAGCCGATCGTCGCCAGCGCAAAACAAGTAGCACATACAAGATACGGCTCCTCTCTCAGCCGATACTCTTCGCCAGCGAACTTTCCATAAACCGATGATATAGGGAGGTAAAGCGTATACATCGATTTCCGGCGGGCTTTAGATCTACCCTCCCTCTTGCCCTCTTTATGTTGCTCCGAGAGGTCAAAGTCCCTGGGAAGATCGCTAAGGGCATCCAAAAATTTGACAGCCCAGCTCTTGAAACCATTAATATCTATGGCGGACTCAAAAAGCTCCCTAATCTTCCCCACGTATACTCCCCTGTCAACTGCTATTTTCAACCATTCGTAAAGTTCCCACCCAGGGACGTAACTTAAGTCCAGCGCATAGGGGACATCGATGACATAACGCCCGCCGATATTCTCCACAACGCCTTCTAAGTTGTTGCTGAGATGCAGGAGCTTGAGAACCCCCTGTAAGATCAACGCATCGGTAACAATGCCGTGGCCAGGCGTATGGTAAATCATGCCGGCTCCGCCTGGCATGACAATTGCGCGAGTCTGGTACCTTTGCCCTGTCTCCCCCTCATAGCGGCTCGCGAATCTGCGATCACAAGTAGGTGAAGGAGTCCGCCTACAAGGGCCCTTTTTCGCCTCACTTCGTTGGAAGGGCCAGCTGACAGAAATGCCACGATGTCCCTGAAGGCGTCCGTGGCTAGGTCTGCGTTTATTTCTCCGCGCTCCCAAAGATCAAGGGCTTGCTTAACACGGGGATCTACGCACTCCGGCTTACAACCCAAGCCAAGCTCTATCGCCTTAAGCATTGCGTAGATGGTAGAGACTTGAATCCGCCTCTCGCCCAGAGCACCTGCGTAGACCCCCAGAAGTATAGGTTCATGATGCAACGCCACCGCCGTAGCGATATAGTAGTTCAAAGGTGCAGGAAGCACTCTATATGCCCAATAGGCGCTTATCAACTCGTGGCGGCGGGAAGCCCTTCGGAGGTGCGGGGAAAGCTTGCGATCCGTATAGGCATCGATATACGCTTTTCCAAGCTTGCCGAGATCATGGAACAAGATGGCGATCTCCACGGCGTCAACCCCATCAAACATCCGCGAGACCCAGTCCCAGTAATACGGCTTCAATCTACGCCACTCCTCAAGCGCTGAATTTATGTGCTGACAATAACTCTCTATACCTGCGCCGTTCTTATCAAATGCTGAGTAGCAAGTCATGCCGAACCCTTCCTCCCCTTTGACTTTGAGCGATCCCTCTTCTGATCCGATGCGTAGTTTCTCAGCGACTCAACCTTCAGACCAGCGGCATCATAGAACTTCGCAACTTCCTCTCTGGGTATAATCAACACCTCGTATCGTAAGAAATCGCGGCAGTTCTTCACCTCTACTTTGCGTAGCCTCACGTAACCCTGTTTCTCTCCAATCGGAATATATGCAACCATCTTGCCGAGAGCGTTAAGGAGCCTGCATATATCGCTTTTCTCAATATCCTCAAAGGAAAATCGGATCATACCCTCTTCAATCTTGGACAAAGAGATACTATCTCCCTCTATGTCGGTCAAACTTACCGTAACGTACTGGCTAGGCTTGAGACGTATCTCCCTCTCCGGCGGGTAGGAGAACAGGTTTAATTCTGCCATGTAGGCAAGCGCCTCTCCGTACAGCTTGTCTCCACGCGCCGCGAGCTCACGCACAAGCTGTTCGTCATAGACGTCATTTACGTACATATCTACTTTTCGCCACTCTGCGAGATGTCCCAGCTCATCCCACACAGCTTTTCGCGTCTTCTCCACCAGCGGTTGATAGTACGGCTCTGCTGACTCTACCTCAAAGATATACGCCTCGCCTCTCCGCCTCCTCCCTACTCTGCCTATGCGCTGGACTAGGCCGTCGATAGGAGCCAGCTCCGTGTAGAGCACATCAAAATCTAGGTCTATGCCCACCTCCACAGCTTGCGTACCGATTAAGATCACGCCTCGTCCCCCCGCCTCTTTCCCACACCCCACGCCTTTCTTGACGTTCTCCAGCGCCTCCTCCCTTTCACACCTACGCATGAGCGAGTGGACGACCCAGACGTTCTCCCCACATTTCTTCTTAGCCTCCTTATACAGCTCTCTAGCCCTCATAATTGTGTTCACGACAACTAGGCTACGCCTACCGCAGTCGAGCTCAGATAGGTCCAGCGGCCTCTCCCTCCGGTGGATCTCCACACTGCGCCTTCCCTCAAGCAGATTCAACACGACATATTCGCAGTCGAGATAGCTGAGAAAGCCGTCTGGCATCGTCGCCGTCGATATGACGACCTTAGCGCCAGCCCGCGCGATATCGCATACAACCTTCCCGAAAAGACGCGGCCCCAAGTATGCCTCATCTTGCACGAGGTGCGCCTCGTCGAACACTATATAGCTCGTGGCGAGTAGACCTGCGGGGAAGGTGTAGTACCCCCTCTCCTCCTCTCCCCACCGCCATCTGTGGACTCTCTGGGCCAGATACCCATAGACGAGGGAGTCTATCGTCGTGAGCGTTATGACGCCGGAGTAGAGATACGTCGGCTTTAGGCTCTCTCCGTGATCCTCTTCGACGGTGATCTTCGCCTGGTTTAAAACCGACTCATACGCCTTAGCCCTCTCTTTCATCTGCCGTAAAAGCGCATGGACAGGCTCCACCACATACATCCTCGGGGCAAACCACTCCCCCCTCACCCACTGATTGAGAAACGGCGCAAACCACGACTCGGTCTTCCCGAAGCCTGTGGGGGCCTTCAGCACCAGAACCTTGTCGCTCTGCTCTATCCTCTCGGCGATCTCTACCTGCCGCCTCAGCCTCTCCTCGTCAACCCTAAAATCTGAGCGGGAACCCCCGCATCCATCGCCGCCTCTTTGCCTATACCAAGCCTCTGACATAGAAACGATAAGGCGACGCAGATCACCACCCATATCCCTCGGGAAACACCGCTCGGAGGTCGCCCTTCTCCACGCATTTAACAGGCCCCTCGACCTCTACGCCGCTCGCCCTATAAAGCCCGCCCTCCACCCTAAGCGGCACGGCAAATATTGATCTATCACCACGCTCGTCGAACCCCCTCACGAGCATGTAGTCCCCGCCGCGAACCACGCGGGACTTCACGACTACGTTTACTTTGCCTCTGCACTCCACAGGCTCCACCTCGGCAACATCGACGACGCTCACGAGAGACTCGGAATCCCCCAACCTATCAATGAGATACAGATGCTCCCTCTTAACATCACCCTCTAGTATAAGCGCTAAGCGCCAAGCAAAAACATACTCTCTAGTCATGGCATCCGAAAGACCGGCTACATCCCTAGTGACGTCGCTGACAGAGTCCGGAAGCTTGCCCTCTTCCAGAACTTTACGTAAACGCCTCAATACGACAGGGCTCTTTGCCGCAGTAGGTGCCACGGCCCTCGCCAGCCTTATCTGCCTCCTGGCCTCCTTCAGACACTCATCCCCCCTACAATATCCCATGCGCCCCAAGACAGCCCCAACCGCGCCCACAACTGTGCTAGGAAGAGGAACCAGCACAGAAACAGCGACTTGATACGACTCCGCATCTCTCACGGAAAAGAGAGGTAGGTAAAGCTCCACCAGATACCACATTACTTTCGGCTTGACGCAAACTCGTCAACTATCTTAAGCACACCCTCAACAAACTCGGAAAAGCTACGTACCGACTGAACGTCCAAGCCAGGCTTCTTGCCACATTCGGCGTTGTAACACACTACCCTAATGCTCCTATTCAGCGCCTTTGCAAACGCTGAAAGCACGTCCAAGGATTTCTCCACGTAATCGGGATATGCTCCGTGCACCAACGCCGGAATCGGGACATCGTCCACTGCAACTACCATCTCCTCCAAGTCTGCAATCGGCAGGGCCCTAGCGGTATGCGACCCGACGCCTCCCCGCACCGCAACAAGAAGACCAAGGACAGATGCTTTAATTCGTAGCTTCCTCTCTCGTTCGATATCAACATTAGAAATTTTTACTGTACAGTTCTTGTATAACGGGCGTAGCGACAACCCTAGGTCTAAAACCGCCGAGAAGCCGTATCTTGCCGATGAGTACTCCTGCTTGAATACCATCATCTCGGTCTCCTTCCCTTTCTGGAACGGGTCAACTCTGTTATGTGTAACCGCGAATTTTTGAGCGTTTTCGAGCTCTGCATGCGTAAGCACAGGCACCGCAAACGCGAATCTTGCCAGGCTGTCACGCTTTATCTGGCTGTCGGGCAACAAGAAGCCGTGTATATCGTTGCAGAAGTCCTCGATAGCCTTGCATTCGTCCTCTGCGTCTTTACCTTCCAGATTCTTCCCCCTAAGGCCTACGCCCTTTTTACAGAATTCGTTCAGCAACGTGCCGCCCAACGCCTGATATTGCTCAGCCGCGTAAACCGCATGCCAGTGCTTAAACGCGTTACCAGTCAGGGCAGGCACCTCATAAACCTTGCCGTCGGCCACAGCCCTAACCACCGTATGCATGTTGTAATTCCCCATAGTACCTGAGCCGGTCAGCACCGCCACGTTGACCCGTAGCCGACCGGCGACCCTTATATAGGGACCGGTTACGATCATGTCACTCTCTCAAGATTCTTTCCACCTTGATTGTGAATGCACTAGGCGCCAACGCAAGTGCCGCGAATTTACGAAGTGTCGCATCCCGCTCCTTCTCGCTCATGCCGTCCAACGCCCGCAGAAACTCCTCCAGAAGCCGTCCCCACATTAATAATCCCCTTTCCGCCTTCACGAGTGTGTCGTCTTTTTTCTCGTTAAGTTTACGCTCTACATCGGAAAGAGTCTTCGCTATTACTCTCGTAAGTTTTGAGAAAAGCTCAGGGTATCTCTCGGGCATTCTCGCTAATTCATCAATTATATCATAGGCCTGCTCGTACCTTACTGCAATCCTCGCCACAGCAGCCAGACGTGAAACTAAGTCGCCACTAGCTGAGACCGTACGGGGTTGAGCCATAAGAAAAAATTCCAAGAGCATTAATATACATATCCACCTACAATCTTAACCCTTCTTGTTTGTAAAATGCTTCAAAACAAGCTGCGCTAAAACTTTGACGACATCTTCGCTCCTATATATCTTCCGCCGCGATCCCTCAGAGACTATAAGCCCCCGCTCCGCCAAAGCCTCGAGGTGGCGGTACACGGTAGTCGTGTCTAGGCCGAGCCTCCGCGCGACCTCGTCGGCTGCGCCATCTGCCTCAGCCAGGACTCTGAGCTTGGCCGGGGAGAGACAGGTCAGATGAAAGACCTTGGAAAGAGCTGTGGCCTCTATGGGGTCCGGCGCGTATTCTGGCAATACATATATCTTAACGCCCTTCAGTGATGCCGCTATGAATGTGAGGAGGATGAGGGCTCTGGGCCCGCCAGCGAGTGCGACGGCGTCGAAGTCCAAGCCAGCCAGCTCCTCAAGTCCCTTAGCTAAGTCGCTGATGTCTACGGCGTAGTCCCGGCCTCTGCCCAGCGCCTTTATCACGTCGGCCGCGACATCCGCGGAGTTCCGGTCGCCCTCCCTCCCGGTGCGGGCCCTCAGGAAGATATAGTCGTCGGCTGGCGGGAGCCTCGCCACGGCCCTAATCACAAGCCTGCTCTCGAAGCCTATGGTCACGGCCAGCCGCATCCATTTGCAGGCGCCTGCAGTTTTAAGCCTTTTCACTGCAGTATGTCACGGATAATACGGGGAGTTGATCAAAACTTTGTGCTAACCCTCATGGAGATTGCCAGACTCCGCCGGGTGCGCATAACAGGCGGCCAGCCCGAGACGCCGCCTGAGCTGAGGGGGTGGTCCTTTGACAAGCCGCCGGTGAGGCCTCCTGCGCACCTCGGCATCGCGCTGTCTGACTTCGCCTACGGCTACTGCCCCACCGGCAGAAACCTATACCTAAAGTACGTGCTCAGAGAGAGGCCCCAGC
>Ga0079996_114457_pt1 | contig 23379 bp, 26 predicted proteins | sample PerSpoAPS_AMetaG_FD_69199 | JGI IMG/M metagenome (GOLD analysis project Ga0079996, IMG submission 69199) | Thermal spring microbial communities from Yellowstone National Park, Wyoming, USA - Perpetual Spouter A (PS_A) MetaG (SPADES assembly)... | ecosystem: Environmental > Aquatic > Thermal... | reverse complement strand
AATCTATTGTCTAATTTCTTATCAAGTTCAGTAATTCTATATTCAAGATTGTTTATCCTATTTTCAAGAGAATTTATTCGACTATTCATCTCGCTCCTTAAATTGTTTATTTCATTCCTCATTTCACTTCTCAAAGATGCTATTTCGCTTTTCACTTCATTCCTCAAAGATTCTATTCTATGATTCATCTCATTCCTTGTAGCTATTACTTCGTTTCTTAAAGAACTTATATCACTTTTCAAATCATCTACTCTTTTAGATAATTCTTCGACTCTTCCTTCCATTCTTGAGAGCTTTTCTGTTTCCACAATACTCATAATAAATTTATTAAAAAAGCTATAAAAACTTATACCTAAAATATTTAGATTAAATGTTACAAGCATTTTTTAATTTATAAATTTGCAAGTTAAAACAATTAATTCTTGTAAATAATTAGTTATAAACATACGTTACTTTACCAGAACTCTTCTATTTTTGGTGATACTTTGGTTATATCACATAGAAATACCATCATTATCGGTACTATTATTACTATCTTCACGCTCCTTGGATATTTAATTATTAAAAACATTTAAAAATTTTACTTTTTTAAAGTTTAACTTTATGTTTCATATATTTTTTATAGTGATATTTAAATGTGGAAATATTTATACTTAAACCATTATTAATATTTTATGATAGGAAAAATTTTGTTAAGGAAAGCCGATGATAAAGACAGAATTTTAATTTCTGAATTTAAGGAAAAAGAAGTTTATTTAGTAAATCTAGGTTCTGGTTATTTTGTTACCGATAATAAAAATGTTGCTGAAAAAGTAGCAGAGAATGCTTCGAAGGCTTTTGATGAAGAATTTTTAAAGTTAGTTGAGGAACTTGGAATCAGCGCAGAGGAAACAGATAAGATTTTAGAAAAGGAGATACTAAAGGAAGTTTTGTGAAGGAAGAAAAATACATTATAGATACAGATATACAACACTTTCTCCTTTAAATTGCAAATATTCCTTTGAAAAAGTATAATTTACTACCAGCCTGCATACTCCTTTATTTCTTCATCCGATACTTTTCCTTTAATTACATCATTTATTGCTACATCTATTTTTTCGATTGCTTCATCTACTTCTTTCTTGCTTATAATTAAAGGAGCTGTTAGCTCAATTACGTTAGAATGAATTCCTACATAAGATGTTAAGAGACCTAGTTGCCACAATCTATATACAATTTTAGCAGTTTCAATTTTTGCTGGTTCTTTAGACCTTCTATTCTTTACTAATTCTATTCCAGCAATTAAGCCTATTCCTCTAACGTCTCCTATTATCTCGTATTTATCATACAATTCCTTTAATCTTTTAAGCAAATATTCTCCAACAACTTTTGCGTTTTCATGAAGTTTTTCTTCGATTATAATTTTGATTGTTGCCAATGCTGCAGCAGCAATAGCAGGATGGCCCGCCAGTGTGAAAAGATGCATTGCATCAGGACTGAACATTTCTGATTTCGCAATGAATGCACTTATTGGTAGTCCTGAACCCAAAGGTTTACCTACGGTTAGACCATCCGGTATAATATCAAAATTTTCTATCCCCCAAATTTTTCCAGTTCTTCCCAAACCTACCTTCACTTCATCAGATATAAGCCATATGTCATTTTCTTCACATAATCTCTTAAGCTCTTTCATGAATTCTAAAGGCGGTAAAATATCTCCTCCATCACTTTGAAAAGGCTCAACCACAATACCTGAAACTGATTGTGAAGGAGCTATTGTTTTCATTACATGTTTTATATATTCGATACAGGCTAATGAACAACCGGGATAGCTTTCATTGAATGGACACCTATAGCAATATGGATACGGAACCTTAACTACATTGTTTAAACCTCTAATTTTGGATAAAGCAGGATGTCCCGACATCGAGTAAGCTCCCATTGTTTGTCCGTGATATGAACCTGTAAAGCTTATAATTCTGAATCTTCCTTTTCTTGTAGACAACACTTTATAAACAGCTTCGTTTGCATCACTACCAGAGAAACCGAATATAACTTTTTTATCAAAAGATCCCGGTGTTATTTTAATTAATTCTTCGGCTAATTCTAGGGACTTTTCATGGGAAAAGGTTGTTAGAGAAAGGGCTGTGATTTCCTTGTATACTTCAATGAAGGAGTTAATTATTCTTTCATCACCGTAGCCTACATTAGCTACAGCCCATGATGCATTAAAATCTAAATATTCCTTACCGTTCTGATCCCATACTTTAAATCCTTTAGCTTTTGCAACAACCATAGGATAAAATCTTATAAAAAATGTTTCTGGATATACTTTCTTTTCTCTTTCTATTATATTTTTTTCTTTCATAAATATCGAAACGTTTAAATAATTATAAAATTATTTTTTAACAATGGAAAGCGGTAAAGAAGAAATCATTTTTGTAAGAAAAGCTTCAGGTTTGATAAGAACAATTGGTCCTATTACAATTTTAACGATAGCAGGTAGTTATGTAATAGCAGACGGTTTCTATCTTTTTACTGCAGGATTGGGATACAAAGCGCCTGGTTCTAATATTCCATTAGCACTTACAATTGGAGGAATAATGATGGCTTTCATGGCTTTTGCAGTAGTATTCTTAACAGTTGCTCTACCACGCACAGCCTCAGAATATGTTGCTATTTCCCGTGTTTTGCATCCTTTACCTGCTTATATTGAAGCATTGGTTACTTTTGGGGTGCACATTTGGATAGTAGGAGCTTTGTCATATTTTCTAGCCTGGTTCTGGGGTTCTTTTCTAATTCAAGCTGGAATTTTAACTAAAAATTCTGGATTGGTTTCGCTTGGTGAATTTCTCTCCACAAACGTAGAGGCAGGTGTAATTATAGGTATAATTTTTGTAATACTGTTTGGTGGCTTACAATTATTAGGTACTAACGTATTTAGATATCTAGTAAATGCACTATTCTTCATAGCACTTGCTGCAGGAGTATCCAATATAATAATTTCCGTATATGTTTCATCGCTTCCTTTGGAATCTATAAAATCTCTATGGGATTCAACGTATGGTAGCGGAGCTTATGATGAAATAGTTTCAGTAGCAGAAAAACATGGTTGGCATGATTATGTAGCAAGTTCCAGCGGAATCGAAGGAGGTTATGGATGGCCTGGACCATGGTCTCCATTTGTTACTTTATATATTGCATTACTTACTTCGGCTTATGCTTTCTGGGGATATGAATTTGCAAATTATGTAGCAGGCGAGGTGACAAGACCAAAAAGAAGTTTCTTTATAGGAGTAATAGGTGGCATAATTCTAATATTTTTCTTTTATTTAGTTATATCAACATTTACGCTTTTAGGATTCAAAGAATTCTATTCAATGTATAATTATGTGATGAATACTCCTGAAGCTCAAGCTGAGCTTAAGAGTAACCCTGTTCAGACACCAACATGGGCCGTTTATTTAGCTAGCGTAGTTGGAGGATCATTACCTTGGCTTGCAGTGCTAATAACCTTGGCAGTTCCTCTATTAGTAATGGATGGTTTACCTGCATATATGATGGTACCTACAAGGATCGCTTTTGCCTTAAGTTTTGATAGAATGTTTCCAGAAAAATTAGCAGAAGTTAATGATCGTTTCAGATCACCTCACTGGGCAATTTTAACAGTTATGATCTTAGGTATAATTATGATCCTTTTAACAGCCTACAGTCCGTGGGTATACTTAATTTCGGTTATTACAGCAATAACCTTAAGATGGTTATTCTCTGCAATAACTCTTACAATACTTCCTTATAGAAGACCTGATATCTTTTCTGAAGGATATACTAAGAAAATTGGCAATATTCCAGTTGTAACAATAGTAGGAATCATCGCAACAGTATTTTCACTAATCATACTAGGTATAGGAATATCGTTGATCATTGGTGATATTGTATCTATTACATGGCTACTTCTATGGATAATACTAGCAGTAGCATTATTTTACTACTATAAATACAAAAATATGAAAAGAGGAATAGACATATCAAAAATATATAAAGAAGTACCTCCATTATGAAAAAAGAGGAAAACATAATTCGAATTTTTTTCACTGCAGACATTCATAATAGTGAGCTGGTATTCAGGAAAATACTTTCTATACCCAGTCTTTACAATCCTGATGTAATGATAATTTCAGGAGACTTGACAGGAAAAGCTATAGTACCAATAATAAAAAAAGAAGACGGAAGTTATATATGTACTTTTCAGGGTGAGAAACATGTAATGAAGAATGAAAAAGAAGTTAAAGAATTTGAGACAAAGTTGCTTAATAAGGGAATTTATCCTCACATCTGTTCAAAAGAGGAAGTTGTTGAATTACAAAATGATCAGGCTAAGCTTGATGCCTTGTTCAAAAAACTGACCGTTAAAAGAATAGAATATTGGGTAAGAGAACTTGAGGAAAAAGTTCCTGAAAATGTAATGGTACTTATGATGCCAGGAAATGATGATATATGGGAAATTGATGAAATAATATCTTCATCCAAAAGAGTAATTAATCCCCTAAAAAAAGTAGTAAATATGGAATACGGATATCAAATTATAAGTTTAGATTACGTAAATCCAACACCCTGGAATACCCCTAGGGAGGCTGATGAAAATGAAATAATGAAAATGCTGGAAAAATATTTAGAAAAAATTGAAAATACAGGAAAGGTTATTTGTAACTTCCACTGCCCACCATATAATACTAATATTGACCTTGCTCCAAAGTTAGATAAAAAGCTCAGACCTGTATATAAATTTGGTGAATTAGAACTGCAGCATGTAGGAAGCAAATCAATAAGAAAGTTTATGGAAAAATATTCTCCGTTATTAGGTTTACACGGGCATATTCATGAGGCAGAAGGTTACGATAAAGTAGGCAGAACTTTAGTTATCAATCCTGGCTCGCAATATTCAGCTGGGATGCTCAAGGGTGTAATAGTTGATCTGGACAGGAACGGTATCATTAGATGGTTCAAAATAGGTAGCTGAAAACATGAATATAGCAGAATTAAGGAGAAAAGTTGAAGAAAATAAGATAAAATACATTAGATATCTTTACGTAGACTTAGATAACGTAATCCGAGGAAGGGTTTCGAAAGCTGAAAATCTTGAAGTCGATTTGGTGGGAGGTATAACATTAGCTCAAATAATGCAATCAGGATTCAGTATTATGGATCTAGTTTCGCCCGAAACAATTTATGGACCAGTAGGGGAAGTGAAACTGATACCTGATGTTAACACGTTTGTAATACTACCTTATGCTGATTATACTGCTGCAATGTTGGTTGATCAGTACATTGATGATAAACCCCATCCAGTTGACCCGAGACCTAAGCTAAAGGACTATCTTGCAAAATCAGAATATAAATTTAAGATAGGTTTTGAACCAGAGTTTTATATTCTAAAGAAGAGTCAGAGTAACGAAATAGTCTTCTATGATTACCATTTATGCTTTTCTTCTTCAGGAATGAATTATGTACATGAATTACTAAAAGAAATCACTAATGCCCTTGAACAACAGGGCATCGGTGTGGAGCATTACTATCCTGAATACGGTTCAAGCCAACATGAACTCTCCATTAAGCCTTATGATGCAATAGAAAGCGCAGATAAGCTCATATATTTCAGAGAAACGTTAAGGGGTGTTTTGCGCAAATACGATCTCTATGCATCTTTTATGCCTAAGCCTTCTCATACAATTCCAGGCACAGGGTTGCATGTGCACATAAGCGTATGGAAGGATGGTCAGAATATATTTTATTCAGAAAAAGATAAGTATAACCTGAGTGAAGAAGCATATTACTTTATCGGAGGCATATTAAAGCATCTTAAAGAAATTATAGGAATGACTGCTGCATCAGTTAATTCCTATAAAAGACTTAGACCAAATTCGTGGGCCTCAGCCTTCGCTTGTTGGGGGCCAGAAAATAGGGAAGCAGCTATTAGAGTACCTAAAGCTGTAAAGGGTCGCGAGAAAGATACTATGAGACTAGAATTGAAATTTGTAGATTGTACCTCTAATCCTTATTTAGCAATAGGAAGCATAATTGCAGCAGGAATTGATGGAATAAAAAATAAAATAGAGCCTACGGAACCATGTTTAGACAATCCTGCCAAATATTCAGCTGAAGTAAGAGAAAGCAAAGGATGGTATAGGTATCCGGAGAATTTGCTAGATGCCATAAGAGAGGTTCAGCGTAGCAACCTCTTACGCGAATTCTGGGGAGACACACTTATTTCTGAATATGTTAAGCTGAAGCTTTTCCAATGGGAGCAATACTATAATTATGTGACTGATTGGGAAAGGAAAATATTCCTGAGCGTCTACTGATGAGCATAGCAATTGATAGCTTTATTGATGAATTAAATCTGATAGATACACATGTTCATCCCTTCAATCCCTCACTTAAAAGGATATCTAATGAGCAGTTATCCATGTTACTAGCCATTGGAAGTCCAGAATATGAATCATCTTCTGTATCACATGTAAGCGATTTAAAAGAATTACTATTATACAAATTTATAATTAAAGAATTGGCAAGATTGTTGAATGTTAAAAATGATGAAAACAGTATTATAAATAAAAGAAATAGTCTAGCAGAAAACTTCAAAAACTACGTTGAAATTCTTTTGAATGATGCAAAGATAGCAGGCTTCGTTGTTGATGATGGATATTCGGAAGCTAAGGGTGAACATGCTTTGCCTCACATTAATATTTACGATTTCAAAGAACTTCTGCCTAAAAATATGAAGTTAAAGTTTCTTCACAGAATTGAACCTGATATAAAGAACTGTTTTGAGAAAGCTTCAGACTTTGAATCATTCATAAGAGAGATTGAAGACATCGTTGATTCATATATTAAAAATCCTGAGTATTCTGGCTTCAAAACGATTATTGCATATAGAACAGGTTTAGATATAAAATTAAGGAGTGAAGAAGAAGCTAAGAATGAGTTCAGAAGATACAAGAAAGGTGAAGGAGAAAGGAAATGGTTTGGTCCTGAATTAAAAATTACAAGGGAATACGTAGTTTCTTTGATTATAGAAAAGATATCTAAAAGTTCAAAAGTACTTCAAATACACACTGGAATAGGAGATAAGGATATTGTATTGAATAAAAGTTTTCCATACCTATTGTTTGATTTATTAAAGGAAGAGAAGGTTAGAAATGCAAAGATAATTTTAGTGCATGGAGGATATCCTAATGTAGTATTTACTTCTTATCTGGCTAATGCTTTTCCGAATGTTTTTATGGATATTTCCATCGCTACGCCATTTGGCTTAGCCAACCTCGAGAATAGAATCAAAGAGGCAATAGAACTAGCACCAGCTTCTAAAGTTATGTATGCTTCAGACGGTTATTATATACCAGAGTTACATTGGGCAGGAGCTATTTTATTTAAAAAAGCTTTGAAAAGAGTTCTAAATGATTTGATAAATACATATAAATTTGATGAAGATGATGCATTGAGAGTTGCAAGAATGATTGTATATGAGAATGCTGAAAGAGTCTATGGAATGCTTTAAGACTGAAGATGTGTAGATTCTATATATTAATGGGAGAAAAGAAGGAAAACATAAAAGTAAAAAGAGAATTGTTAGAAAGCTTGATTAAATCTTCAAAATACGATCCTTATAGCGTTGAGTTATTTGGTGAATATGAGTCAAGCCATAAAGATGGATGGGGGAGACTTATTATTGTAATTGGAGAAGGAAATGCTAAAATTGCTCTTTACAAATCTACAAAACCTATATACGAAGAAGGAATTACGGTTGATGAATTAGGTGAAGGAGATATGGAGATAGAAGTCACACATGCAAGAGCTGCAAGCAGCGGTATGCCGGTAAATCTCTTTTCAGTACATCCAGCAGAAGCGGTGAGCAAGAATGGTTATAAAATTTATGTTTTCCATAATGGTTCTGTGGACAAAGATAAGCTAGTAACTTATCTAGGAATGAATGATAAGAATAAATATGTAAGCCTTTATCCTGATACTTATTTTCTGGCTCAGTATATAGCAAACAAAATAGAAGAAGATTTCGATTCTAATATAATAAAAGACATGATTCGTTTTACTAAGACTGCGCTTAACGTTGGTATTCTAATGTTTAAAGAAGATGAAATACAAATATTGATCGGGAGTTTTTATAAATTAATTAATAAGGCTCAACAGAGAAAGAATTATTATAAAATGTATTTTGGAAAAATTAATGAAAAATTATTTATGTATGCCTCATCTACTCTGATAGATTTTTATAAGCCCAATATACAGGTAGAATGGAATGAGGTGCCAAATGGTAAATTTGAGGTATATAGTATTAATTATAAACATGAACCTAAATTGAAATTAAAGACTTCATATTCACTGCAAAATGCTGAGTGAATTAGATCAAAAATTGGTTAATGCTGCTATTTCGATTGTTAATAAAGCAAAAGAAAATAATATAACTTTGAGAATATTGGGTGCTTTAGGAATATATATTAATGTCCTAAAAGATGAAGAATTAATCAATAAGATGAAAAGTATAGGAAGAATAGGAGATGTAAATTTATTTACAGATGTCGACTTGATAGGATATTCAAATGAAAGGAAAAAGATAAGAGAATTTTTTGAAAAAAAGTTAAAATTCTATCCGGATTTTTATGTGAATAGATTGTTTGGTGATAAACGTTTAATTTTTTATGACAGACACAATAATATTAAAGTAGATATATTTTTCGATAAATTAGAATTCAGTCATACTATAAATTTGAAAGGAAGACTGGAATTAAGTTTCCCTACGTTAGCATTGGAAGATTTGATTCTTGAAAAACTCCAAATACATGAAATAAATAGAAAAGATTTGGTGGATTTAGCTATACTGCTTCTTAAGTATAATGTAAAAGATGGTAGGCAAGATAACTGCATAGATGGTAGCTATATAGCTAGGATCTTAGCAGAAGATTGGGGTTTTTGGTATGATGCTGTAAATAACCTTAAGAAATTAGAAGTTTTTATAAATAAACTTCATGAAGAGAAAAAATTGGAAGACTTTGAAAAAAGCAAGATATTAAGTGAAATAAATAATCTACTTACTATAATAGATAGAACAGAAAAAACAAAAAAATGGATCGAACGCTCAAAGATTGGAACAAGTAAGAAATGGTACAGAGAAGTAGAAGAGATAGAAAGATAAAAAGCTCAATCATTTCATGGGAAACCAAGTTCATTGGTGCTATTATTTCAGGATAAAACTGTGCAATTAAAAATTTATAAAAATTATTTCTAATAAGAATAAATCATAGAACTCTTTAAAACTATAATATAATAATGATTTAAACGTTTTAAAAAGATCAAAGTTACATTCAATATATAGTTTAAAAAATTTCTATTTTTAAATTAATTAATAATATTATATTATTAATTTTTGATAAAGTTTATGAAATTAATATTATTAAAATTATGATAACACACATCATTATTTGAATCCTGAGCATTCGAATAAATCTGCTATCAAGTTTTCTATCATACTCGTTTATTTTATTCTTTATACCATTCATTCGTTTTCGGATTAACTATCTTGTTTTCAAGCATATTCATCCTATTTCCAAGATTATTTATCCTGTTATCATTGTTTACTTCATTTCTTGAAGAAATCATTTATCAAAGAATTGATATCACTTTTAAATCGTCTACTTTTTAAATGATTATTCATTTCTTCTCTCCAATCAAGAAAATCTCCATGATTTTACGATACTTTTAATAAAAGGCTTATACTTTGAATGTTTATGCGATTTCTTATATTAAATATGTGCTCTGAACGAAAAATTTCCTATCAACGAATAGTAGTATAAAAAGAATGGTTATTGAAGTTTAGATGAGGGTCGGCGGCCATCAAAATATTTGTAAGAATCTGCGTAAACTTGCGCATACGAGCATGCTCATTTTTCCAATCTTTCAACTTACTTTGCATCATAGAAGCTCAAGGTTTCACTTCATGATAACTCATCAATTATATCTCATTTGAGATGGTAAAGTCTCAGAGAATATTCATTTATGTTCATCTCGATCATTTACATAACAGAGAACATTAAAATTTTAGGCTACGATTCTATTATGGAAGAATAATTTACGAAAATCACTTAGCTTAAGGTCAACTCTATTAGTCTTTTTATCAGGGGAATCCTTGCTTTAACATTTTCTGCCTCAAGCTTTGCTTCATGAAAACCAAAAACATGCAAGTAGTTCGCAGCATCCCAGCCTATTTGAACATCTATGCTTATCTTATCGGAAAGCTTTCTTACAGCTTTCTCAAGCAATGTAACAGTCCATCTTCCCTTCTCTTCAGCTTCTTTTACTTCAGGAAGGTTAAAGCGCTCAGATAATAATTTAATGCATTCCTCCGCAGCTTTATAAAGTTTCTCAGAAGATTGAACTGCATCTCTCTTAGCCAAATATTCTTCAGCTTCAGCTAACAAATTCTTAATAATCTCGATTCTCTTAGATGTTGCCATCGCTACATAATAAACAATTCTTATATAAATCTTTACCCTTTACACTTGTTTATGAATAATTATTGGCGCAAAAAATTGTATATCTACATATAACAATCATTTCTTACGATTATTTTATAAAAAGCAAAAATACATAACTTTTATTGTTCTCTTTTGGAATATAGAGAAAGAGCTAGGAGATTATTACTACACGCTTATGCAACATCACGTTATAAATCATATTATAAGCTGTATGTAGATGAATACCCATATCCAATTCAATTTCTAATACCAGGTGAACAACCAAGAAGAAGAACGGTAGGCGATGAAGCAGCATTTAATATCCTTTATCAGTTAGGTATTGTAGATTTAATTAGAGATTCAAAAGCAGGTGCATATGTGGTTAAAGTTAAAGATGACCGTATCGCTAAAATTGAGGCTGAGAAATTCGTTGAAAGAATAGAGGAGAATCTTAAGAAGCTTATTAGGAAGTATGGATGGGAAGTAGCATTTATAACGTATGGGCGTGGTGAGAAGTGGCGAGGAGAAGTCATTGCTCTAAAATTTAATAAAATTTATATATTTATATATTAATTAGTTAGTTAGATTGTAGTGACAACAAAAATTCCATTAGAGGCTATTCCTGAAAAACAAAAAGTATACGTTAAAGGCCAGTGGCTTTCAGTAAAAGACGTATCTTCAAAATACGGAAAATACTTAACGGTTACACCAATTGAGATTCTAAGATGGTTAAGAGAAAGAGGGGAACCTGTTTATTTCTCAGATTTAGTTAAAGAATTAAATCTGAATAAAATTACAGCATATTATACTTTAAGAAAACTTGAAGCAAAAGGCTTAATCATAAGAATAGGCAAAAGAAATCCGTTGATAGGATTAACAGAAAAAGGATATTATGAAATAGAGTCGGTCATGTTTAAGATTAAACCATCTATGATCGATATTAAAGATCTTAACTCACTACGTATGGAATTAGAAAATGTATTGAAAATGCTTGAAATAGGTGAACTTGATGCAGTTAATCAATATTTCAAGGAACGGGCTACGGATTTTAAAATTAAAACATATAATCTTACGGGAGCATACAGGCTTATCGCAACAGGCCTATCAGAATATATGTTCAAAATATTAGCTGTTGATGAGCCTTCCAAAAAGAAAAGCCACATTAATCAGTTATTACAATTTATTGATACAGCCAAAGGAATTATTGAAGTTGCAATGTCTCTTGAAATTGATCTATCTACAGAATTGAAGCTTAAAAAGATAGGCGAATTTGAGGGGAAACCTATCTACTCTATCTGAAATAATATGGATAAGAAAGGGTGATCCGGAGAAGGTTCTCGTAGAGAAGGATAAACCGTTAATTCATTATTTTTACTGGAAATGGGATCTTTATAAGCCTGAAGACTATAACCTATAATGCTTATATCCAGTTCAAATCAAGAAATAATCGTTTCAAGATATCATTGGATTTTTACAATGGTTTGGAATAATGTAGTAAAGATTAAAGATAAAGCAGTTGCCGATTTCATCATAGGGGTCCATACTCCAATAATTCTTTGTCGCAAAACTAATGTGCTGATAGTGTTTGATATTAAAGATTTCGATCTAAAAAGTCAGCTTGCGCTAGACTTAATCTTAAGAATATTAAAAAGAAGGTATGGAAGACTTAAAGGAGTTTCAGAGAAAGAGGTCAAAGGATATTTAGATAAAATAACTATTGTTGATAGAATTGAAGAAAAGTATAAATTTGAGAAGGAGGGTAAGTACATTATATTGGTGGGTGTAGAACAAAATAAGTTAAATTAAGTATTAAATAAAGTGAGACAGTCCTTAAGTAGCGCAGGTAATTAGGTTTTCTCACAGCTTTTAGCCGCCACACGAGTCTAACCTCTTTTAAGTTATCCTTCAAAGCGATTTTTAACCTTCTTTCTCTTAATCCTGAAAACTATAAAAAATGCTCTAACGAGTAAGAATTAGGTAAATAAAATTAAAGAATTAAAATTGAAATAAACTAATCATCTGACTCTTCTTATTTACCTTCCTTATACTTCTTTAATGCTTGAAGAAATCCTATAATGACCAAAAGCCTATTCCTTCCAGAACTAAGTGCAGAACGTAGGCTCGCATCATCATCGCCTATTGCTTCAACAGGAGTTACAAAAGGAATGTAAATACCTTCTTTCAGCAGTTCATTTACAATTTTATTGGTAGTTTTTATCAACGAATTAATCTCCTTAATTATACCTTTACCATCTCTACTAATTATAAATGAAATTAACGTAGTTATTGCGACTAATAGAACTAATATTGTGGCAATCAAATATATCCAAAAAAATTCACCAAATCTGGTAAATGATATGAATAGCGAGATCAAGAAAGAAATTGCTAGAAGGATGCCCTCTAGTTGTTTAAGACGTACACTTTCTCTTTTCAATTTTTTAAGGTTTTCTATTTCAGGATTGGCTATTATACCATCTACTTCATTTAATAGGCGTTGAGCTTTTGGAAGAAGTGATTCAGCACGAGAAGCAAATGCTCTAAGTTTCTCTCTACTTATCAATATCTCTGCAGATTTTAAAGAAGCAGCATATCTATCTATTAATACCTTTTCATCCTCCATTAACTTAAATATATTACATACAGGTTGTATAAAGCAATTTTTATGATGTACTTTTAACCATTTCTGATTGTACTAAAAGCTAAACTCGCGTCAAAGTTTATCTTAATTCACCGATTTGTATTTAGTGAATAAATTATGTATCGGGGGTGTTACTAAGTAACAGGGGTGTATCTTGTCGGGTATTAAGAACTGAAGCAATCATAAATACCTTTGGGTTTTTCTTGCAATGATATTATTAGAATTAAAATTTTCCAAAAATATAAAAATTATCAGATTAAAACAATACTTATTTGCTAAGATTCTTTACAATTTCTTTGTAAACACAGCTCGAATCTAACCTTGAATAATTTTTTTCAAATAATTCGCGCATTTTAGCCATTATCGAAATCTAACTCATATTTTTGAATTCCCCTCTTATTTTAGGCTCTAAGCGTGGAATTTTGCAAAATTAGCTTCCCCAATGCGTAAAGCTTATAGTTTAAGCCGATTCAAAAGTTAGCGATTCCATTAAGGGAATTAAAAGAAAATTTTATGGTATTAATTATTTCTATGAATGAAAAATTCCTAAATTTTTTATTAATGAAACAATAAAATTGTTATAAATTTAAAATTTTAATTAAAAAATATACATGGAAGAATTAATAAAGAAACTTGAAGAAAGAGGAATTGATGCGTTAGATGTTTTGCTAGATGCTTTAAGTAAAGTAGATCCGAGCGAGAGTGATAAAGAAAGGATCAATCTAGTTGAAAAGTTAATGAAACAATGCAAAGATTATTTGAATCAGGGAGATCCGGTTCAAGCTTCAGAAAAAGCCTATAAAATTGCAGAAGAGATAGTTAAGGCTTTAGCTGAGAAATTTAAAACAACAGAATATGAAGAATTTCTGAAGGAAGGTGGTTGGTATATTTATTTATTAAGCAAGGCCAGCAAAACTCTTGCATTGAAATTAGGTGATTGGGTTATCGATGGTTGGAATTCCGCATATGATCTGCATGTTTGGGGTTTTCATGAAAGAAAATTATCTATAGATTATGTTAAAATAGGAATTAAAAAAATTGAAAAGATGTTTGAAGAAGCGTATAAGATTATTTATGAAAAATAAATTAATTAATTATTTAAAAATTTGAAATCTTATATTTAAATTAAGAAATGAAAACCGAACAGGCTATTGCCTAAGTTATACTCAAATATGGTGAAAAGACTGTTAAGTTTAAATGTCTTGTAGATACAGGTGCAAGCAGAAGTGTAATTTCAAAGAGGATTGCAGAACAGCTTGGAGCCTTTACTCCTTTAAAAAAGCCTTATGAGTTAAGAACGACTGATAAAGAGGAGAAGCTTAGAATTATAGGTTACTGTAATCTAGATATAATATTTCAGGGAGTTGAGGTAGCTGGTGGAGCGAGGTTTGAAGTTGCGGAAAATTTAAGAGAAAATTTGGATTTGATCATAGGAAGGCCAGAAATAGATGCTTGGGACATCATATTTGCTCCAGAAGGCCCGAAGCCGAGAAAGGTTCCAATAGAATTTGAGATAGTTTAATTATTGTGTAATCTAACCGAGAAATTTTGATATTAATGCTTAACTTATAATTGACTTTGAATTACAATTCCTATGTTTATTTGCTTACAAAATAAATTTGTTTTGATGGCCGTCGGCGAGTCATCAAATATGCTATAATGCATTTACTTAAGTTTTCAATCGAAGCTCATATGACTTCAACAAGTTTAAAATTACTCAATAGTTAAAACCTTTCCTTAATAAGATTTTCTCGATATCTTTATACATTTAACGATATCCTCTTCAGGAATTTTAGAGAAGAATTCTCCTAATCTCTTTGCAGCTTCTTTAGCTTCTTCAATTTTCTTCTTCCTTAATTCTTCTTCTAATGCCTTTCTTACAACATGACTTATATTTATTCCATATTTCTTAATTTCATCTTTAAGCTCTTTAGGAATTCTTACAGATACTATAGCACTCATATGTTTATATGTAAACAAATTAAGGATATAAAATTTTAGATCTTGTGTTGCGTACTACACAAAGAAATTAAATAACATCAGAGAGGGTCTCATTCTTCATTTTTCTGTCTGTGGGGATCTCATCATCCAAAATAATAATCAAAGAATAAAAATAAAAATTAAATTAATATCAGCTTTTTTATTTACCTTCCTTATATTTCCTTAATGCTTGAAGAAATCCTATAACAGTTAAAAGCCTATCCTTTCCTTGATTTAGCGCGGAGCGTAAGCTTTCAGAATCTTCGCTTACCATTTCCACAGGTGCTATAGAAGGAATGTAAATACCTTCCCTTGACAAATCGTCTATGATTTTGTTTGTACCTTCTATTAGCGAATTGATCTCCTTAATAATACCTTTGCTATTTCTGGTACCACCAAATAAATTTGCAAAAAATGTGAACAAAATAAGTAATATAAATAATGTGACTAATATGCGGACTAATGAACTGAATGGCGAACCAAGAAATGCCAACAATAATATCAATAAAAAGATAAACAGAGCTATAGCCCAAAAAACACGTTCAAAAGGTAAGCTAGTCCTAGTTAATCTTTCAATTTCAGGATTTTTTAATAAAATATCCACTTCATTCAAGAGTCTTTGAGCTTTTGGTAGAAGTGATTCAGCACGAGAAGCAAATGATCTAAGTTTTTTCTTACCTATTAATATTTCTGCAGACTTTAAAGGAGTAGCATACCTCTCTTTTAAAATTTCTTCGCTTTCTCCCATCTAATCCCAATATTATTACATAAAAGTTGTATAAATTAGCAAATTTTGGTTTGGTTCTAACGTTGCTTAAACCTTAGCTAATAAAACAATTAAACAAATATGAACTTTTGTTGAGACTCGTTTTAGTAAACCTTGAAGCTGATGGAAAATCCCTTCTTAATTGAGAGCTTCATTTTAATAAAGCTTAAATTTCTAAAAATAGATAAGATATATTCATATAGGCAGTTATGAAAACTATAATGATAAGAGATGATGTTTATAATAAGCTAGCTAAAATTAAGGGTAATAAGAGTTTTAGCGATATTATAGAGGAATTAATAGAAGAATCTATTAGCTTACGAAGGAAAAAGATCGAAAAGTACTTCGGAATACTTAAAGAGGAAGAAGCAGAAGAATTAAAAAAGGAAATTTACGAAATGAGGAAAAATTTACTTTAAAATTTTATATGAAGTTTTATTTAACGGCTAAAAACAAAACGATTACTATAATAGTTTTAGAATAACCGTAAAGTTATATACTTGGTATAAAAAAGTATTGCCAATTAGATCCATATAGATTTTAATAAGATTTAAGAATGTTTAACAACAATATATTATGTGGATATTATAAAAAAGCTATCTAAAATTTTAGATAAAGATTCGTTGTTAACCAAAAAAGAAGAACTGATTCCTTATTCAAGGGATGCATCTTATTTTAAAGGATCTTTGCCCATGGCTGTAGCAATTCCTAACAATGTTACTCAACTATCAGAAATAATGAAAATTTGCTACGAAGAAGAGGTGCCAGTATATGTAAGAGGTGCAGGCACTTCGGTAACAGGTTCTTCAGTTCCTTTAGAAAATAGTATTGTAATTAGCATGCTTAAATTTGATAAAATACTTGAGCTTGATATTGTAAGCAGATATGTAGTAGCCGAAGCTGGTGTTAGACTTGATAATTTAAATGCTTATTTAAGTAAATATGGCTACTTTTACCCTCCAGATCCTGCAAGTTCAATAGCTTCAACGGTAGGAGGAACAATAGCCACAAATGCAGGTGGATTAAGAGCTGTAATGTATGGAACTACAAAGGAATGGGTCTTAGGAATGGAAGTTGTTTTACCTAATGGAACAATTACTCAGTTTGGAGGAAAGGTTTTAAAAAAATCATTGGGATATGATTTAACTGCTTTAATGATAGGAAGTGAAGGAACTTTGGCTATAATTACAAAGGCTATATTGAAAATTGCTCCAAAACCAAAGCTAATTGGTAGAATTCTAGCATATTATGATTCAATTGAAAAAGCAGGAGAAGCTGTTGCAAAGATAAAGGAAGAAGGCTTTACTCCTTTAATTGCTGAATTCTTAGATAAAGTTGCTATGGAATCGATAAAGAAAGCAAAGGGAATAACATATCCTGAAAAGGCAAATGTCATGCTGATAATAGACTTGGTATCCTATGAAGAAAAGTCGCTAAATGATCAATTAGAACATGCTCATAAAATCTTATCTTCTTTCAGTCCTATTCAAATTAAAGTAACTACAGATCCTTTGGAAATGGAAAGAATATATCTTGCAAGAAAAGGAGTACTTTCTTCTCTTTTGCTTGAAAAAGAAAAACCAGAACATTATATGATAAGTGGCGATATCGTAGTACCTCCTTCTAAGCTACCGCAGACATTGAGAGAAATTGAAGAATGCAATAAGAATTTTGGTTATAAAATGTCTTTGCTAGGGCATATAGGCGATGGCAACATTCATATACTATTTTTTACAGATCCTTCAGATGAAAAAGAAATTAAGAAAGCAGAAGATTTCCTATTGGAAACAGGAAAAATAGCTTTAAAATATGGAGGAAGTGTTTCAGCTGAGCATGGAATTGGTCTTGAGAAAAAGAAGCTTATACTTCAAGAATTCCAATATAGGAATTCAACTATTAATATAGAACTAATGAAGCAAATTAAGAAGGTTTTTGATCCTAAAAATATATTAAACAGAGGTAAGCTGTTTGATTGATTAATTTAATGAAAACTGTAACCAATATTAGGACATCAGAAACAGATAATAATGAAAAGAAGCTTAATTACTCTACATTAAAAGTAAGAAGCGTCTCAGAAAAGATAACACAAACATTAGAACTTCAAAATAGATACAATTTAATTGAAGAAATAGAAAAGGAAGCAAGCAAATGCATAAATTGTGGATTCTGTGATTCAGTTTGTCCTACATTACCAGCTTCAGGATATAAGGGTCACATAAGTGCAAGAGGAAGAGCAAATCTTGCTATTAATTTAATAAATGAAATAAAAAGTAAAGGTAAAATAGAACTAAAAATAAACGAGTCTTATTATTCTTGCTTACTTTGCTATGCCTGTCAAGATGTTTGTCCTGCTGGTATAAATGCAGGCAAGATAAGCGAGCTTGGAAGAAGAATGATAGTAAAGCATGCTAAGAATCAACAAAATAAAATTGCTAATCTTATTGCAAGAAATATAATGAAATATAAGAATCCTTTAGGATTGATAAAGCAGTGCTCAGAGTGGGCTAAAGGAATATCCTTTGAGAAAAACAGTAAAAACTTACTCTATACAGGTCACATGTATCAATTGATGTCTTATAGTAAAGGAATTGAAGAGGCAATTTTGAAGAGAAAGAAGATTTTAAGCATATCATTTAGCTTAGTTAATAGAATACCTATTTTGATCAAAATCTCTAAGTACTTTTACAATAAAGAAATCAAGAATGAAATGGAAAATGCTTTGAAAAACATTGTAAAATTGCTAAAAATTAGCGGCGTAGAGTTTAAATACGAACCTGATGAACCATATCCTGGAACTCTTTTACTTGAATTAGGTTATGAAGAAGAATTTGCTGAATATGCAAAAGAAGTGACCAATCATTTTAATAAAAAGGGTATTGAAAAAATCATAGTTGTAGATCCCCATACTTTCGAGATTTTGAAAGTATATTATCCTAAATATGTTAAAGATTTCAACTTTGAGGTAATTTACTATCTTGATTTAATAGATACTGCAAAATTTAATAGAATTGAAAAAGAAGTTACATACCATGAACCTTGCTATTTTGTGAGAAGATTGAATTATACAAAACATGTTAACTTACTGAGAAATATATCAAAAATAACTTTGCCTGTTCATAGTGGAAGAAACACTCTTTGTTGCGGAGGCCCAGCAGTATTATTCTATAGAGAAATCTCAGAGAATATTGCTGAAAGAAGGTTCAAAGAACTTGAAGAAACAAAAGCAAGCTACATAATTACTTCTTGTCCTATTTGTTTTTCGAACCTATATAAAAGCAAAAATGTAATTGATTTCGCAAACTTTTTAAGCTTAGCTTTAGAAAATAATAAAGTTAATTAGCTTGACTTCTTTAAAGCTTTTACTAAAGTTAATCTAAGTTTTAGTATAATAGCAATTAGTCTAATCATGGTTAGTATTAAAAGAAATGGATGGTATCATTCAGATTCTTTTTATTATCTTTCTTGATAATTCAAAATATCTCTTAGAACCTCTTTCATCTTCAACATGAAGCTCTACTGGCGCATCGAAAGGTAAATCATAGAAATCCATGGCTCTTATCAAAATATTTTTCTTAAGTTCCCTCTTTTCTTTTCCTTCAATATTTCTTTTTATTACTATAAGAATGTCAATGTCACTTAAAACAGTTATTCTATCTTCTGCAACTCCTCCAACTACGTAAACTTCTGCATTAGTTTCTATATCGCGAGTTGCCTTAGCGATCTTCTCAGCATATTCTCTCCATCTTCTTAAATGTGAAAATCTGAACTTAACCCAGCTTGACACTTTTCACAACCTCCTCTAAGAAACCTATTAATTTCTCAGCTGTTTCTATTAAAGATTTTATATCTTCGCTATTATACTCAATGATTTCATATCTTGAAGTAATATATGCATCTTCGATATGTATTAATTGCTCTCTAAACTCTGCGATTATCTCACTTACTTTTCTAGATAAATTTTCATATTCATTTTCTCTCAATAACTTGGACAAGTAGCCCAGTAGTTCCCTTATACCATTTCCTCTATACTCTTTTCCGAACAATTCAAAAATGACCGCTTTAATATATAGTTGCAATGCTTGCTCTACATGGAAGGCACTTAGATCATAAAATCCTTCTTTATAGTCATTTTTAGCATTGTAGAGAAATCTTTGGGCCCTTCTTTTTAACAATTGAACTTTATCCCCGCTCATTTATTACATACAATTTAAAAAGCGGAATATTTAACAATAATTTTTATTGATAATTTTAGCAATATTCTGTTATATTACACGTTTTATAAAAGTAATCTTTTCCTTTGAAAATGAAAATATATTCTATTTGATTCCTCCGCAATAATTTAAACTTTTTGAAATTCATTTAATACTTGACATTTTACTTAAATTCATTCAATAAAAAATTTTAAAAGAATTAAAAAAATTAGAAATAAAAACTGACTTGTTTAATTTCTTATGTACATGACAAAGAAAAGTTTTAATTTGAAGGGATTCGCCAATCGTATAGTTATTGCAGCAGTCGTATCAATCATTGTTATAACTTCAATAGCAGCAACTTTATATTTCATGAGTTCCAATGTTACAAATATTCCTATTAACGGTACTTGTACAACAGATGATTTCATGAAATTTTATAGAGAAGCATTAAAAAAATCAAACCAACAAATATTTAGGTAAAGTTATACATTATAGCATATCCGTTGGGCCAAACCCTCCTGGCTCCAAGGTAGATTTCAATGTAATGGGATACTATTACGATCCACAATTAGAGCCTGTTAAGGAAATAAAAATGGAAATCTATTACCACGATCCTAATAAAAAGATTTGTAAAAAGATATACGAGATTTCTTCTTTTTCTTCCCAATATACATATACATTAGGCAATGAAACAAATGTATATTACATAATAGTAATTAAAGTTATAAATTACAAGGGAGAAATTGTTGACAGCACCGCTTCTTTAATCGAAGTACCTATTCAAGAAGTAAATGCAAAACTTGTTTCTGATAAGAGAGTATATGGAAGATGGGACAAAGTTAGATATTGTTTGGTTAATGAGGGTTCGACAAGAATAGAGTTTGGCTTAGATTATTACGTATATTATTATAATGGAACTGGGTGGACTGTAGCAGAATGGCTTGGACCTGGCATAGTCCCGGATATAGGATTGATAGCTGGACCAGGTCAAGTTAAATGTTTCGAATTATATTTGAATGGAACAAAACCTGGTAAATATATGCTAGTTAAAGAGATCTATGCACAGGGAGTAAAAGATGGGAAAAGAAAGCTAACTTTAGAATTTGAAGTAGTAGAAAATTTGGAAAATAGCTCCATTACCAATTCAAATTGTATTTATAGCTAATATTTTAAATCAAATATTAATTTCAAGTTTTTTAATGAACATTATCGGTATATTGCATGTTTCAGCTTTAATTAAATAACACTTCTGCTCCTGAACTTATATTCTGCCCCAGAAGTCTATTATCAACGTTGTTTTGAAGGATATTGATTAAGACTTTTTAATTTCCTTCGAATAAAGATAAATATTACAATACTAACAATAGCTAATACGATTGTTGCTATAACCAAATACTTCATGATCATGATCTCCCTATTATTATTAATCGGACTTATGTTATCATGAGAAGTTGTGGTAGTATGTTCTACTCTCGGAACAGATATCGAATATATAATCCAGCCAGTATTTGAAAGTCCGCCATAAGAACCAGCTACATAGAGATCTTTGCCATCAAAAATCATTTTGCTCAATTGAAATTCAGAATCCATTCCTTCATTTAATACTAATCTTTCAATTTGATTTAGGTTCTTATCATAAACGTATATAACTTGTCCTCCTTGTTCATTAACCTTCTCTATAGCAGCTACAATTACATAGCCTGTAGCATATACTAATTTACTGAACAATGCTGGTATTTTCTTTAATGTTATTAAGCTACCATCTTTACCGAATTTAGCTATAAAATCTATTCCAGCTATATATGCATATCCTTCTTCATCAAAATCTATAGCGAGAGCTGAGCGTGTATCATTCAAGTATATTACCTTTAGCTGTTTAAGATCCAGATCTAGTATTTCAGCTCTAAATCTAATATAATCTTCAGAACCTACAGCCCATAATTGTTTAGTTACAGGATTAACACTAATATCGTATAATACACCATGTTTTTGATTTAAGTCCGAAGTATATTCCTTAACTATTGTTAGTCCTTCTACTTTCCACTTTTCAATTCTCCACGTTATATAATCCTTTACTTTCTCCAAACCAGCTATAAATAGGTAATTCTCGTAAAATGTAACAGATCGACCTCCTCCTTCCAGATGCCGATGAGTAAAGTTTAGAAGGCTTAAACTTAGATCAAAAACTAGCAAATTCCACTTTTCAACAGCATAAATTCTGTCATTAAGTATGATACAATCAGATAAGATTGTGGAATATGAAAATGTCCATACTTTAACTAAAGATCCATTTGACTTAAATCTCATTTCAACTCTAAAGAAGAAATGTTTATCTTGGCTTCCAAAAACATATATATAATTTTCAATTCCGCATACTGTGAAGACAAAATCATCATAGATTGTTGGATCACTTTGAACTTTCCAATTAATCTTTACAATCGAATTTTGCTCAATTGTAACTGGTACATAGTTTGATAACGTGATCAACAATAAAAGGATTACTGTTAGCCATAGTGATATAGCCTTGTGACAGTTCACAATATAATAATATTAGTTTTAAAAAATTAAAAAATGTTGTATAATTTTTTTTATTTAACTCAGTAAGCTTTTCTTTAATTTTTTACTTCAAAGCATTAAAGAGCTGGTCTGCAAATTCTTTATACTTATTTACAATGTCATCAACTTTTCCTTTTAACTCATCTAAGATTTTCTTAAATGATAAAATTTGATCTACTTTTAATGCTTCCTTGAGTTTGTCTAGTTCAGCCTCTTCGTATTCCCACCATACAAGTATCTTACCATCTATATTCCTTCCTTTATATACGTATTCCTTGATGAAGTCTTCATTGTAGAAAGGCGTTTTGGATTCTCTTTTAACAGGTTCAATATTACTTAAGGATAATTTCTTCAGTCTTCCTTCCAAGTAAGCTGGCCAGCACTTGGATTCAACAGCATATAGCTTTCCTTCTTTTTCCAGCACAAAATTCACAGCTGTACGTTTTCCTTTATACAATCCTTTCCTTACTGTTTTACCAAGTATTGTGTATCCATTCAGTTTAAACCATGCCTCCAGCAAGTCCTCGTATATTAAGCCAAGTAACTTTGCCCTAAATTTTCTTGCTTCGACCTCGCTTTTTGGTAGCTTTTCTCCCAATTCCACAAGTGATGCAACGGTTACCTGTGACATATTTTTTTATTATATTTCTTGATAAATATAAATTTTTCTCCCATATTTTTAATAAAAGTTATTTTGATAAAATTAAGTCATGGATTACAAATTTTAGGTCTCTCATACAT
>Ga0079996_101855_pt1 | contig 23391 bp, 18 predicted proteins | sample PerSpoAPS_AMetaG_FD_69199 | JGI IMG/M metagenome (GOLD analysis project Ga0079996, IMG submission 69199) | Thermal spring microbial communities from Yellowstone National Park, Wyoming, USA - Perpetual Spouter A (PS_A) MetaG (SPADES assembly)... | ecosystem: Environmental > Aquatic > Thermal... | reverse complement strand
CCATTCGCATGTGGGCGACAGCACCGTGATGCATGTCGTAAAGCAAAAACGCCGCATCTCGCCAAGCCACTTTCTCGCCACGCAAAAGGGGCAGCAAACTTTGCCCTTCAAAGCGCAAGTTATCGGGAACATTGCAGCCAAATTGCTTCAGGATGTCAACGAATGTCGGCATCAAGTCAGTTGAGACCACCAATTCGTCGCAAACCGAATTTGGCGGCACGACACCACGCCATCGGATAATCAGCGGGACAAGGATGGAGAGGTCAAACACGTTCGGTCGGCGCAACTTCGGGTCGCCCAAAATTTTCGTCCCAATCACCGTCCCACCTTGAGGCACAATTCGCCAAGCGTTCCCTTTCGTCTCCAACCCATGCTGCCCAATCATGTAGCCGTTGTCGCCCATGAAGACGACGATAGTGTCGTCGGCAATCCCAAGCGTTTCTAATTCGTCAAGCAGCCGACCCAAAGCGATGTCAACGGCAGTGACTGCGCTGTAGTAGGCACGATACTCCTGCTGTATCCGTCCCTCAGGAACGCCCTCAACCTTCGGCACTTTCAGTCGCTTGCCTTCGTAGGGTTTCATGGCTTCTTCAGGGACTGGCAAGTAAGGCATGTGCGGTTCACGGGTGTGGAAGAAGAGCGCAAAGGGGCGGTCACGATTTTGGCGCATGAACTGAAGGGCATGTTTTGTCAAGACATCAATGGCGAAACCAGAAAACTGTCGCACCTCGCCGTTCACTTCCAACTTCGGGTCTTTGTTGGCGAATCCGCCGCCAAGACCTCCAACGAAAACATCAAAGCCACGACGGTTGGGGTGGTGTTCGGGGCGTTTGTGACCGAGATGCCACTTGCCGAAAAGAGCCGTCACATATCCTGCTTGTTTGAGGACTTCAGAAAGCAGCGGGACTTTCAGGTCAATGCCCTCGTCCTCGTCGCCGATATAGTCGTCAAGCCCAATTTGGTGTGGGTAAAGCCCAGACAAAATCATCCCACGAGAAGGCGAACAAACGGGGCAGGTCATCGCCAAAGTGAACTTCATCCCCTCACGGGCGAGCCTGTCCATGTTTGGTGTGTGGATGTCAGGGTTGCCGTAAGCACCGACCGCCCACTGCGCTTGGTCATCCGTCAGGACGAACAACAAGTTGGGCGGTCGTCGGGGTGGCTCCGTTACCATCGTCCTCATTCCTTTCCCTATCGCCATCATTGCCGCTACCCGCAACCAGTCTCGTCGGGTCATCAAAATCGCACCCTTACTCGCTGTAATGGCTTCCCAACCTTGTGCGACATCCCAAAGTTACATTTCGCTACCCTGTCGGTAGCCGTTGCCATTTTAACGCACGGGCGTGTCAAGCCCTCTGTGATTGGCGACCATTAGCCCCGCTGCAACTCATAGAGGCGGCGGTAGAGGGTGCCTTTAGCGAGGAGTTGTTCGTGGGTGCCTTCTTCCACGATGCGTCCGTCTTGAAGGACGAGGATGCGGTCGGCGTTTTTGACGGTGCTGAGGCGATGGGCGATGATTAAAACGGTGCGCCCTTCCATCGCCCGCTCAATGGCTTGCTGGATGGCGGCTTCGCTTTCGGCATCAAGGTGGGCGGTCACTTCGTCCAAGATGAGGATGGTGGGTTGGCGCAACAAGGCGCGGGCGAGGGCGATGCGTTGGCGTTGCCCGATGGAAAGCAACGCGCCCCCTTCCCCGACCCAAGTGTCGTAACCTTGCGGCAAGCGCTCAATGAATTCGTGGGCGTTCGCTAACTTCGCTGCCGCCACGATTTCGTCGTCTGTCGCATCGGGTTTGCCCAAAGCGATGTTGTCGCGCACTGTTCCTTCCACGACGAAGGTGTCTTGCAAGACCAAGCCGATGTGGCGGCGCAAACTGCGCAATCGGATGTGGCGCAAATCTATGCCGTCCAAAAGGATGCGCCCTTCCGTCGGGTCGTAGAAGCGAGCCAGCAGCATGGCGATGGTCGTTTTGCCCGCGCCTGACGGTCCGACGAGTGCCACCCGCTCGCCGGGACGGATGGTGAAGCGAACGCCCCGCAAGACATCTTCGCCCCGTTCATAGCGGAACCAAACATTGTCAAAGACGATGTGTCCCCGCACTTCGGTCAAGTCAATGGCGTCGGGTGCGTCGCGGATTTCGGGTTGGGTGTCCAAGACTTGAAAGAGGCGTTCGGCAGCCCCCGCCACTTGCTCCCGCACCGATTGGATGTAGGTGAGACGGCGCAAACTGCTTGCCAGCGTGTAGAAGTAGACCATGAAGGCGACGAGGCTTTCGGGACGCAAAAAACCTTCCACGACAAACCATCCGCCCAGAAATACGCCGACGATGACGCCCATCGTGCCGATGAGTTCCACGGCGGGCGCCAGCATCGTCCGAACCCGAATGCCCCGAAGGGTGTGGTCGTAAACTTGGCGGTTGCGCTGGTCAAATTGGTGGAGGGCTTGCTCTTCGGCGGTGAAGGCTTGGATGAGTTTGATGGCGCTCAGGCTCTCCCGCAGCAACGCCGTCAGGTGGCTCAAAGCCACTTGCGTTTCGTAAGAGGCGCGCCGAAGTCGTTGCCCCGCTAACCAAAGCAGCCAACCAATTAGCGGTAGCAACAGAAGGGCGATGAGGGTGAGGGTCGGGCTTAACACAAGCATCAAGAGGAGACTGCCGATGAGCAAGGTCGGCGTGGAAACGAGGTCTTCAATCCCGACGGTGACGAGGTTTTGCAGGACGGCGACATCGTTGATGACGCGGGCGAGCAATCGCCCTGAAGTTTCCCGCTCAAAGAAACTGGGCGGCATTTGTTGCAAGTGGGCGTAAAGGTGGCGGCGGACATGCAGGACGACTTTTTGGGCGATACTGTTGGCGAGGAAGGAATGGGCAAAGGACAAAAGGGAACGCATCGTCGCCACGACAATGCCGACGAGGCAAACGGCAGCCAGCAAGGTCAGGCGAGAAGGGTTGGCGTGGAACAAACCCTGCAAACCCCGCTGCGCAATGCCGACGAGTGGGTCGGAAGCGGTCGTCACGCCTTGCTCAATCAACGGGCGCAAAAGGTGTTGGGTGAGCCAGACGAAGTAAAAGCGCAACCCCTCTGCCGCCCCGATGAGCAGGGCGCAAAGGATGACGCGCTTGAAAAACGGGCGAAAGAAACCCAGCAAACGAAAGAAAGCATCGCGACGCATTTCTTCGCCCCCGTCATTCGCTCTTTGTCACTTGACAATCATCATGCTTCGGCTTCGTCCTTATCGGCAGCGTTTAGCGATTGTGATGATAGCGACTGGCGACTTGCGATTAGCGACTCGCAAGACGACAGTGACTGGCGATTAACGAAGCGACTCTTTTTCGTCGCCAGCGGCTATTTTCCGCTTGCGGTCATTTGCTCCATTTAGGCGCGCTTTCCTCATCGCTCTGCTTCTGTCGCGCCTGAAAAGCGCTCCAATGGGACGAATTCTCAGGGCGAACGCCGTTCGCCCCTACTATTCGCTACTCGCTGCCGTTTCACCAGTCGCCAGTCGCTATTCGCCAATCGCTGTCGTTACCGCCAATCCGCCAGAAACTTTGCCACGCGCTCGCAAGCGCCGAGTTCGCCCAGTCGCTCCCAAACTTGTCGGAAGCGTTGACGCACGGCATCGGCTTTCGCTTCGTCGGTCAGCAATTGCCAGACCGTTTCGGCGATGCGAGGCACATCCACAGACCAACCGATGAATTCGGGCATCACGATGTCGCCGAGCAAACGATTGGGCAAAGCGAAAGGACCAAGGTGGGTGACCTTGACCCCTTGCCACCAAAGCCAATGCACTTGCAGGCGGTTGAGCAAGCCCGTCCAGAAAATAGCGACGGCAGGAACTTCCAAGCAGGCGGCTTCTAAGGTGACAGTGCCAGCGACGAGCAACACCACATCGCAGGCGCGTAGGAGAAGATGCGAGTTGCCGATGTGGACGGAAAGGGACAAATCAGCGCCATGACGGGTGAGTGAGCGGGCGAGCCATTCAGGACGCCAATCGGGTGGCAAGCCGATGGCGAAGTGCAACGCTTTGTCGCGTTCGTGCAACCTTCGGGCGACTTGGAGAAGGATGGGCAAGTTTTCCTGCACCGTTGTCAAGCGGCTGCCAGGGAAAAGCCCAACGAGGCGACGGTCAAGGGGCAAGCGCAATCGCTGGCGGGCTTGAAGGGGCGAAAGTTGTCGGACGGGATGCAAGATGTCCACGAGGGGATGACCGAACTCGTAAACTTGCACCCCCGCTTGAAGCAATTTTTCTCGCTGCCAAGGATAGATGGGCGCAAAGACGATGTTGGGGTGAGCGTAGGGGCGCAAGCGTTCGGGCGGGACGCCCCAGAAACTGGGCGGGACGAAGTAAAAAACCCGAACCCCGCTTTGCGCCATCGGCAACAGCAAGCGGCGGTTGAACGCCCCGAAATCTACGGGCACAAAAAAGTCAGGCGGGTCGGCGCGCAACTGGCGGGAGAGCCGTTGAAAGAGTGTCCAAAGCGCAAAGCCCATGCGAAATGCTGACCATGCTCCGAAGGCGCTGAAGGCAGGCGTGAGGGCAAAGAGGCGGATGCCAGATTGATGCATGTGGGCGCCGCCAATGCCCTCCAATTGCCAATCGGGACGCAACTTCCGCAAGCAACGGGCGACGGCAGCGGCATACAAATCCCCTGACGCATCGCCGACGGAAAAAAATAAGCGTGCCATCGTCTCACCTGCAAATGACTGCCGTCTATTGCCATTCGCTGTTTTATCTTGTCGCGCCTGATAGGCGCTCCAACAAGGCAAGCCGTTATCACACCAGTCGCCAGTCGCTAATCGCTCTCTTTTTGAGGGGCGTCAAGGGGCGACAGGGAAGCGGCGAGGTGGGATGGTGGCGAAGGCGGGACGCAATCGGCGCGATTGACGGGCAGCGATGAGCGCACCCGTGAACGCGATGGCGAACAAGACGGGATGGGGGACAAACTTCAGCAGGATGCCGCCCAAGACAGGCAACATCATCATCCCGCTCTCGCTGGCGTTGCTCAATGCCAAGTAAGTAGGGCGATGGGCATCGTCGGCAATTTCCAGCACATAGTTGGTGAAGGCGATGCTGATGCCCGTCGTCGCCAGCGCCAAGAAAAAGTAGGTCAGCGGGTAAAGCGGGAGGACAGGCAAGCCGAACAGGAAATGGCAAGCGCTCAACAGCAACACCCAACCTGATGGCAACGCCGCCAACAACGCCGCGCTTTGCAAGACGAACAAGTTGCTTTTTCGGTCGGCGAGAGTGCTCCAAAGGGCGTTGGCGAACATGCCGCCGACGGTTTCAGCGACGATGAAAGTGCCCAGCAAAGATGGCTTGGCGCCCAAGACGGTGACGGCGTAAGTGCTGTAGTAAGGCAGGGCGATGAGTTCAAAATCCAAAAGCAAGCGGGTGAGGATGAGTTGGCGGAAGTCGCGCCGTTCTTGCCAGAGTTGCTTCATCGTCGCCCATTGCTCCCGCCACGATCGGGGCAGCGGCGTCCATTCAGGAGGCGGCTCGTGGACGAGGAAGAAAGTCAGCCACGCCAACCCGAAGGCGCAAAAGGAGCACGCCATCAGGACAGCGTAGTTGTTGGGAAAAGTCAAGCCCCACTCTTGGCGGAGGACATGGCGGACGAAGATGCCGACGCCGATGCTGAGCAGGCTGCCGAAAAACATCCGCAAGCCCCAAAACGCTCCCCGTCGGCGGAAGGGGACGGTGCGGGCAAAAATGTCCATGAACGCCAAAGTGCCGATGCCGCCCGTGACCGTGAAGATGGCGTAGCCGAGCAAAAACAGGACGGCAGCGAGAAAAGGTGCGTGGGGAGCGAGGAAGACGACGACGGCGATCATCCAAAGCCAACCCAACGCTCGTCCCAACGCCATGCGGGCGTAAAGGGGCAGTTTGCGGGGCAGGGCTTCCACATAACCAGCGACGAACATCGGTGGCAAAAACCAACCCAATCCCGCCACCGCCGTCAACAATCCCGCAAAAAGTTCGTTGCCCGTCAGTTTGGTCAGAAAGACCGCCAACACGGTGGACGGGTGGGCGAAAGTGATGCCGACTTTGAACAAGATGCCGTTGAGGACGCCCAGCCAAAAATTGCGTTGCCAATGTTGCCATCGGAGGGTGACCGCCAAAGCCCTCCGTTGACTATCACTCACCATCCGCTCATCACCACGCCGACGATTTTGCCACGCGTTGCCGCCACCCTTGCTTTTTTCAGGCAAGCGGGTTAGCATCATAAGTGCCCGCAGTGAGGTGACGCCGATGGATTTGATTGCCCGATTGATTGAACAACTGGCGTCCGACGACGAAGTGGTGCGGGTGCAAGCGGGGGAGTTATTGCTGCAAATGGGTTCAGCGGCGGTGCGCCCGCTCATTGACGCCCTTCAAAATCCCCGTCAACCTGCCCGCCCGATGATTGCGGCGACTTTGGGGCAATTGGGCGACAAGCGGGCGGTAGAACCGCTCATCGCAGCGTTGCGCGACGCCGACAAAGCCGTGCGCTATCAAGCAGCGTTGGCGTTGGCGAAATTGAAGGACCGCCGTGCCATTCGCCCGCTCCTTCACGCCCTTTTTGATGAGATGCCCCCAGTCGGCACGGACTCGCTGACGGGCGAACCGTTGTTCGTTCGGGCAGCAGCAGCACAAGCGTTGGGCGAACTGCGGGCGACAGAGGCGGTGCCCGCTTTGAAGGTGTTGCTGAGAGACGAAGAGCGCTCCGTCCGCTTGGCTGCCCTTCAGGCGCTCATCCGCATCGGGACGACGGAGGCGTTGCAGGCGGTGGGCGATGCCCTGATGGAAGAGCAAGGCGATTTGCCTTGTTGGGAGAGTTTGCTGCGTCGGCTGACGCGTTTGCCTAACCCCGAAGCGAGAACGATTTTGGAACGGTTGACCCAACATCCCGAACCGCAGGTGGCATCCCTTGCCCTCCGCTTTTCGCAGGAAATGGCGAGCCCAAAGCCCGAAGGTTCGCCGCCACCTTCGCCGTCCCTCCCTTCCGAGAAACCGACATTTTTCTCGCGACGCTTTTGGCGCTGGGGTGTAGCGATGTTTTTGGGGCTTGCCCTTTTAATGGCTTGGGGCGGGCGATGGTCAAGGTGGTTAGCCGCCGTCCTCGTTGTTAGCCTTCCCATCGTTGCGTGGGTTCGGCGTCGTCCCGCCTCTAAAGCCCCGATGCGGCAAGAGCCACCTCCGCTGCTTTCTGCCTCCCGTCGCGAGGAAACGCCATGACCGAAAGATGCGTCTTTGCTTACAGCCGTTCGGCTCAGCAAGCCTGTCGGGCGAGGTGATTGCCCATGCGTGTCCGTCATGTGCTCGTCGGTTTGGTTTTGGCGCTGTCGCTCACCGTCGGTTGGGCACAGTTAATCCTCATCAGCCGCAATCAGGAGATTGAAATCGGCAAGGAAGTCGCCAAAGAGTTGGAGCGACAATATGGCGTCTGGGATGACCCGCAACAAGGTCGCCGAGTGGAGCGCATCGGGCGAAGTCTCGTCGCCGTCTGCGACCGTAAAGACATGCCCTACACCTTCAAAATCCTCAACGAGCGAAAGGAACTGAACGCCGTCACGGCGCCTGGCGGCTTCATCTACATCACGCGGGCGTTACTGGAGGCGCTGGACAACGATGACGAGTTGGCGTTTGTCTTGGGACACGAAATCGGGCATGTGTGTGGCGACCACATCCGAAAGCAACTCAGCCAAGCGATGGCGGGTTCATTGCTGCTGGATTTGCTGACGGGCGGGGCGAGCCGATGGGTGCAAATCGGCACGGACTTGATGTTCGCCCTTTACCAACGGGGTTACAGCCGTCAGCACGAACGGGACGCCGACACACGGGGCGTCCGCTACATGAAAGCCGCCGGTTACAACCCCATCGCTGCCATCACGGCGCTGAAGAAACTGGGGATGGAGCGTTATCGGGGCATCAACAAGTGGTTTGCGACCCATCCCGATGTGCCCGAACGCATCCAACGCATCGGTGAGATGCTGGGCGTTGACCCCAACACCCTGCAACCCTTGCCCAAGTCAGGTTCAGCGAATTTGGAAGGTTTGCCCTCCCGTCCTACGGCATTGCTCTTTGTGCAAGATGGGGCGCTTTATCGCCTCGCCCCCAAAGCGTCAACGCCTGAGCGGCTCTGGCAATTGGAGGGGCGAGCGGTGGAGCGGGCGCAAGCCAGCCCTGATGGGCGGCAAGTTTGGTTGCTCGTTCGGGACGGCAAAAGCGCTTTGGTGCATCTGGCGCGTTGGCAACAGGGACAAGCCACCCGCTTTTTGACCTCCCTTTACGCCGATGTCGTTAGTCATTTCGCTCGCTCCCCCGATGGGCAACGGTTGGCGGTTCTGGCGCAGGAAAAGGGGCACACCTTTGTCAAGGTCTTTGATGCCAATGGGCGCGAACTCCCCGTCACAGGTCGCACGCCGATGGGCACACCCCTCGCTGGCACTTGGGCTGATGACGGGACGCTTCTTTTGCTGACGGAGCGATTTGGGACGGTGACGCTGGTGACGATCACACCCGGCAATGCGGTGCGACTGACGGAAGTCATGGGCTTAACGCCCTCGCCCACGCAGTTCGCCTTCGGACCACCTTTGTGGGTGCTGACGGGCAACGCCCTTTCGCAAGTGCGTCTTGATGGGGAGCGGGCGCAAACGCAACCTGTCTTGCAAGGCGTCGTCACTTTCGCCGTTCGGGGCAAGTCCCTCGCTGTCGTGCGGGATGGTCACCTTTGGGTCGGTCAATGGGACGGACGGCAATGGCAAGGCGCAACGATGTTGGACGAACGGGCAGGCATCTTTTCCGACTTGGCATGGTCGGCGGATGGACAATGGCTGGCTTACACTTATCGGGCGCGTTCGGAAGAACCGACGCAACTTTGGTTGGCACACTTGCCGACGCGACGACTTTGGCAAGTGGCGGTCAACGCCAGTGCCCCGACTTTCGCCGATTGATGCCTTCAGTTTGACGGAAGGGGTTGACAGCCATGCGACGACAGGATGGGGATGGACGGATGTGGCTGACGAAAGTGGTCTGGTTCGCTTTGGTCATGGGGTTGACGGCGCGTTTGGGCGACGAAGTGCGTTTGTATTGCCAACTGCGGGAGCGACGCTTGCAAGCCGAGCGGGAAGTCGCCACTTTACGACGACAGGTGCGCCTTTTGGAAAACAAACTCCGCTACCTGCACACGCCCGACGGGATTCGCTTTGCCCACCGCCTTCAAGGCATCGCCCAAGGCGGTGAGCGTCTCTTCGTTTTGGATGGGGTGACACCCTTCGCCGACATCGTGGAGTTACTGCCAGGGGGCTTGGAAGAATGGCAAAACGCGCAACCCTCACTGCCCCAACGCCATCGCCCGCCCTCCCCGTCGCCTCTTCCCTCACCGACGCAGCGTTAAGCCTTTGTTCGGCAGGGCTTTGTGCCCTCCCTTTGTTCGTCCCTCTCGCTTTCCCCCTCGCTTGGGTAGGCTTGACTTTTTTGCTTGCGGCGCTGAAAGGCAAAAGTTGGCGAAGGGCGCTGTTTTGTGCCTTGCTGTTTGGCGTCACTTTTCACGGTGCCGCCAACTATTGGCTCGTCCCGACCGTCGCTCACCTTTCTCCCTTCACGGGGCTTTCACCGACGGCGATGTTGGGTTGGGGCATCCTCGCTTTCCTCGGCGCACTCCTTTGGCAGACGCTGTTTGTTGTCTTGTTCGGGATGTTGGCATGGGCACTCTTGCGCCGACCTTGCAGCGGATGGCAAGCGGTCGCCCTCGGTGGCGCATGGCTCTTAAGCGAATGGCTTCGCAGCCTCGGAACGCTCGGCTATCCTTGGGCGTTGCTGGCTTCCACGCAAGTCGCTTTTTTGCCCCTCCTGCAACTTGCCGCTTGGGTTGGCAGTTATGGGTTAGGGGCGTTGCTCGTCACCGTCAACGCCTTGCTGGCGATGGCGTGGTGGCAACGCCGATGGGCGTGGGCGCTTTGGGCAGTCGGGTTGCTTTGCGTCGCTATCGCCTTCGGTTGGTGGGACGGATGGCGGATGCAAAAACAAATCCGTCAAGCCCCACATTTGACAGTCGCCGTCGTTCAGGGCAACTTCGGGATGAGCCGATGGCGTCCCGATGCCGACGAAAACCGACGGCGCACAATCCTCAGAGAGCATTTGCGCCTAAGCGAACTTGCCGCCCGACGCGGGGCGAAAGTCATCGTCTGGTCGGAGACGGCATTGCCTTGGGCGCTGCGGGTGGACGGGCGATGGCAGTGGGGTTACTCAGCGTTGCAAGATTTCGTCCGCCAGCGGCAGGTTGTCTTGCTCGTCGGCGCGGGCGAGTGGCGGAGAGGGCGCAGTTACAACGCTTGTTTTGTCTTTGCGCCAACGCAAGGTGGCGCTGAATTTGTCGGCGTTTACCGAAAAGCGCGGTTAGTGCCTTTCGGTGAATACACGCCCTGGCGCGAACAGTTGCCTTGGTTGGCGCGTTGGCTGCCTCAGCGTCCCGACGAAACTTCGCCTGGAGACCTTCTCACCGCCGTGCCCATTTCTTTCCCGTGCCGTTTTGCCGCTGCTATCGCCATTTGCTTTGAGTCGCTCTTCCCGTTCCATGTGCGGCAACTGCTTTACTCCCCCGATAGGCAAACGCCGTCTTTGCTCGTCATCATCACCAACGACGATTGGTTCGGCGACACCTTAGCGCCTTACCATCACGCCCGTGTCGCTTTGCTGCGGGCGGTGGAAAGTCGGCGGTCAGTCGCTCGTTGTGCGGGCACGGGCATCAGCCTGCTAACGCTGCCGACGGGGCGGGTGCTTGAGTGGGCAGGTTGGCAAAAACGAACCGCCCTCGTCGCTTCTCTGCCGTTGATGGCGAAGCCATCGCCTTATCACCGAGTCGGCGACTTGCCGTTTGTGGTGATAGCATTGTTGCTGGTCGGATGGGGATGGGCGCATGGCAAGGGGCAGGAAAGGCGGGGCATCAAATGATGCGCAGAATTGATGCGACGGAGGTGAGTGACGATGGCGTTAACAGTCAACGGCGTGGAAATCCTTTGGCTCAAGCACGATGCCTTTTTGCTCAAGGGGCAAGGCGTCACCGTCGCCATTGACCCTTACCAACTGACCAAAGTGCCTGAGCGAGCCGATTTGGTGCTCGTCACCCACGACCACTATGACCACTGCGAACCCGACGCCGTTCGGCAAATCGCCAAACCCGATGCGGTCATCGTAGCGCCTCAAAGTGCGGCGGCGAAATTGCAAGGCATCGGGACGGTGCGAGTCGTCAAGGCGGGGGATGTCCTCACGGAGAAAGGCGTGACGGTGAAAGTCGTGCCCGCCTACAATGTCCGAACCGACCGCCAGCGTTTTCATCCGAAGGCGTATGGCGGTGTCGGCTATCTTGTCACCTTAGCGGGCAAAGTCATTTACCATGCGGGCGACACCGATGTCATCGCTGAGATGGACGGGTTGGGGCAAGTGGATGTGGCGTTGTTGCCTGTCAGCGGGACTTATGTGATGGACGCTCAGGAAGCGGCGGAAGCCGTCAAGAAAATTCGTCCCACCCATGTCGTCCCGATGCACTGGGGGAGCATCGTCGGCAGCCGTGCCGATGCGGAGCGGTTCGCCCAATTGGTGGCGAACTTGACAACCGTCCACATCCTTGACCCGCAGGGGTGAAAGCAACTTTTCGCCCTCACGCTCTCCGATGGACGACGAAATGGGCGGCGCGTTCCAACATCCGCCGCGCCCATTGGGATTTGCCCTCAACGGCGCGCAGGGCAAGGATGGCTTTTTGGGCGTAAGCGTCGGCAATCTGCCGAACCATCGTTAACACGCCCAGTTGGCGCGCCCGCCTTGACAGTTCCTCCACATGCTCAGAAGTGATCGCCCGTTGGGCGATCAGGGTTCGCCAACGGGTGCGCTCTTCCGCTGGCAACGCCGCAAGGGTGTGCCAAACGGGAAGGGTGATTTTGCCCTCCAACAAATCGCTGCCGACGGGTTTACCGATTTCGTCCACCGAACCTTCCCAGTCCAGCAGGTCATCGGCGATTTGGAAGGCGATGCCCAGATAACGCCCATAGTTTTCCAGCGCCTCCGCGATAGCGCCGTTCCCATTCGTCGCTAACGCCCCAACTTTGCATGCCGCTGCCATCAACTCCGCCGTCTTGAGCCGAGCGATCTCAAGGCACTGTTCAGGGGTGATGTCGGGATTGAACGCCAGTTGCAACTCCAAGATTTCGCCCTCGCAAACGCGGCTGGACGCCGCTGCCATCGTTCGGATGACTTCAATGTCGCCATCTTCCGCCAAGATGGAGAAGGCGCGGGCGTAAAGGTGGTCACCGCACATGATGGCTGCCTCATTGCCCCAGAGTTGATGGACACTCGCCCGCCCCCGTCGCATCTCGGCGCGGTCAATCACATCGTCATGGATGAGCGTGGCGGTGTGCATTAATTCCACGACGGCAGCAAAAAGGATGGCGCGGGGCGTGATCGTCCCAGCGAATTGGGCGCTCAGCAGCGTCAGGGCAGGGCGCAACCGCTTTCCCCCCGCCGACAGCAAATGCAACGCCATCGCCGTCACATCCCGCACCGACGACTGGACGGCTTGGCGCAAAAACTCCTCCACTTGCTGCAAGGGCTTCTCCAACGCCCCGAAGACTTCCGATAGGATGTCGCCCCACCGTGCGCCCACCACCAATCGTTGGAAGCCTTTCATGACCGTGCAAACTCCTTTTTTGCCAGCGCCGACTTTACCGCTGCCTGCCCCACGACCAAACTTCATCGCAACGACGATACTCGCAAAGTTCGTCGTCGCGGAAAAACAGGCGGATTTCCCGCTCGGCGTTTTCGGGCGAGTCGGCGCCGTGAATAAGGTTCATCGTCTTGGTGCAAGCGAAATCGCCCCGAATGGAGCCGGGCGTCGCTTCCGTCGGCTCCAACGCCCCCATCAGCGTCCGCACTAAGGCGATGGCATTTTCGCCTTCCCAAACCATCGCCACACTCGGACCGCTGGTGATGAAGGCGATGAGTTCGTCAAAGAACGCCTTGCCCCGATGCATCTCGTAATGCCGCTCCGCCAACTCTCGGCTCACCCAAAGCATCTTCAGCCCGACCAACTTCAGCCCTTTGCGTTCCAAGCGGCTGATGATTTCGCCGACCAACCCCCGTTGCACACCGTCAGGCTTGATCATCACGAAGGTGCGCTCAACAGCCACACAAATCCCCCCCTAACTTCTCGCTTAGTTCGTCCGCTTAACTGTAGCACTGGCGAAGCAGCCTTTCCATCCCGCAGGGGTGGAAGGATGTTCGGAAGGTCTTGGGTAGGTCTTGTAGCGTCGTGGCTGATAGCCACTCCAACAAAAATGAGCAACCCGACGCTCACTTCGTCTTTGCTGCTTCGGTGGAAAACCCTTTGCCTCGGCGAAGAGCCAACAACCTTCATCCCTTCTGTTGGAGCGGCTATTAGCCGCGACAATGTAGCCGACAATGACACCCTACGGGCACTCAAGGCGGTGGGGCGAAAAGGGCGAGGGCTTCGCCGACGAGATACAGCGAGCCCGTCACGCAAATCAAATCGTCCCCTTGCGCTTTTTGAGCGGCTGCCATCAGTGCCTCTTTGACCGATGGGCACACCTGCATCGGTTTGCCGAAAGGGGCGCAAAGTTCTGCCAAGCGTTGGGCAGGCAACGCCCGCTCGCTTGGCGGTTGCGTCACCCAAACCGTGTCGGCAAGGGGAAGCAACTTGGCAGCGATGCCCACCGCATCCTTGTCCGCTAAAACCCCGAAGACCAAATGCAACCGACGGTAGCGAAAAACCATCCGCAACGCCCGCACCAAAACCGCCGCCGCCGACGGATTGTGAGCGCCGTCCAGCAAAACAGGGCAGGGGAAGTCGGGAAGCGAAAGGAGTTGCAACCGACCCGCCATCTGCGCTTGCCTTGCGCCCTTGACGATGGCGTCCTCGTCAATTGCCCATCCGCTTTCCCGCAGCAACTCCGCCGCCGCCAACGCGCAACCGAAGTTGGGCAATTGATGCGTGCCCAACAAACTCAGGTGGACACGGTAATTGCCTCGCCAAGTGACGAAGGTGGCGTCTGTGCCTGTCGCATCGGCGTGGTGCAATCGCCAAGTCACTTCCGCCCCGACCCGCACCAACCGCGCCGACAGTTGCAACGCCGTCGCCTCAAAGAGATGCAACACGCCTAACTTGTGCTCCGCCGTCACCAACGGGCGATTTGGGCGGGCGATGCCCAATTTGTCTTTGGCGATGGTGAAATGGTCAGGACCGAGCCGATCGGTGTGGTCCAAACTGATGACCGTCACGATGCTGATTTGTGGCTCTAAAACATTCGTCGCATCCCATCGCCCCCCTAATCCCACTTCCACGACGGCGATGTCAATGCCTTCTTCGGCGAAATAGCGGAAGGCGACAGCAGTTAGCACCTCAAACTCCGTCGGCGTCCCGTAAGGCGTCTCCCGCTCCACCCGCTCCGCCAACTCCTTCGCCCACGCCAACAACGCCTCAAAACGCTCAGGCGCAATCATCACCCCGTTGATGCGAAATCGCTCACGGTAATCCACGAGGTGGGGCGAAGTGTAAACGCCGACGCGGTAGCCAGCGGATTGAAGGATGGCGGATAAAAATGCCGTCACCGAACCTTTCCCGTTCGTCCCACCGATAAGCACGGACGGGAAAGTTCGGTGGGGTTCTCCCGCCCACTCCATCATCGTCCGAATGCGTTCCAAGCCAGGCTTGATGCCGAACCGTTGCAGCGTCTTCAGGTAACTTTCTGCCGATACCATCGCCCCTCCCCTACCCTTTCACCCGACGACGCTTTCGGGCGGCACGACGGCGTTGATGGCTGCCAACTCGTCCGAGGTCAACTCGCCGTCGGCAGATTTGGCGTTGCTTTCCGCTTGTTGGGGATTTTTGGCGCCAGGGATGGCGCAACTGACGGCGGGATGCGCCAGCACAAATTGCAGCGCCGCCTGCGCCATCGTCCGACCGTTTCGCTCCAAAAACCGCAACCGCTCCACAATTTCCAACCGTCGCAAAAATCGCTCCCGTCGCTCGCCTTCGTTCCAACTGCGCCGCACATCATCGGTGAACACGGTGTCGGGCGTGAATTTGCCCGCCAAAACGCCCATCGCCAAAGGACCGCGCACGATAACGCCGATGTCGTGCTCAAGACAGTAAGGCAGCAAGTCGCGTTCGGGCGCTCGGTTCAGGATGCTGTAATCCAACTGGCAAGTGGCGCAAGTGCCGTGACGGTTGAAACGCAAAAGGGCGTCCAGCGAGTTGGTGGAGATGCCGTAGGCGCGGATTTTGCCTTGCTCCTTCAGCCGCTCAAAGGCGTCCAGAAAAACTTCCACCTCGGCATCGGTCGGGTTGCCAATGTGGCACTGGTAAAGGTCAATGTAGTCGGTGCGCAAGCGATAAAGGCTGGCATGGCAGCAAGCGATGATGTGCAGCGGCGAAGTGTAAGGCAAGGGATGTCCGTGTCGGCGCGCCCAGTTGCCGACTTTCGTGGCGATGAAGACTTCGTGGCGGATGCCTTGAAAGGCTTTGCCGACCAACTCCTCGCTGCGTCCCGGCGGTTCGCCGTAGGCATCGGCGGTGTCAAAAAAGTTCACGCCGTTCTCAAAGGCGCGCCACAAAGTGGCGATAGCGGTTCGGTCATCCACTTCACCCCATTGACCACCGATGCCCCAACAGCCGACGCCGATGACGGAAACTTGCCAACCTGTTTTGCCCAACCGCCGATAGCGCATCCCTTCGCCCTCCTTTCCGCCATTGCAAAGCGACGGGCAATCAGCGACTGACTTTGCGTCGTGGCTTTGGTGTCCCAAGCCGTTGCCCTTCACCATTCGCTATTCGCCACTCGCTACTCGCTGCCTCCCAGCAACTCGTCTCGCCGAATTTCCCTTCGCTCAGCGACCGACCTGTAAGCGGCTTCGGCGATGGCGACGGCGTTCAGGTTATCGCGCCCGCTGCACCAAAACGGTTTGCCTGCTTCCAGAGCGTCAATGAAGTGGCACATGGCGTTAGCGAAGGCATCGGGGAACCATTTGCCTTGAAATTGCGGGAAGATTTTGGCGGGTGGGTCAACGGTGACGATGCAGATTTCCTCGCTGTCGCCCGTGATGCAACCCTTGTCACCCTGAATGACGATTTCCTCGCGGCTGTGAGGGCGAGGGCGGTTGCCCCGATACGCCCAATTGTTGATGATGCAGGCTTGAACGCCGTTTTTGAACCGCACGGAAACGACGCTCCAGTTGTCGCCCCGAACGCCCGTTTGCGACGGGTCATGCCCCATCAAAGCGTAAACGCTCTCCCACTCGCCAAACCAGTGATGCACCAAAGCGAAGTGGTGAATCGCCATGTCGCTGGTCACCCACCGTTCGTCCTTGCCGAACCACGAATGCCCGCTCACATCCACCCAAGCGCGGTTTTCAATCTGGCAGTAGTAGGGCGTGCCGATGGCGCCGTCCCGCAAATAGCGTTCCATCGCCAAGAAGGCAGGGACAAAGACAGAGTTTTGATTGACCATCAACGGTGCGCCGTAGCGTTCCGCTGTCTCCACCAATCGCTTGGCGTCGTCCAGTTTGGGCAAAAGCGGTTTTTGGACGAAAAGGGCTTTGCCCTTTTGGGCAGCGTATTCCACGATGGGCAAGCGAACTTCCAACTTGTGCGGGACGGTCACATCCACGATGCGCACTTCGGGATGGTCAATCAACTCCCGCCAATCCGTCGTCACGAAGGGCAATTGCCAACGCTCTTTCATCTCCTTGGCGCGCCGCTCATCAATGTCGGCGCCGCCGACGACTTTCAAGCCTGCGTTGCGGTAGGCTTGCAAGTGAGTGTTGGCGATGCCGCCCAATCCGACGATGCCAATGCCCCAATCCATCCGCGCCATCTCTCCGCCTCCTTCGTGCTTTTGCTTGCGCCGATTTATTTTGCCTGCCGTGCCGAACTTTTGCTGGCATCAGTCGTTCGTCGGCGAAAGCGACGGGGCAAAAAAGACGCACTTTCACCGTCACACGCGGAAGGCGAAAAAGGTCGCAAGGAGCGTAGCAAATCAGCGTTGGTGACTTTCTGGGGCAGTCAGAGGACAGAAGCGTTCAGCGAGGTGACTTTCGCTCCCAATGGGGAAAAGGGTGGGTGTTTGGAAAGTCTTGAATGTGGCTGATAGCCACTTCAGTCGTGGCTATTTCCGTCGTGGCTGATTGCCACTCGGTCACTTGTTGCTGGCGAAGGAGCAAAAAATGAGGGAGGTTGAGGGGGCAAATTGGGGGAGGTCAAAGGCTATGAGGTGACCGACCGAAACCAAGCGATGGTGCGCTCCAAACCTTCTTCCAGCGAGACAGAAGGTTCGTAGCCCAACCGTTCCCGCGCTTTCGCAATGTCGGCGAGGGAATGGCGGACATCGCCGAGGCGGGGTGGGGCGTAAAGAGGTTCAATGCCGTTGGCGCCGATGAGAGAGCGGATGAGGTAGAAAAGTTCATTGACAGAAGTTTGCTTTCCCGCTCCGACATTGAAAACCTCACCCGCCACGCCTTCCGCCGTCGCTGCCAACAAGTTGGCTCGCACGCAGTTGTCCACGAAGGTGAAATCCCGCGTTTGCTCGCCGTCGCCGTAAATCGTCGGTCGCTCGCCCCGAAGGAGTGCCGTGATGAAACGAGGGATAACGGCGGCGTATTGGGAAGTTGGGTCTTGACGCGGACCGAAAATGTTGAAGTAACGCAAACTCACCGTTTCCAAGCCGTAAAGTTGCCAAAACAAGCGGCAAAACTGCTCGCCGATGAGTTTGCTCAGGGCGTAAGGCGATTGCGGGTTGGGAGGCATGTCTTCCCGCTTGGGCAAAGTCGGGGTGTCGCCGTAGACCGAGGATGAAGAGGCAAAGACGACTCGCTTCACTTTTGCCTCACGGGCAGCCAAGAGCAAAAGGAGCGTTCCCGTTGCATTGACCTGATGCGTGGTCAAAGGGTCTTCCACAGAGCGGGCGACCGAGGGCAACGCTCCTTGATGGAATACGACCTCCACGCCTGCAACGGCTTTGCGCACCGTCGCCATGTCGGTCAGGCTTCCTTGCAAAAGTTCTACTCGGTGAGCGAAGGCAGACAAGTTTTGCTTTCTGCCTGTCGTAAAGTCGTCCAAGATGCGCACTTTCGCCCCCAATGCCACTAACCGTTCCGCCAGATGGGAGCCGATGAAGCCTGCACCGCCCGTGATCAGCACCGAAACACCTCGCCAGTCCAACTCAGTTCCCGCCCTTTTGTTCAGACAAGCCAAGCATATGCCGAAAGTAAGGGAGTGTCCGCTCAACGGCTTCGCGTAAGGAGGTGCGGGGTTGCCATCCCAAAAAATTTTTCGCTTTGGTGATGTCGGGGCGGCGTTGCTTTGGGTCGTCTTTAGGCAAGGGGCGAAAGACAATAGGGCTTCGGCTACCCGTCACCTCTTTGACGAGATGGGCGAGCTCCAAAATGGTCACCTCTTCGGGGTTGCCGAGGTTGAAAACCCGTGCCAATTCATCGGCGCCTTCTGGCGGCGTCCAAGCCATCACCTGCATCACGCCCTCTATCAAGTCGTCCACATAGCAAAAACTGCGGGTTTGTGAGCCATCGCCGTAAACGGTCAAGGGTTCACCCTTTAGTGCCTGTGTGATGAAGTTCGGAAAGACCCGTCCGTCATCAATGCGCATGCGGGGTCCGACGGTGTTGAAGATGCGGATGATGCGGACATCAATGCCGTGCTGTCGCCAGTAAGCCATCGTCAAGGCTTCGGCGAAGCGTTTCGCTTCGTCGTAGCAGGAACGCTCACCGATGGGGTTAACATGCCCCCAGTAACTTTCTGGTTGCGGGTGCACTTCGGGGTCGCCGTAAACTTCCGAAGTGGATGCCAGCAAAAATTTCGCCCCATGCGCCTTCGCCAGACCCAGCATGTGATAAGTGCCCAACGCCCCGACTTTCAAGGTGTGGATGGGATGAGCGCCGTAATCTTTCGGGCTGGCAGGGCTGGCAAAATGCAAGACCCAATCCACTCGCTCGGCGATGAAAAAGGGATGAGTGATGTCATGCTGGATGAAGGTGAAGCGGGGATGGCGCTGCAGGTGAGCGATGTTGTCTGCCCGTCCTGTCAACAGGCTATCCAAGCAAATCACCTCGTGCCCCTCAGCGATGAGGCGGTCGCAAAGGTGAGAGCCCAAAAAGCCTGCACCGCCCGTGACGAGCACCCGCATCACGCATCATCCTTCGTCAGCGAGAGGCAAATGCACAACGCTTCCCGTTTCCATTGACCGATAAGCCGCCAACGCTAATTCCACAGCCGCTCGCCCGTCTTCGCCCGTGATGGCGGGCGGACGCCGTTCTCTGACGGACGCCACAAACTCTTCCAACTCCTGTCGGACAGGCGACTCTGTCGCTAAATCGTCGGCGTGAAAAATTCGCTCCCCTTCTGCCGTCCGCACGATCAAATGGGCATCCTTGCCCCAAAAGGATGGGAAAAGCAGGCTGCCCTTTTCCCCATCCGCCCGCCCACCGTAACCGCCCAGCGCCGAAACTTGACTGGCGTGGAGCAAACCCAATGCGCCATTGCGAAAGCGAAAGGTGACCAAAACGCAATCGGGGTAGTCACAACCGGGATGCAAGAAGTTATCGCCAATGGCGAAAACGCTCGTCACTTCGCCGCCGACCCAGCGCAGGAAATCCAGTTCGTGGACATTAACTTCCAAAAGCATCCCACCACTGAGTTGACGATGTTTCCGCCAATCCCTAGCCCACACGCCCGCATAACCGCCACCGAGCCGATGGACAACAAGACAAAGCAACTTGCCGATCTCTCCCCCAACGACCAACTCCCGCACTTTTGCGTGGATGGGATGATAACGGCAGACATGTCCGACCATCAAGTGGACGCCCTTTTCTCGGCAGGCAGCGATCATTCGGTCGCAGTCTTTCAGCGTCAGCGCCATCGGTTTCTCGCAGAAGACATGCTTGCCCGCTTGCGCTGCCATCACGGTCAAGTCGGCATGGGTGAAGCCAGGCGTGGCGATAAGGACGGCATCCACATCGTCACGGGCGAAAAGTGCTTGCGGGTCGGTGGTCATCGGGACACCCAACTCTTCACTCAACGCCTTAGCGGGCTCAGGTTGAGTGTCGCAAACCAACGCTAACTCGGCTTGTTCTATGGCGACTAATTGGGTAGCCAAACTTTTTCCCATCGTCCCACAACCGAGTAATCCGCACCGCACCTTGTCTTTTCGCACGGTCATTCACCGCAAAGGTCAAGGATGGACAGAGGGACGCCCCATCCCGTGCCATTCAAAGCCCGCTTGTTGCAAGGTGATGGGGTCTAAGAAATTGCGACCGTCCACGACGATGGGCAGCGCCACGACTCGCCGAATTTCGTGCCAGTCAACTTGCCGAAACTCTTCCCATTCGGTCACCAACAAAATCGCATGGGCACCACTCGCCGCTTCCGAAGGGCTGGGGCAATAGGTCAATCGGGGCGGCTCTTCGGGGAAAAGGCGCCGCACATTGTCCATCGCCGCTGGGTCGTAAAGGCGCAAGTTCGCCCCTTCCTCCAGCAATCGGGCGATCAATTTCAGGCTCGGCGCTTCGCGGATGTCATCGGTGTTGGGCTTGAACGCCAAGCCCCAAATCGCCAGCGTCTTGTCCTTCAAGACCCAAAGGACTTGCCTCACCTTGCGAACGAACCGCTCCATCCTCGCCTCGTTAATGCGTTCCACTTCCTTCAGCAACGAGAAGTCCAACCGATGCTCCTCGGCGATGCGAATAAACGCTTTGAGGTCCTTTGGCAAACAATTGTGAACGACCAAACCGGAACCGGCGACCAAAAGTCCGTTTTCTGTCTCCATGCTGTAAACTTCACGACGGTCATAGAAGCGTTCCACCGAAGTGACAGGTAAGGTGATGAAACCGCCATAGTTGTGGTAACCATTGGGGCGAATTGAGCGCTGATAGCGCGCCAAAATCTTCCTCAAAACCTCGCTTCTCTTCCGACCGAAAACGGAGATAAGTCGCTCCATTTGGCTCAGTCCATTGACACGGACGATGTAAGTCAACTGCTTGGACTTTTTCACCCGACAAGGTTTGAGCGAAGCGACGACGCCCAGCGAATGAAGCAGAAGGATGATGCCGTCTGCCAACGGTTTGCTGACGGTTGCGTATTCAAGGCAGGCATTTCGTCCACTGTTCAGCGATGAGATACTGCCATCGCCACTAAACAACCCCTGAAGCAAGGCAAAACGCAAGCGCTTGCTGACATTGAAAGCGATTTGAGGCAGTCGCTTGTCTTCGGAACGAGAGCCACACTTCAACACATCACGGAACAGAAAGGCAAAGACTTTTGAGGAAACAACGATGGTCACTGAGTTTCCGCTCCTTCGTTCAAGGTAGCGAATTCCGTAACGATTCAGAATTCGCCGCAAGTCGTTAAGATATTCGGTCTCATGGGCTCCAAAGGTAAAGTTGACCCGTTCCCTGACAATGCCGTTGCGTCCCTTGTCAGCGACAATGCATCCCTCTGCAATGTAATAGCCGATAAGGCGCATGAAGTCTTCGTCAATGGTAAACCGCGAGGGGCAATAAGTTGGTCTCCCTTTAGTCGTGAACAGCAAAAGGTCATCGTCTCTAATAGCACCGCTTCGGCAGAGATAGTCATACACCCAAAGGGGCATACAATTTTGGCGACGGAAATCATAACGCCTCTGAGGGTTAATCCGAGGTATCTGCCGGAACACTTCTTTAGGCAAATCTTTCAGGCTGTAGTTTCGAGGGCGCACTTTGACGGAGTCTGCTAATCGGGAATGAACAAGGTAAGGCAGGAGGTCAATAGAGTTTTCCGTCGCTAAATGAGGGACTTCGGCGATGGCGAGCATCAAGTCGCCCGGACGAACCTTGCACGCTTCCACGACCTTGAAAGTATCGGTATGTTTGTCGTAAAGGACAATGGGGTGGTCTGCAGTGACGGTTACCTGTCGCCCCATGCGTGTCTTAATGCGGACGAATTCGCCTTCGTAGTCCCGGCATGTTAAAGCGATGAGCCGAACGATTGTTGGACGCCGCAAAATCGGGTCAAAGGAAAGGACAAAACGGGGCGGGTTTTGTTTGGCTGTTTGGAAAAGTTCGGACATGGGGCGGGCGACAAGGTAAGGTGAATTCAAAGTGAACGATGTTTCAGCGCCATCAAAGCAATATCCACCAAAGCCAACCCCTGCCTGCAAAAAGTGTTTGCCGATGCGGGGGTCAAGTCCGATGCCCTCTGCGACCTTGACAACATCAGCACCTGTCGCTTCGCACAAGTCCGCAACCATGTTGATGAACGAGATTTTGAGCGCCAAAAAGGAATTGGCTGCGTGTTTGATGATTTCGGCAGTGTTCAAATCAGTGACGACAACAGGCGCGTTTAGAGGGCGGTAAAGTTCCAGCAACCACTCTTTTGCTCGTTCGCTCTCCACGCCTATGACGATGCGGTCGGGATGGAAGAAGTCGTGAACAGCAGTTCCTTCCCGCAAAAATTCGGGGTTTGATGCCACATCAAAAGTCGCATTGCTGCCTGCGTAGCGAATGAGTGTTCTCTTAATCCATTGGGCAGTTTGGACGGGAACGGTGCTTTTTTCCACGATGAGTTTGTAGCCGTTGAGGTTCTCAGCAACGGTTCGGATAACCGCTTCCACTTGAGATAAGTCGGCGGAGCCATCGGGGCGCTGGGGCGTCCCGACGCAGATGAACAAAATATCGGACGCCCGAACGGCTTCGCCGACATCGGCGGTCACCCGCAACCTTCCCTCCGCCAAGTTCTTTTGCAGGAGCGGTTCCAAGTCAGGCTCATAGAAAGGGCTTTTGCCCTGAGCGATTAAGGCGACCTTTTGGGCATCGTTGTCGGTGCCGACGACTTGCCAACCCAATTCCGCCAACCCAACTGCCGTCGGCAACCCGACATGCCCCAAACCCAAGATACCGATCGTGCGAAAGGCCATGACTTTCCTCACTGTTGGGATGGTTGCAAGGCAACTTCTTCGTCAAGGTAAGCCTCTGCGCCTTCGGGCACGGGGGGCTTAGCCCGCCCTTGTTTTGCTAACTGTGCCCAAATCCAAGGGTAAGTGCGGCGAATGCCTTCCCGCAAGGGAATTTGGGGCTCCCAACCTAAGATCGTCCGCAATTTGCTGTTGTCGCTGTTGCGTCCCCGAACGCCTTGGGGTGCTGATAGGTTGTAGCGCTTGCGCAACCGCTTGCCCGCCACCTCGCAAACGATGTCCACCAGATCGTCAATCGTCACCAATTCTTCCGTCCCTAAGTTGATGGGCTTGGTGTAGCCTGAATCCATGAGGCGCACCAGTCCCTCCACGCAATCGTCAATGTAGCAAAAACTGCGGGTCTGCTTGCCATCGCCCCAAACTTCAATTTCGCCGCCGTCTTCGGCTT
>Ga0079996_114656_pt1 | contig 23690 bp, 18 predicted proteins | sample PerSpoAPS_AMetaG_FD_69199 | JGI IMG/M metagenome (GOLD analysis project Ga0079996, IMG submission 69199) | Thermal spring microbial communities from Yellowstone National Park, Wyoming, USA - Perpetual Spouter A (PS_A) MetaG (SPADES assembly)... | ecosystem: Environmental > Aquatic > Thermal... | reverse complement strand
CCATCGTCCGCTTAATTGCCGTCACCCACTTTCAAAAACCCGACGACTTGCAGGAGTTTCAAATCTGGCAGACGGACACCGACAACGAACCCCAGCAACTCATTGAAGCGGCTGGGAGAACCTGCTACACAGAGGATACGGAAGTTCTGACAGACGAAGGTTGGAAACCTTTTTCCGCTTTGAGAGGAGACGAATTGATCGCCACACTCAACCCTCAAACTTTTACGATAGAATATCACCGTCCTGTTGCCAAGATCGCCTATCCTTATAAGGGGAGAATCTACCGAGTGGAGACTGAGAGTTTGGATATTGCCGTGACGCCAGATCACTATCTCTTTCATGCCATTAGCACTAAGAAAAAGCCTCACTTTCGTTTAATGCGGGCAGTAGACACGTATGGAAAATATGTGCGATATTTGGCATGGGGCTTGTGGGTAGCGCCGAGGCAGACGGAATTTATTCTCCCCGAAGTTTCTATCCCCCAGACCGTCAACAATCAATTCACGACAGGAGGAAGAGAAGGAAGGCCTGTTAGGTGGCATTACCGTCCTGCCCTCACCTTGCCAATGGACAGGTGGTTGGAGTTTCTCGGTTATTGGTTGACGGACGGCACTTGTTATTACGACGGACAGGGGCACCATAAGGTAGTCATTACACAGCATGAAAAGAGAATGGCAAAAGTGATAGATTGTGTAAAGGCTTTAGGGTTTCGCTTCTCCCTTACCAGAGACCCTCGAAAACTGGCTATTCTTCACCTCGTCATTTGCGACGTTCGTCTTAGGAATTATCTCTCCCAATTTGGTCACTCTCCTGAACGGTTCATTCCTCGTGAATTAATGTTCTTACCATCGGATCAACTCTCTATCTTGGTAGAGGCATTGCTATACGGGGACGGAACATCCGACGGAAGGATTTTTGGAACGGCTTCTCGCCGCTTAGCTGACGATTTCCAAGAATTGCTGCTAAAAACAGGTCGGGTTGGCCGAATTAGCAAGTCTCACGACGGAACCTATCATATTTACGTCCGCCAGCAGTATCTTGAATATACCATTAACCCTCGCAAAGGACACGACGGGTGGGAGGATTATGAAGGTATGGTGTATTGTGTTACTGTGCCTCCAAATCACATTATCTATGTGCGGCGCAATGGAAAGCCTGTGTGGTGTGGCAATTGCTACGAAAGTTGGCACAACCCATCAGGGCGCACAAATGAGCAATATATTGCCAATTTAATGTCCCAAGCTCATTTTTCAGTTCTGGAACATGCAGTTGCCAGCTTCTACATTCGAGGTGTCAGCCGCGCTCTTACCCACGAGCTCGTCAGGCACCGCCATTTTTCTTATTCCCAGCGCAGCACTCGTTATGTTTCAGAGGAAGACTGCAACTTCATCGTTCCCGATTGCATCGCCGATGACCCCGAGGCGCTGGAAATCTTCAAAGAGGCTGTAAGTAAATCTCAAGAGGCCTATCGTCGCCTATGCGAGGTTTTGGAGCGGAAATTTGCTCATGTTGAGGATAGAACTTTGCGGCGTAAAATGGTTCGCCAAGCAGCCCGCTCGGTTCTACCCAATGCGACAGAGACCGCTTTGGTGATGACAGGGAACTTTAGGGCATGGCGTCATTTCATTAGGCTGCGGGCGAGCAGGTATGCCGACCCAGAGATTCGCAAATTGGCTATCTTGATTTTGCGGGAACTTCAAAGGGTAGCCCCCGCCGTTTTCGGGGACTTTCAAATCGTTCCGCTGCCTGACGGGACGGAGGAAGCCCTGCCAAAATATATTGGTGAATAGGAGGAATGAGCCGATGTTGCCAACCAGATTTGTGCCTATCGTGACTGCAGGCGTCGGCAGTATAAAGAAGATGGCCTTACAGAATGCCTTGCAGTTTCTCGGAATTGATCACCTTCAGTTCTGGAGTGTTACTTCGGTATTGCCCGCTACGGTGGAAGAAGGGAATCTAGATGAGTTGCGCCAACTGCCGATAGGATATACCCTACCTGCTATTCTTTCTGTTTGCTATGTCCCCTTGCCTGTCGGTGAGCCTCGCTTCTATGAGGCTGTGCTTTATATTTTTCCTGCATATCGAACATTATCCCCCAGTGAGAAGTTCTATTTGGTGTTGGAGGACTGCCCGGAGTCGCCCGTGGACGCTCGTTTGGTATCCGATGTCGGGGGGTTGAAGTCTGCGGTGGTGAGCCTTGAATACCTTCATCAGGAGTCTGTCCATCTCGGGTTGACGAAATGGCTTTCGAAGGTTGGGCCGGTGGAGCGTCGCCTTGCAGCGTCGGCGGCAGTCACGTCGGTGAAGATGGTCATAAGTCTCTCTGATAGTAAGACGGCTTGGAGGGAGTGGTTGGTTGATGAGTTGCAGGGGCAGAGATGGTTATGCCTTCTGAGCGGTATTGTGTTTATCCAATCCCATCACCTAATGGGAGGCGGATACGAAGAAGATGAAGTTTCTTATTGTAGGTGCGGGGATGATTGCGCAGTCGGCGCACATACCTAATCTTCTTCGCCTCGGTGAGACGATAGTCGGTGTGGTGGACAGGAATTTTGACCGAGCCCGTCGGGTGGCGGAGCAATTCGGTATCCCCCGTTATTGGGACGATTATTTTATGGCTATTGACGGTAGTGGGGCGGATGCGGTGGTTGTGGCGACACCGACGAAATTCCACTACCCCATTGCGGTGGCAGCCTTGCGGGCTGGAAAGCATGTCCTATGTGAGAAGCCGCCTGCCATGACAGCAGCAGAGGCTTACGAAATGGCGGAGGAAGCAGAGAGGCGCGGTCTCGTCTTAATGTATGGGTTACATCGGCGGTTCCGAGACGATGCCTTAGCAGCCAAGGAGGCTATTGGGCGCGGTGAGTTGGGCGATGTCTATTTCGCCCGTGTCCGATGGTTACGCAGTCGAGGTGCTCCTGGCGGTTGGTTTTGTCGGAAGGCATTAGCGGGGGGCGGCCCGATCTTTGATATCGGGGTGCACGTTATTGACCTTGGTTGGTGGTTGCTGGGCAAGCCGAAACTGAAGGAAGTTTATGGCTTTGGCTTTCAGCGGATTGGAGCAAAAGGTGTAGACTTGGAACGGGGTCACCAGCCGTCAGATGTGCGGGAGGGATTAGATCGAGAGGTATGGTTTGATGTGGAGGAACATGCGGGCGGGTTTATAACCTTTGAAGGTGGGCAGGTCTTATCTTACGAGGTCTCGTGGTTGCTTAACGATAGGGACGACTTTCGGGTGACCGTATGCGGGGATAAACGTGGGTTATCCTTCCCGCCGCTTGAATTTTATGAGGGAGACCGTGTGATTTTTGATGGTCGGGAGGAAGGAGAAGCGCATTTTCGCTTGGCGCAGGAATTCGTTCGTGCCGTCTCAAGCGGGAGGCAGGAGTTGCGGGTTGGCGCAGATGGTTGGGACGGGTATAATATTATGGTGATGCTGGAACGAGCATCTCAATTCCTTTAATCCTAAAGGAGGTTATATCTCTAATGGCGCCGTCTCCGTCGTCCCCACCAATACCGATCGTGCCGCCGCCCTCACCAACAACATGGATAGCCCTTAAGGACATCTCTACTCAGTCTGGCGCGATGCCTTTTCTGTGGATTCATTTAGGTATGGGTATTCTCGGTATCGTTTATTTTGTTGTATTTTTGCTCATTTTGCGGGATGTGAGGCAGAGAGAAGGGGCCCGTGCTGACCCCTTTTTCGTGTGGGTTCTTCGACTTCTTATTTCTCTGGCTGGCTTACTGGCGGTAATCGGGGGGTATGGAATCACCCTAACCATCAAGGAGTTAATTTCGGCGCCGAAATAAACTTTGAAAGGGGGCATGGTTAGGCTATGAATATCTGGAGGACGCTAAAGGACGTTGTAAGGGAGGCGTTGGGTGGTGGAGAGGACGATATGACGCGGACTTATCGGCCGGTGAGGGATTGGTCTGTGCCCCTTGATCAGGTTTTGGACCGACTTCCGCCGGAAGCTCTTGACCCGCCAGGTATGCGGGGGCGGCGACCCGCAAGGAGTGGCAGGGCAACAAAAAAGCCCAAGCGCCGTTACCCCTCAGCCAACACGCAGGCGAAAGTTTCCACTACTAAGTGAGGAAAGGAGCTGAGGTAGCTTTGTATTATTATCGGGGGCAGGAGTGTTATAGACCATGAGCGAGCTAGTGGAGAAGGTTCGAGGTATTATTCTTTCTGCTGTTGATTACGCTTTGCGGTATAACCTGCCTCTGCCGATGGATGTCGCTCAATACTATCATTTGCATGGCGAACACCTTCCTGATTGGATTGCCTCACACTATGGTGACCCCTCAGCCAAGCACTATGTCTATTATCGCTTTGCCATAGAGGAGTATCGGCGGTTGGTGAAGTATTTAATTGTCGGAGAGGGAGATGTAGGCGAGATTAAGTGGGGGGAACAATTGGTTCAGCAGGTTCAGCAAGACCTCGTTAATCGTTAAAATCGTATCGGTGGGATTGCTATGCAGGAAGTCAGGGAATTTTGTCGTCGCCTTTATGATATTGTTCTTTCAAGTCAAATTACCAGTTATGATGATATTAGGGGGCAGTTAAGTTTATTGCAGACGAATGTGGCTGACTATCTTCGTTCTGTGCCTTCGTCGGAGACGGAGAAGGTGTTGGCGGCTCGGCAGGTTTATGTTGTGACCAAGTGGATGGTGAGCAACCCTGCTTTCGTCGTTGATTTTTATTTTCGGATACTCTTTCTGGCTATTTCCGACCTGTTGAGGAGAAAAGCGGCTGGTAAGGAAATTCCCCTTCCTGTCCTTGAAGAGACTGTCCAGGTTGCTGAGCAGGCGAAGGATGTCATCCTTTGGAGTCCTTATGTCTTTCGTCACACGCGAGGCGGTATTTTACAAATCATTCAGGGCATCAATCAGGTGCTTCGGCAGGTAGATATTGATAAGGAGGAGCGGCGGCTTTTCAATCGTATCAGGCGGTTGCTTGAGCCCGTCCTACGCATGGGCGCTGGGGAAATCCCCTTGCAAGTTTCCCTTGCCGATTTGCTTTTTGCCCATCTTCCTGTGAGGCTCAATCGCGACGAGGTTGTGAGATTTCTGGATTTAATTCGTCGGTTAAGTGAGTTGGTGGACGCATCGGCTTCCTTCTATCGGCACGTGTTGGGTCGGCCTGTATTCAGTGAAATTGAGCGTCCCGTCATTGACAATCTGGATGTGTGGCAACATTATTGGTCACTCCTCATTTCTTATGCGAACGATCAAGTGACACGGTGGGGCTGGCCTGACCTTCCTTCAATTGATGTCGTCATCTATACGGGGACATTGATTGAGAATATAGCGGACAGTTATGCTTATACGGTGAAGGTGCGAGGGTCACCGCCGAAATTCGTCATTAACCAACCGATTGCGAAGCGTGGCTCCTCACCTGCGGATTTGCACCTCGTCGTTCACGAGGTTACACCTGGACATGCTTTTCATCTCACCTTCTTGGAAAGTGCCTTAGCGAAGGAGGAGGAATCGTCTGTAAAAGCCTTGGAAGAGGTTGAAAAGGAGTTTATTTTCTTGCCGATATCGTTGGCTTCTGCTTTTTACGAAGGTTGGGCGGCTTTTGGTCAGTGGCTCTTTGGGCTGCGGGCGGGAACTCCCCGTTATAACTACCAGTGGCTTTTAGAAATCCAGTTTTATGTTGACAGGCTTTGGTATCTTGCTGGCGAGAAGCAACCAGACAGCGTCCATTTCTCCCGCCTTGCCGACCCCCTCCAACTCTCTTCTTACTTCTTCGGGTATCTTTGGTGGCGGCGATTCTTTACGGATATTCGTGATGACGATGAGCTGCTCCGCCATGCCTTTCATGGCGAGCTGCCGAAGATAGACCCCGAGGATGGCCTCCGTGCCATTAATGACACCCTTAACCGAACTATTGACGAGGTAGAGAATGTTGAGAAGCGGCAAAAGGTTCTTTTGGAGTTCTGACCAAGAGTTAATTTCGGCGCCGAAATTAACCTTGTAGCAGATTGGTAGGCAGCACTCTTTAGATGCTGATGGCTTTAACATTTACCTTGTAGTTCGTGCTCCGTAGGAGTTGCTGGGGCAAGGTAACCCTAACGACGATATTTTCCGTTTCGTCCGTCCGTGTGATTGCTCCTCCCATCGGTTGCCAAGTTTGCCCCCCATCTTGACTGACTTCCCAGTATTGTCTTGTCTTCCAGCTGAAGATTTCGTATTGGATATTTGCGGAAGGGTGTTCGATGCTCACGATAAATTCTTGGGGGTTGGGCCAGACGCCTGGGGCAAAGTAGATGCGCCGCTGGTTGAAATCCACGTTGATATTTGTCGGCGCGGGCGGTTCAGCTGTAGGATTTTCTTGTCTGGCGATGGTTAGGTAGTTTTGGCGGCCGTATCGGGCGACTGCATAGAGTTGTCCTGTTACGATATCGTATGAAAGTAGCGTTTGGACGGGCATTTCGGGAGTGATAGGTTGGTAGTCGTTGCCATCCCATACGGGAACCAATGCCGCTAATTCAACATTTCGGCTATTTAGGTCTATTCGGTAGACTCGGTTCCACAGCCTCACCGTATAAACATACTTTCCGTTGCTGACCAACTGGAAGAACATTTCCAGCCAATATGGGTGGGCGTAATCAGGCAGGTAGCGGAGGAGCTGGGCAGCTGCGGAGAGTGGCAGGTTGGTCAATCCGACGGGGCTAATTCGCAATCTCCCTTCGCTGATGTAGTAGTAATAAAGGAGGCGTTCGTTGAGGTCACTTCTGTCCGTTCCGTAGGCGACCCATCGGCTGTTGAAATAATCCCCTTGCCCCCATACGGCGTGGGGCGAGATATTGAGGTCTGCTTCCACTTGAATTTGCCCAAACCCGTGGGCGGGGGAGAGCCAAACGAATGCCTTCGTAATAGTCGCTTCGTTTTCGTGTCGGTTTTTAGGCAACTGGAGTAATATTATCCGTTCTGCTTCTAAGATGGCGTAGTCGGTGTTCGTTGGAAGATTAATTGAAGGGAGCTGGTGGTAGGTTTCTAGATCGAAGAAAATCCCGACGGGCAGAAGGAGTATTCCTTCTGGCACGATGGTGGGGAAATGTCTAACATCTGGTCTAATATTCATCCGATACCGAGTGCTGAGGAAGACGGCTCGGTAGGTTTCCCATTGATAAGTTTCAAGATTGAAGAGGATGAAGTCGCCGAGTCGGCAGAAGGCGAGGAACCCGTGTCCGACGGCAATATCGCCGAATGCTTCCCCTGCGCTGGCTGGGAAAGGTGACCACAGGTCGGTCACGAGTGCGACAGTGGCGGGGTCTGTCCGAGCATCTACAACGACGAGGCGGCAAAGTAGCTGGGACCGTCTGTCTTCTGGGATAAGGACGAGGTAGACCCTACCATTGTGGGCATGGGCATACCGTAGGAACATTCCGTTAAGCCACCAAAGGAAGGTGTCTGCAAAGGGGATAATTTCCCATCGTTCCACACCCCATTGCCAGCGCTGGATAGTCGTCCTCGGTTCGTGCGATACACCCACGGAGTAGGGGACTTTTAAGGTGGTAGAGAATCCTGTTGCCCGTTGAATAGTGCCTGATAAGGCGACCGTTTTGGTTTGAAGTTGTGTTGTCCCTTCTACGGGGAGGTTAAAGCCAGCAGACAGCAACGGGACGGGTTCGGAGTAAAACTCCGCGCCAGCTTCGGGCGGTGGGGCAGGCTCTGCCATGTGTTAATGCCCCCCCATTCTGTCTTTTGTCATTAGTTATTTAGTGGGCCTTATGTCAATACCCGGAGAATGATGGTGACAGCCCATGTTTCGCTTGATGTTTTTGTGCCCCACGTGACACGCGCACGGTTGAAAAGGATGCCGTTCGCATTGGTATTGAGGTTGGCATTTGCCAATCCGACTTCATTCCAAGCGAAGTTTGCTTCCGTCGTATCAAAGGTAGCCATAAACAACACTTGGCGAGAACCGGCTGGGTCAAAGGACGGAGCCTGTGGGTAGCCGCTATCCATTGCCTTAAAGAATTTGTTGGTGCCTGTAAGGTTCGTGTCGTTTACAGATGCCGCTGTTGTTCCGTCACCGACGCCGATGTGGGCATTCGTAGAGGAAAAGAAGGAGGCTCTGTTTGTTGATGATGGGGCAGAGGAAGTCCCCAGCCCGACGAAAATGCGCCATAGCGCTTGGGCGCCGAGGTTCGTAATCAAGTTGACTTCGTGTTCCAAGATTTCATATGGTTCGTTTTCTGCGAAAAATCGTTCGTAGTCGTACATTGGCGGTTTTAGGCCACGCACCAAATACCACATTCGCTTCCAAGTCGGTAATCGATAGTCATTAATGTCAGCCCGAAACTTTCGCAACACAAACTTTGGTTTAATGATTGTCGTCTCAAACCCGAGCATCTTTGGTAGCACCTCCGTTGTCAGATTTTAACGCGTCTTATTACCTTCTGCTATAGGCTGAAGCCAAGACGATATACTCCCCGCCTTCAGGCAGCGCCGTTGGCGATTGGAAACGGACCAAGATGTCGGCAGTTATGTTATCTCGTAGCACTGGCCCGGTCATTGGCAACCAAGTCCCGCCGCCGTCCGTGCTAACATACCAACCCGTTCTATCGGCGGCGCTGAAAACTTCAAATCCAGGTGCCTGTTCTGGCGGGATCCCCATTTCGTCTACGAATTTCTTGGGGACGAAGCGAAGGAGAAATTCTTGTGGCTGGGCATAGACCGCTGGGCGAAGAATGATGACTGGTCGTCGGCTCACTCGCCAGTTATTGTAGGGGAACACAATGGTTGGGGCTGGCGGAGGCGAATATGGCAGGGTTTGCCTGAATATTGCTATTGCGGGGTCGGCTGGTGGAATGGATGTGAATACTGCATAGACCTTTCCCGCGTATCGGTCATAGGCGACGAATGGTAGAAGAGGATTTTCTGGGGTTTTCAATTGGAACTGTCCTAGCAAGCCGTCCCATGCGTAGACCTCCGTAACTTTTAGGGGTTCCTCGGCGCTCATTTGGGCGCGGTAGACCCTGTTCCACAGGCGACTGAAGTAGGCAACTTCGCCATTTCCCGTAAAGGAGAGGGTTAATTCTTTCCAGCGGGGGTCATTGGAAGGTAAGTATGTCCAGATACCGACTGTCGGGAATGGGAAGTAGCTGTAGGGGACTTTGGAGATCCTTAACACCCATTTGTTTTGGTTACTGTCAAAGGCGACGGAATATTTATAGAGAAGGTATTCGGTGATATCTCTTCCGCTGAGTCCCCACGATACCCAGTTGTTTTCAAAAATGTCGCCTTTGAATGCGGGGGCTGTCGGTGTGATCCCTTGTTCGGGCTCGATATTCATTTCTTGGAACCGAGCGGCGAGCCCTTGCCAGATGTAGGCGCGGCTGATATCCGCTTGCCCTTCCATCACACCGCGTTCAACGACGACGGGTTTGGACGGATAAATTGGTAGGAGAATATTGTCGCTCCCCGCCTGAAGCGACGGAAGATTATGGAAAGTTTCCAGATCATAGAAAATGTTGTTGGGAAGGAAGATAAAGCCTTCTGGGACGACCAGAATGGAGGGATAGTTGGGATTGGTTTTCCTGAACTCCTCGGCGATATAGGCGAAGCGTAGGAAGCTGGTCTGGTCATCGCCGAAGCGGATACCGAAGGCTTGGTTGCCGACGAGACCGACGACAAGCCCATGCCCGTAGGCGAAGAACCCAAACTTATCTCTTGCTTCAGGCAGTAGCGGGAATTCTTGCAAGTGTGTGACCGTTGGCGGCGATGTATTGAAATTGATGGCGACCACACGACAATATATCGGGTTGGAGACTCTCAGGTTGGTCACTTCTATCGTTGGTCGCAGGAGAACAAGAACCATAATGTTTCTATCTACGAAGACTTCCCGCACCATGTAGCCCAGCAGCCAGTCTGGTTTATCCAAGAAAACGTTCTCCCAGCCGGTCGCTTCAACGGAATCGGCGTATTTTTGCCAAAGGGGTGTGCCTTTATGTTCTACCCCCATCGACCTGTTGATGTCTATAAACCGTTTCCGTCGTCTTTCCTTTTCGATCTGCCCCTGTAGGAGTAAAGTTTTATCAAATTTCGTGAGAGCAAACAGGGTTTTGGAGCCGATTGATAAAAGGGGGGTAGGTGTCGTATAGAATTCAGGAGGTGGGACATCAGGGGGTGGGGAAGGGATACCAAGTTTCATTAAATCGCTGATGGTAATATTCTCCTCAAGAGTGCGGATTTGGGAAGACATTACCTATTTCCTCCTCCAGTGGATTCGTCATTGTCTCTTGTGACGCTACCGAGTGGGATATGCTCGAACCATGCTGCGCCGCTGGGAAGCGAAAGCGGGGCTTCGAAATCCATTTGCGGGAAACACAAAAATCCCAATCCGTAAATTTTTACGGTGAAGTTGCTTGTGACAGGTGAAGTGGTTTCTATTCTTAGCCCAAAGTAGAAGGAAATCTTGCCTGTCGAGCCATTAGCGGAGGTTGCATAGCTAACGGAAATCGCGTCTGTAGAGCTAAGGCCGACGCCAGTTCCTCCGTTGTTATCTATAAGTGCACTTGCTAAGCTCTCCGTATCTCTTTTAGGAAACCGCAGCTGTGGCATTCCTCGTTCCCTCCTTAATTGCCTATGCAATTACAGGCTCGCTGATAAATACCAGCCTCCATACCTTGTTCGGGTTTCTCGCCGCGAAAATATCTTTCTTCCACTCCACTACAGATTTTGGCACTTTAAGGCGAACCCATTTTTGTCCTTCGATGGGGTTTCCTTCAGGAAGTTCCGTCCAGTTCGTTCCGTCGTCGGAGGTTTCCCATTTTTCCCATCTTGTCACTCGTTCCTTCGTTGACGCCACGATTTCTTTTAAGTTACTATCTTGCGTTGCGACGATGGCAAGGCTCCAGTGCTGATTCGGGTAACGCGCGGTTACCTTTCCGATGAAGGTCAAGAATTTATCATCGGGGGTGGCGCTCACTATGGCTGGGACGGATGCGAAGTATTTGGAATAAAACTGTGGGTGGATAATTTGCAGAAAGGCGATTTTATAGTCTCTGCTGGAAAAGTTGTTTAGATAGAAGACTGTTGCATACCAACAACCACGCTCTACATGGAAGGTCGGCGGCGAGATAATGGCTTCTGTTATGTTTAGATTATCATAGGAGGGTTGCTCCCACCCGATTGGCGTTAGGGCGCATAAGTAGAATTTGTTTACTGCGAGGTCTGCGAGTACCAGAGCGTCTTGTGGGGATGTGGTGCTAAAGCCGTAGGAATAGGTAACAGATTTCATTCGCGTGCATAGCAGGGCGCCAAGGTTCATCGCTGAAATATGTTTCACTGTTCTTTGGTCGCCCATAAGGAAGTACATTTCTGGCGGGGCATTAACTCCTTGCAGTGTCGCTTGCTTGATGAAAATCCACGCGGTTTCGTTGTCTACCCAATCCATAACACGAAAGTCGAAGCTAGATGATTTCAATGACCAATTGCCACCGAAGTTCCACAGGAAGAAATCGTATCCTGATGGGTATGGCGACAGGGCGGGGATAAAATCGCCGCTTCCCATATTACTTGGTAGGTCTATCCCGTCAGTAGTTTGCCGTCTTGTGCCGTCAGGCTTGATTATAGTGGGCGGGGCATTCCGGCTTATACCGCTTAGGGTTCTTGGGAAGACGATTAAGCGGCGTCGGCCGTCGCTCGCATTTTGAAAGGGAATCCGATGGCTTGGAAGAGTGAACGGAGTAAATGTATTGTCCCAGGAAAAAACTCTGACGTTGTGATTTGAGCTTGTTAGGTAAGCGAAAGTTCTGCCTCCAGCGTAGCCGATCGAGGGCTCGAGACCCATGTTAAAGGTGTCTACCCGCCCGAGGTAATTAGGTGGGTTCTCTCCATCGGTCATTACAACTGGTGAGATGTCTATAAAATGTCCATTTGACGAGGCGAGGAAAGCGTGGCTGCCGTCCGATTCAGCGAAACCCATCGGGCGGGATGTAAGGACAAGGTTAACCCCCGCCACTTGCGGTAAAGGGAACGGGCCTATCGGATAAAGCGAGCCCACTTCCCAGTCCCATTTCCAGATCCTGACTTCGTAATTTAGGGACGCTATAGTGCGGGTTGCTTCTACGACGCAAAAGTAGACTCCTTTATTTTCGCCTTCTTCTATTATGATAGGTGGGTAGGGTTGTGCTTGTAAAACACTGGTCGGGTAGTCCCCCTCCCAGATCGGTTGGACTAATGTGTCGTCGTAATACACATAATCCCAAAGATACGCCATCGTCATTATACCCCCTTAGGAATAGCCTTCAAATTTGAGGCCGATCGTGTAACTACTGTGTTTTTCTACATCTGGGCTTGCTGTGATCTTTAGCCAGAAGGTTAGTGGTGCTTGCGGCTCAAAAAGCGGGACATTAATGTCACTGCCTTTGATTTCGGCTCTCCATGTTGTAACCCCCGCAGGTGGCGTTTGGGCATTCCTGATATAGTTTTTGGGGTTAGGGTCAAAACCGATTTCTGCCACGACTTCCTGTCGGTTGCTTACTACTGCGACTTTCCACTTATAGAACGGAACTATGTCAAGGTTTTCAACGAAAAACTTGCGATAGTAGGTCGTTGCGGCGGTGATTGGCACGACGATGACTGGGAGGTATTCGTTTTGGGTATCTTCCGCCAAGTCGCCGTCGCTATCGCCGCCGATACCAAATCGGATGTGCCCTGCTGCTGTAAACCTAACCAACGCTTCAGGCACTTAGGAGCACCCCCTCTGAGACGATTCTAATGGCAGTGAAAATTGTCGGTTGAACCATCGGAGGGATTTTCAAAATGAGCCATATGGGAACTACTTCATTGGGGCGTAACCGACCGACTTCTATTCCCTTGTCGTAGCTGTTGTAGTCAGAGTTATTTAAGGGGATTTTGTGTAGGATGACGTCGGATGGGAGGGCGTTTTCGCTGGCTGGTGCGTTGAGTGGCGGTGTTGCCCTATCCCACTGGACACCGACCAATAGGGCTTCTCGTACCCGCTCGTCGGCGGGGCGCTTATCGCCAAAGTCTGGGTCTTGCGGGTAAACGAACCATAGCCGAACGTGGGCGACGCTCGTTGTGTACTCATTCTTTAGGTAGACCAGTCGGGTCAGATACCCGCCATCAATTAGCAAGTCTTCCGACACGATTGGCGGGAAAACATTATAAAGGAACCCTGAAACAATCTCTTCCGTAGAGACTGTTCCAGCGAAGCCGCCCGTGCTCTTAAACCATTTCAGCCTACTTGGCCTGATAATTTCTGGCATGCTACCTATCGCCCCCTTTCTTATACTTCAAACGCTCGTAGGACAATGAAGAATTCGTGCCGACCGGGTGGGTCTGTTGGGTTGACGACGAGGCGGACTTTGAACGGGAAAACCAACGTATCTGTGGACGCGTCAAAGACAGTTCCTTCCTTTGAGATGATGATGGGGTTGGGGGCGAAAGCGCCCGCCTCGCTATCGAAGACGAAGGCGTTCTCCCATGTGCCGCTGTTTGGGTTGAAGACTTGGAACCCGTCTAGGACTGCGGACGGCGGTTGGTTTGTTCCTATAACCACAGGGTAGCATTGGAGGTCTACCAATTTTCCGCCGCCGATGGCAACGAAAAACATTTTGCCTTTCGACCCTGGTGTGATTGTATTGGTTGTGCCAAGAACACCAGTCCCTAAATACATGTAGTCAAAGCCGCCTTCCCCATCGTTCCCTTGTGTCCCCCGCTCATAGGAAACCTCATCGTCGGGCGTTCCCGTGACAGGTTGCCCGTTCAGAGTGATGTGGTCTGGAGGAATAGGTTGGTTGTTATCATCCAGCAATCGTTTATAAACCCTTAAGGTCAGAGGCATTTCCCTCACCAAGGATAATTTTAACTGCTTTTGGCCCGCGTTGCGGGCTAAAATATCCTGTGGTGGTTCCAGATGCAATGGACTGTTACCGTTTCCGCTCCAACCCGCTATGTGCACGATTTCGGTAGGTTCTCTCTTGTCCCGTTCACCTGGCGGACAAGTAGTATTTACCATTCTGTGCGTGGGCAGTTTAAGCTTCGGGAGCCTTTCGCCCATTATGGGTTTCAGACGGACGGGTATATCAGCTGGGGGGTTCGGGATGGTCCAGCCTTTAAGGGGACAGTGTTTCAGTACTTGCGGGCTTTTGGCTTTTCTGAGGAGGCGCTTAATGACCGCATCTATGTCTTAGATCCCTTGAATATGTATTCTTACGGATGGTATATTGAGGAGCCTTACCCTTCTGGTCAGGTTGGGGCGCACATTTTGCACGGGGCGCTCAAATCGCCTTCGTTTATGAGCAACCCCTATGGTCGGGGAGTGGATGTTTGCTTCAATCACGATCGGCGAAATGACCCGACTTTCTTTCCGCCGCCCGCGTCTGCATTCTTTGAGGACGCTAATTCCTACATCTACACGGGTCGGCGGAGCGACCCTAGGATTACCTGTCCAGCACTTATTAGGATGGACTGGTGGGACCGCCTTCGATTTTACATCCGCATTTTTGATACGGTTTATGTCTTGAAGCCTACCAATTATGCTCGGCGGTGCTACTACCGTCTCATTGAAGACGAATTGCCTGCTCGGATGAAGGCAATCATTTCTGCCGGCCTCTATAAAAGGCGTCCGCTGATTGATGTGGCTCGAGAGCTTTTCGGGTCGAATTTCCCTAGGGAGATAAAGGCTTTTGGGTATGGAGTGAGTGCTCGCGTCGGGTTTGACTTTGTTGCCCCGTCCTTTGCGCAGGGTGAGCCGCGAGACGCCTTTGCTCCTTACCCCCTATCGGGTATTCTTTCGCCGACCCCGCCGTTTATTTCCGAAGTGCCAAGCCTCGTCAACAGCGCCGTCGGTAAGGAAATGACCTATTCTCCTTATACGCCTGGTCCTTGTATGTTTCCGGGACCCGTATTTCAAGGCAACTGGGTAGCTATTGATGGGGAGGGGATTGTCCCTGTTGTCACTGGCATGACGGAGCGTGAATTTAACGAGTGGCGGCAGAATATTAGGGACGGGAGAGGAGGTGGGGTGACACTCTTTGAGATATCCCCCGATGGTGATATTCACTTCGTTAGGACATCCCAGCCGTTCCTTGTTTGGGGAGGAACATGTGGAGATTATATCCTCTTGGAGCCTTTTAGCACGGATGCTGAGATGGAATCTACGACGAAGGCGAGGATATTGAAGGAGGGGTGGTTTACGACACCTGGCGGGGTGCGTTTTTACGCTGTTTATTTCGTTCAAGCCTCGGCTACTCTTCAAGTAACTACTTATCATTTGGATGAGGTCGGAGCGTATGAACCCCCCGACCCCAAGAAGATAGAGGAAATCTTTTTCCCTTACTTTCATGTAGAGCGGGTGCACCGCTTGTTGAAGGGTGCTCGGAAGCTTCTCTTGAAACCCAAGTCTGCCTTTATCAGGCCGTCCAAGAGCGACTTTGCAAGTGTCCTCAACGAGCTTATTAATGAGAATGCTTCTGAATATGTTTCGGTAGATTTCGGCACTACATATCCAGAGATGGCAAGCAGTTTTCCAGGGCCGCAATGGCTTTGTTCTAATGTGAATGTCTGGCATTTGGGTGGGGCTCAGCTTCCTGTTGAATGGTATTCCGACAAGATAAGTGTCTACTACGCGACGAAGAGGATGGACGATCCGGCGGCGAACCGACGGTTCTTTGTCGGACTCGTTGGGCCTTTAATGGACCAAGTCGTACGGGAGTTTGTAGTGCCTCGTGTTAAAAGCCGAGAGTTGGAAGAAATCATCGCTCGGTACTCGCCGACGCGGGTTGCCTTGACCGGCTGGAAGGGGTTTGATGTCTCTGCCAGTTCTCCAAAGGAAATCCCGTGGACGATGACGTCGTCTGGTAATATCTACACCGTTGAAGACAAGGCAACTCTAATTGGGATGTTTCAGTTGTATTCTCATATTCCTGTTCTGCCGCACAACAACGATGGGATGTTGATAGCCCGCCGGTTGTTATCCCAGCTTCCTGTCTTTCATATTCACGAGGCGCTTCCTGATGGATATGTAATGTGGCCGTTGCCCCAACCTTATGGCTTCGGCCCAGGTGAGGTAGCGTTTGGAGGTGAAGTTTTGGATGGGCGGTCTGTGGTTATTATCGGGCTAGGAACGGGCGGGTCGTGGGGAAATATCGCGGGAGATATTAACCGTTTGAGAGATATGGGATATGAGATTGTTGGGCTAGGGGCGTGGACCCCTGTTCCGATTGCTATGCTTTATAGGGATCCCAGCGAGCCAAAGAAGGACACAAAACTTTATCCCAATAAATTGCTTTTCATAAGCAGTTGTGTTGAACCTCCAGAAATCCAAGTCATCCCAGGCTGGCTTGTTTGGTCTGGTAGTATTTTGCTATATTCAGTTAGCCCTAGTGACCCGCCAGCGGCTTTGGAGCCCCTGTCTGAGAAGGAGGTAGACGTCGCTAGAAAGATGCACGTGGTGAATTCCACAAAGTGGCGGCTCCGTAGTTTCCCCGATGATTGGGAGACATTTGAAAGAATCCTTCCGTTTCTTGACTTTACGCATATTCCCTTCGTGGAGACGGCTCGGAGTGTCGTGGAGTGGGATATCGTTAACGGGAGGAAGGTCCTAAGGCTTGCCAATTACTATCAACCTCTTATTATCGCCGACGTTAAGCCGCTGGCGCCGATTGAGACGGCTGCTTTTGAGGGAACCGCTGCTGGAGTTACCTGCGGTTCGTCAGTGACGGTTGCTGTTGCAACAAGAAGAGATATGCCTACCAATCCCATTTTGGACGGGTCTTCAGTGGACGCGATTAAGCGGACGACGGAGGAGATTTACAGAAAGCTTATGGGGAAGGTGGATAACATAGGGGGGATGACGGTGCAGCCCCCGCATAATTACTTGACCTCAGACTTAGGAGAAGTACGGCTGCCGACTGATGCGACGACGTATTTTGGAGACGCTACCGCTACTTCCGCACCGTCTGGTCAATCTGTGTCGGACAAGCCGTCCGTAGAGGAGCGAGAAGGCCGTGGTTTAGAGGTAGAGGGCATACCGATGCCTTATCATATTCGTTCTACTTACTTTCCTATTCCTGTTTTTCAGACGTGGATGTGGGATTGGCGTGGCTTCTACTCAGACATTAGGAAAATCCTGTTGGAGTTGGCTTCTGTTGCTCCTGTTACCCTACCATCTTTTTCGCTTCCTGAGGATGCTTTGTCCCCTAACAAGGTTGATAATGACCCGATATTGTTTTTCCAACGCCTCGGCAGGGAGGGTTTTGGAAACGCTTTGGAATTTTGGGAAAAGTGTTCTCTCGTTTCTGGCAACGGGCGGATGGCGGCTTTTGCCCTCGTCACAGCCGGTAGTAAGCCTCTTTTTGGCGGCCGCACCTTATTGGGGGCATTCTACCGTGACAGAGACCGCCAAGAATACTCCGACGTCTACTTTCCTATGCCGCTTTTGGCGCCGTGGGCATCCCAGATACTCCAGAACATTACCAACCTTGCGGCGGGCAAGGAAGTCTTTCGGGAAGGAGCTGGGCCGTGGGAGAGATACATCTTAAAAGAAGTTAGCCCTTATCATTACTGGCTTGGGTTGGAAATGTGGACTTCTCCCATCGTCGCATTCTTTGCTAAAAGCGCCGGCGGGGTAGATTTGTCGGCGCATCTTTCCTTAGACAAGGGGCGCGAGGTTACTATCCCTTGGCGCGATAATGACTACCCGCCTGTAGGGGATAAAGGATGGCAGTTCCTTGTGGGATATCGGCAAGAGCAGCCTCTAGTCGCTCACTTGGCTTTTCCTCCCCTACCTTCGGATTTCTTTGAGTTGGAGCGGTCGCCCATAGGCGCCGTAAGGGACTATGGCATTTTCTGGCGGAAAAGGTTCAAAAACCAGACTTTTCCTGGTGATTTGTTTACTTTTGTCCCGCCGCCATTGGGCTGGCTTGGCTGCACAGGTGTTCCTGGTGTTTCTCGGATTGGCATTGACCCCATCTTGGGGTACGACCGCCACAAGCGATTTGTGGAAGGGAGCATTGAGTACGCCTATGGAAACAAGGAGATTTTGCGGCAGTTTTGGGTGGAGAAGGTAAAGGTGGATGGGGATTATGCGACAAAGGAATATTATCTGGAAATGCCTTCCGAGGATACTTTGGCTCTTGCTCCTGAAGAGCGGCTTTATGAGGATGACAAGGAAATTCGGGAAAGTGGGGAATTGGAGGGCCGACGCTTGATAACTCTTTGCGAACGAAACCGTTGGCAGAACCAAAAGATATATTGGTCGTTTAGGAGCTACTTTGATATTAAGAGGACGAGGGCTAAAATAAGGGAGACCGTCCTTGCTCCGGAGGAAGTTCATCTTGGGGTGATGGTTACTAACCGATTTGTTTTGCATCGGTGGGTGGAGGGGCATCCCCGCTTCTATCTTCTTCCTCTTTTCCCAGTCCAGTGGTGGGGTATTCCTCTTGCATTTTCTTGCGGGCAGCGCAACTATCCGTTCTGGCGCGACCTCCTTCCCAACGAGTATGGAAGTATTACTTTTACCCTGTCTGTGGCTTACCCAATTCCATTCGGCCGGCTGAAGGAGCGCCTGAAGCAAATTGTGGGGTCGGACGATAACGAGGAGTGGCGAACAATCCTTCATCGCACGCTGTGGGGTATGAAGTGGTTGAGTCCGACCTTGCGGCCTAACACAAGGGATTCGCTAGATTACATTCCGGACAACTTCTTGGTGGGGTATCCGTGGTATGCCCCCTTTGCCGCCTATTACATTACGGAACAGCCTATGCTGCCTTTTACGAATGACACTTCTATTAGATTTGCCCTCGTTGAGGATTTCCGCACCTTCACTAGCTTTCTTACACCGGCGACTCGGTCGCTTCAGGCAAACAGTGCTCCGACAGTTTTTCCCGAGTGGTATGCATCTCAACGGCGTGCCAAAACCTTCCTCGGGCGTCTCAATTGGCGGCGGTTATTGGACGGGGCAGCTCGCCGTTACCCTGTGTGTATTGTTGCCCAGCGGTCGCCGTTCGTTACGGGAGGCGCAGTTTACCTCACTGATGCCGATATGTTGTTCTACTTCTCCTACCTCAACCTGCCAGACCCCTTGATGCGGCCAGCGCTGCCAGAGGATATCTTTGCGCCTGAGGCGTGGCTATCGTTAATCTTGTCGCCGGTGGCTTGCAAGGTGCCGAGCGCAGTCGACTTGAATTCCCTTTGGAAGAGGCGGCACACGGCGAGGCTGAATACTTCTGTGGATCATTACTTTAGCGGGCTGTTTGCGACGAATTTCACCCCGCCTTTCGCAATCGTTCCATATCAGACCTATCCGTTAAGCATTCCACCGTGGATCATTGAGAATTGGCGGTTGAGGCGTGTCCCTTACTGGTTGCACGATATTATATCTGCTGAGAAGGTTACAGACGGATTTACCTGTGATGTGGAGGATCTGATTTATCACTCGCAGCAGAGCGAGGTGACGGTTCGCCCTCGCCTTGACCCATCCGACCCGCGTGTACTTAATGGCTTGATTACCTTCCGCGACTGCGCGATGTCCCGCCTAACTATCGGGCTCAACACCTTTGGGGGCTACTCTTATTTGCCCCGCATCATCTTGCCGCCGACCCCCATAATTGTCCATTCTTCCTTTAATTTTGGTTATGCAGAACATAGGGATATTGATACTCCTAATATTCCAGATGAGGAAAAAGCGAAAACTTTCCGTTTGACGGAAATAAAACTAAAGGATATTCCCTATCAGCCGTATACCTCTATCTTGGTGAGAAACTACTTCTACGGGATGAGGCTTAATTTCGGATCGTCCAATGACCCCAAACCGCTTGCCGACATTGGCTTTTCGCCGATGCGCCGTCAAGGCGTTTTGACGCAAGCGTGGGGGATTGCTCTCCCTATTCGCTTTTATTTGCGGGCGGTTCGGCGTGTCCTTAATACGGCAAATGAATGGTTGGAAGGCAATGAGTTCGTCAAACAGGAAAGGCCAGAGTCTCCTGTTTCCTTCTATGGGAAGCTGATAGCATCCCTTCCAGCGTTCATTTTTGCTCTTAAGGATTGGACGCATTTGCCGTTTGAAATCGTGGATATTGCCTTTTCTGAATTGGAGCGGTTGGAAGTTCTTCTCGTCCTTAGGGGGACGCGGATGCCCCGCTACTGGTGGCTCAACGTCTTCAACCCCCACAAAGTGCCCGAGAGGTTGGGTAAAATGGAGGAAGGCGCCTTCTCACGAGTGGTCCCTATGAGCTACCTCCTACGCCTCTACTATCCTATCCGCCTTGAGAGGATTAGCCCGTGGCATAGCCTTTTGAGTCCTTCTATGGAAGACAAGTTGGTTAAAATGTATGCTGCCGCCCCTGCATTCGTAGAAGGTCGCCCACGTGGGCGGTCTATCGTAGAAGATGCAAAGAAAAAGAGAGGATTTATTAAGCCGTGGGAAATGTCCTTAATTCCTCGCCCCTTATCGGTCATCCGCTTGGATGTCGTTTCTCGACGGCTGGTGAACACCGACGTTTTGGAGCAGTGGTGGGCGGACTGGAAGGAACATCTCATTACGGCACTGAGGCAGGCGGATGACCTCGTTTTGGTAACCCACTTCAATATACCCTTTGTGTCCTCCAAGATACTAGAGTCTTTCTTCGCGGCACAATCATTTGGGGAAGAAATCCAGAGGATCATTAACACCCCAGTCGCTGTGCTCGCTAAGATTCTATTGGAGGATATCAACGCACCGACGACTCCCTTTTCGGGTAGAATATCAGAAGGAGGCGGGGATGATGGTTCCCCATGAGATTTTATCTCTTATTCTTGACAGGTTGAGCCATTACAAAATACGAAATCGCCAGTTGCAGGCGCTCTGCCCCCTTCACCAAGAAAGGAACCCTTCCTTCTATTTGGACTTGGATGCGGGGGTATGGTATTGCTTTGGGTGTGGGCGGGGCGGCGCAATAAGAGACCTCCTTGTCCTCCTTTACCCCCATAGCCCGGTTGCTTTAGGCGGGGCATTGAACGGCGAGGCCGCAAAATACTTCGAATTTTATGAGCAAATGCCGTATCTACTAAATTTTAGCAATCTTGTTCAACTTATTAAAAATAAGCGAGGAATTTCTGAGAATACTCTTATGCAGGTTAATCCAAAGTGGTGTCCTCCCAATTCTACTAATGGTGATGGCAGTCTTAAATTATTTGAGGGTCGGGTCCTGTTTCCGTGCCGCCACACCTCCGCCCTGTCGTCCTTTGTCGGTTACGCTCTCGACGACGGCGCTCCCCGCAGGTACTTACTTCCTTCTGGGTTGAAACTGTTATTTCCTTTTGGGTTTGGGGAAATGGTTGAGGAGATGAAAAAGTCGAAGATTGTTTATATTGTGGAGGGTCTATTTGATGCCCTTTCCTTGTGGGAGATTTCGTTGCCAGCAGTGGCAACACTGGGGAATTCCCTTTCGTTTTTCGCGGCCACTTTTCCAGAGGATTGTCAAATATATCTGATGCCTGATAACCCTAAGGTGGATATGGGGGGGCGTCGGTTCTCTGTTCAGTGGTCTGTCAACGCGCTCCTCATCGGGCGGTGGGACGCAAAAGTTGCCATTTTTCCGTCTATGTTTTTAAAGGATGCTAACGACGCCTTGCTGGCGGGAGAATTGGAAGCGCAAATAGAGAAGTTGTGGTTGTATCCTGTCCCAGAGTTCCTTGTGGGGGCAGCTATCAACCACCCTAGCCTTATTTCGCTTAACCAAGTCGTTTCGCTTTTTGCCGATTGCTTGCCAGCAGATTATGCGGCGGCACTGATTAAGTGGATAAGAAAGAAATACCCACAGCATGTCTTGAAGTTTCAATCGGCTTTTGGATTTGTTGACGATTCCTTCGAGAAGTTATCCAAACTGGAAGTATCTTGGAGGATTCTATTGGAGAGCGCGAAAACAAAGGGTGGTCGCGAAATCATCTTGTCCGTCTTCTTACCAAACGAGATCCCCTACCTCTTTCAGATGGAGGTTGTGGGAACGGACCCGCCCTTCCCTGCTCAGAAGATATTGGAATCAGCACGGGTCATCGCCAGGTATTTGAGGTATAGAAAGGCTCGTAAGTTGAAGAGTCAGCTGTTGTCTGCTGCTTTTCAGCTTGCTGGTTGACTACTCAAGGTGTTAAAATTGGGTACTGGTTTGGTAAGGAGGTGATGACTTCTATGGCGAAAGGGCAAAAGCGGGTGGCGGAAAAGAGGCACGAAGAGAAGTTCGGCCTCGGTTGCCTAATGGGAGAGCCAGTGGACGTTTCCGCTACGCAGATCAGACAAGTAAGTAAGGAGGCACAATTGCCTGTTCGAAAGGTTAAGTTAGCATTGCGGGGTAATCCAGCGGGGTTGACTTTCGAGGAATATAGGAAAATCTTGCAGAAGGTGGGCGCGAAGGGAAGATGACTTTGTCTATGGTACAATTTATTCCAGCAAGGGGGGGATAAGCGATGGACCCTGTGCAAATGGCCAATCTCGTCACTGATTGGCTGGCGGAAGCAGAGTTGATGGAGCACTATGTAAGTAGGGAAGTCGTGCAGGATGTGCGGCTCCTGAAGGACAGGGCGATCCATTTTCTTGATGCTGTGGGGCAGGTGGAGTTGCTGCGAAGGGAGGAAAGAAGCCCCGAGCAATTGCGCCGCCTGGAAGAAGAGTTCAAGGCGATTCGGCAGCTAGCAATGAAAATAGGGCTCGGGTCGGGAAACAGACCTGGTGCGGGTGGACGATAGAGACCTCACCACGGCGAAGAGCGCGTTCAAACCACTTTTGGTCCCATCGGCTCGGTATGAAGTATATAAGATTTGCAAGATCGTTATTTTCGCGCTGTAGCAAGTCGAAAAGGGTGTAATCCAATGCGGATACTAAGACGCCGTATCTTCGGCCTACCTTCAAGAGACGACCCTGCTGGGCAAGGAGGTAAAGAATAAGGTGACGGAGGGGGGCGGAATATTTTTTCCAGTTTGGGAAGACAATAGCATGAATACTTCCTTGCCCCAGTTTCGCTAAGCTCCGATAGAAATTATCTATATCCCCTTTGGTTTTTTCTATGGCTTGCTGCAGGACCCGTAAGTCTGCAGGAACGAAGACCAAGTTTTTTGAACCTCTAATTCTTATGTAAGGAATCATCTTCTTTCTCAGGAGCTTATATTTTGTGTGCTTAGAAACCTGCAATCTTTCACGCTTTAGCCAATCCTCATAATTCATATACTTTGACCTATTTCTTATGAAGTCTCTTGGGTCTATACGGTGGTACTCCCAATGAAGGGAGAGCGGGTCGCACAGGCGGTAGCGCGTGTTGGGGATGTTTACCATCTTCAGTCCGTATCTCGTTAGTATTTTTCGGTAGTTGGATGTGTTTTTTTTGCGTGCCCGCCGTGTGGCGGTCGGGTAAAGAATTTCCAGAAGATGTGATAGGGTAAGGAGCAAAGGTTCTCCATTCATCATGGTGATTTGGGTTGGCTAGGCGTGGGTGCCTGCAGTAGGGCACGCCCCGCCCCCTTTCCCTTCTCCCTCCTTTCCTTTCCGCAAGTTGCTGGGCGGAATCGACCGACCCATTCGCCTCTTTCTTTGCGTTCCTTGAAAGTTTTGCGCACAACATGCAGGGAAAGTTCCGCTGCAACTCTTGCTCGTTCCGCTTCCGCATTTTGCAGCCGTTCGCAGGCGATGGCGACATAAGTTTCGCTGATGTCAATGCCCAGATAATCGCAGCCCAAAA